>Ga0160428_1001533_pt1 | contig 17068 bp, 17 predicted proteins | sample SolpanmetagenomM_FD_108198 | JGI IMG/M metagenome (GOLD analysis project Ga0160428, IMG submission 108198) | Solar panel surface microbial communities from Lawrence Berkeley National Laboratory, California, USA - M | ecosystem: Engineered > Built environment > Solar panel > Unclassified ... | reverse complement strand
TGTACTTGACGAGCTCGTTTATCATCTGCTCGGCGTTGTTGTAGTGCACGTTGTCGTCGCCGGTGCCGTGGATGAGCAGCAGGTTGCCGCGCAGGTTTTTGGCGTGGGCCAGCGGCGAGTTGTTCACAAAGTAGTGCCGGTCCTCGGGCAGCAGGCCCATGTAGCGCTCCTGGTAGATGTTGTCGTAGTTGAGCTGGTTATCCACCGCCGCGATGCTGATGCCCGTTTTGTAGATTTTCGGGTACTGCATGAGCAGGCTTAGGGTGGAGGAGCCGCCGCCGCTCCAGCCCCACACGGCCACGCGGCTGGTGTCGACCCACTTGTTCTTGAGCACCTCGCTAGCCCCCATCGCCTGGTCGCGGATATTGAGGGCCCCGATGTTGTGGTAAATAGCTCCCGGGGGCTAAAATCTGCCTTCGCGTGGTCGTTTTGGCAGGTTCGCGGGGCCGAGGGACGGTCGAGGGACGGGACCAAGTCGAGGCCACACTTTTGATGTGCCCGTTTCTAGTCCGCTAGCAAGCCCGAACTACTGCCGCTATTTGCTTCCCAGCTCTGAATGCTTTTCTTCTTTTGCTTGGCAAGTAATGCGCCAGTCCAGGGGTCGAAAACGTAAACGTCGAAATAGTATATTACCTGGGAGCGGCCGGCTGGGTGCAAGTCCTTCGTGGTCCCGGTTGGTACGGGGACGTAGAAGCGGAAGTGCCCGTGACTATTCGCTTGCGGTAGCTTTTCCCATTCCAGGAAGCCAGCCAGCGATTGCTTGCGGGCACCGCTGCGGCGAGCGACTAACTGCATCGCCGTTTCGTAGCGCAAGGCAAAGCGATGGCTAGCCCACGGTGGCCGCCGTTCGAGGCCGAGGATATCGGCTACAGAGTCGGGTTCAAGCTGTCCCCGCGCATCAAGATGAAATTCGATGAGTTCTGGATACACGTGTTGCGCGTCCAGCTTGACATTATAGCGTAATAGAAAGCGGGTTGGCGGGCTACGGAGTTGGTCGGTCCAGTTGCCCGATTCTTGGTCGTTATAGATAGCTGACTCCTGCACGTTCCACACAAGGTGCTGTTGTACGAACTGCCGCCCGTAGATAGTGGCTAGTAAGCGGTCAGCGCGGACCTTCAAGTGTCGTTGCAAAGCAAAGAAGGGGTAGGCGCTCACGTGGGCTACCTGCCAAGTGCCTCGGTCGCAGTCAATCACGTACCGCAGCTTACCGTGGTCGTCGTATTCGGTCCATAACCCAATGGTTCGGCCGGCCTTATTGTACGTGGCGGTGGTAGTGACCTGCGAACCATTATTGCGGTAGAAGCGCCAATACACCCGGTCCTTGTGGCGTAGGACTTCTTTCACTTCCCGGCCACCGGGGTACAGGCGAGTTTCGAGGCGGGAACTGTCTGTTTGCCTGACCTGTGCCGGTTGCGCTTGGCCGATAGTGGCTGATAATAGTAAGATGGCCAGCGGCAAATAGAAGCTTGCTAGGGCCACGTACAAACGGTAAAGCGGGATGGTAAGCATCGGAGGAGCGTAGTAGCTACTAGATGCCTGGCGTGGTCCTATTGCACAGCCCTCGGGCAAGGAATTGGTGGGGGTTCGCGGGGTAGGTGTACTATCAGTACAGCACGCGAAAAAAGACCATTAGGTAGTCCCTCCGATGGAAGTTAAGGTAGCGGTTGCAGGACTACTCGTCGATTGCGGGGCCGGAGTGTAGCCACCCGATTATCGGCGACGGGCTGGGAACCCCCATAGCCCTTAGCTTGCAAGCGAGCTTCGGCCACACCGCTGGCTACGAGGTAGCGACAAACGGCTTCAGCGCGCCGTTGCGATAGCTGACGATTCAGGGTTGAATCGCCTTGGTTGTCCGTATGCCCTTGCACTTGCAGGCGCAGTCCGGGCTGCTGACGCAAGATGGTTGCCAGCGTATCCAAACTGACCTGCACGGCGGGCAGCAGGTCGGCTCGGCCCTGCGCGAAATACAGGCTGGGCCATGCTAAAGCTTGCCCCTTTCCTAACTGTTCGGCTAGGCGGGTGTCAGCCGGTTCTACCGGCTTGGGGGTGGTAACGGCGAACGCTGGCCGAGGCGGTGTAGCCTTTGGTCGTTGCGCTAGAGGCGGTGGCCGGTGGGGTAGTAGGCGATGGTTCACTAGGCGAGGTGCAGGCGGCTGCGGGCGCTGTACCAGTGGGATAGTCGGGGCAGGCGCGGGGGGGCGATTGGGGTTATAGCTAAAAAGGTAACGGGTGGGAATGACCGTCTGCAAGGGTCGGTCGGCAAACGCCCCCCACAGCGTACGCCAAGAGGCTGCCCGCTGAAACTGCGCCAACTGTTCGGGCCGCACCCAGGCAAGTTGCGCATAGGAGTCAGCCCCGTACTGGCAGTAATCCAGGCGCAGCGCATAGGCCCGGCCTGCTTGCAAGTCGAGGTCGAGGGAATAGGAACTGATAGCTTGGCCGCGCCATTCATCGAGCAGGAGCCGGCCGTCGAGCCAGAGCCTAGCCCCATCGTCCACGTCGAGGTGCACCACATAATGACCACTCGTCGGCACGCACAGCCAGCCTGTCCAGCGGGCCGAAAAGTCCTCGGCCGGTACCCCGGTCGCCGGGGGCTGGTGGCGGCGGTGAAAGTCAATAGTGGCATCAACTTGGCGGAGCCGGAACTGTTCAAAATTACGTCCCTGGTAATACGAGCCCAGCAAGCCATCGCCTACCGAGGCGACCGCTGCGGGTTGTGCAGCCAGCCAACCGGGAGCCGCTGCTAGCAGCCCCGCGCACAAGCCGAAGCGTAAAATCCGGTGCATGGCGTACGTCATAAAAGGAGGGGATGAGTGGCGTCAGGCAAAGAAGCCTTCCAGCTGGTGCAAAGCACCCTGCTAACCCGTGCTAGGGTGTTCCATTTTATCCAAGCGAACACCTTCAAGCCGGTATGCGGGCGGTAAATAAGGCAGTGATTAGCAATGCTTAATGACGAATAGCGGGGGGTGATTCATCCTGTGTCGGACTGGCGGCACCGGCCGGCTAGTAGCGCAATGACGTGGCCTTTTATCTTCGCTGACCAGTGCTTTCCCTAACTAGCTGCCGGCTTCCATGTCGCTATTCTATTCCCTGGCCTGTGGTGGTCTGCTGTTGCTTGCCTTTCTGCTGAGCACAAACGTGCTGCGCGTGAACCGGCTGGCTAATCGGTGGCTAGGCGTCTTTCTAGTGTGCGTGGGGTGCGTATTGCTAGGCCGCATCCTACCGGGTACCCCAGTGGCCGCGCACTACCCAAATCTGCCCGGGTGGTTGGAATTGACGCGTTTGGCGATGGCCCCAGCCTTTTACTTGAGCGTCGTGCAATTCACCGCGCCTAACCGCTCGTGGCAGTGGCGCGACGGGCTGCACTTCCTGCCGTGGCTGCTGTTCTTACTAGCAATGCTACCCATGCTGCTCGGGTGGCGGCCGACAGGCCTCACGCTTCTGCCAGACGGGGTCGCCGCAATAGGGCGCATCGTGGTGTTTGCAACGCCCAAGGTGCAGACCATTGGCTACTGGTTGGCCGCTTACGTGGCCCTGCGGCGGCATCAGCGGCACCTGCTACAGCTTACGGCGCAGCCGGAGCCCATCGACCTGCAATGGCTCAAGCAGGTGCTGTGGGGCCTGGCGCTGCTAGTGGGGCTGTGGCTGAACGAACTGTTTTTTCACCTGGGCTGGGTGCTTGCGCTTACCCCTGTTGGTTACTTCGGTGCGGTGTTTTATCTGGCCTACCACGCCTTGCGTCAGCCCGAAGTATTTGCCTTCCCGGCCCCAGTACGGGCCGAAATCCAGGAACTGTGGCAACAGGACTCACCCGAACTGCCCGACCCGATCCCGGTTCCCGATGCTGCCAAGCAGGCGCGCCTGTCGCCAAGCCAAGTGGCCTACTGGCAGCAGCAGCTAAGCCAACTATTAGAAGCGGAAAAGGGGTACCTGGAAGCGGACCTTAGCCTGCCGACCCTGGCGCAGCGGGTGGGCCTTTCTACCCACGAGCTTTCCTACGTGCTCAACGAAGGGTTCGGGGTCAATTTCTTTCAATTCATCAACGCCTACCGGGTAGCGGAGGCGCAACGACTATTAGCCTCGGCTCAGCACCAGCACTTAAGCATGGTCGGTATTGCCTTCGAGGCGGGCTTCAATTCCAAAACGACGTTCAATACGACCTTCAAGAAGGTGACGGGGCTGACGCCTAGTCAATTCCTGCAACAGGCGCGGGCCAGTAGCGCCCCGCAGCCGGGGCCGCCCGGTAGCGCCCAACTGCCCCCAATAGGTGCGGTTGGATAAGGCCGAACGCGGCGCTGGCAGGACAAGGGGAGGTTTGGGCTTTCGCTATCCTTTTCCATCACTCATGGCCCCATCGACCGTCACACCTCACCCCGGCAGGGGTGCTAAACTCTTCCTCTGTGCCCTAACCGGTCTGGTAGCCGGGGCCGTACTGCTGCGCGTCGGCCGGTGGGTGGTAGGCCCCTGGGCCCCGTACGCCGGGCTGCTTGCCGGGGCTGTGCTTGTGCTGGTAGCGGCCATCGGCTATGGCTTGTACTGGCAGCGGCAGCCAGTTGGCCGGTCAGCTGATGCGGCGGTGCTGGTCTTTTGGCAGGGGCTGTTGCGCTACGCCGTGGCCTTTGACCTATCCTTGATTGGGTGGCAAAAGGTCTTCAAGCTTCAGTTCTTCGTGCCGCTGGGAATGCTAGACTTGCCTTTCAGCAGCTTTTCCGGCGAAGACCTGACGTGGGCGTATTTCGGTCACTCTTATCCGTATCGATGCCTCATCGGGGCGCTGCAAATCGGGGGCGGGTTACTGGTGCTCTTCCACCGTACGCGGCTGCTGGGGGTGCTGACCCTGCTGCCGGTGCTGGTCAATATCGTGCTCGTCGATTATTTCTACCACATGCCGGTAGGGGTGCTTTGGCAAGCCCTGATTCACTTGACGGCCTTGCTTTATCTGCTAGGGCTGGATGCTGAGCGGTTAATGCCACTATTGCTACGCCCACCTTCCCAGCTGCCCCGGCTTGTCCTCCGCCGGCCTTGGGTTCGTCTGTTGGTCCGCTATTCGGTGGTGTACGTGCCGCTGCTCCTGTTGAGCGTCCACGAGTTTCCGGATACCTACCCGCAACTTACCGGTAAGTATGCCGTGCGCAATGTGCAGTTCAACGGGCAATCGCTAGCAGCCCATTCGTGCCAGGATAGCGTGTTGACGACGGTATACCTGGACATTGACCACGACTGCGTATTTGAATTTAACGACACCAAGCGCCGCCTCTATGGCAATTACACGTACGCGGCTGGGCGTCGGCAACTACGTGTAGTCTGGCGTCGTCCGACGCCACGACCCGACACGCTTACGGCGACGCTGACGCCTACCAAGTCCGGAGGGCTGCTGGCTACGGGGCAACTAGGGGAGCAGTCCGTGCGCTTTACGTTGGCGAAAATTCCCTGAAGCATGAATAACCTGGTATACCTAAAAAGGGCCAGCGGTTAGGCTGGCCCCAATAGCGGAAGGATAGTAGCAGTAGCGTAGACTTATTTCACACGGACGTAGGTGCCTTCAAAAAGGGAGTGTTTGTCAGCCCGAAGTGTATCCGGGCTAACAATCTTGAGGCGGTATTTCACCCCGGCGCTGTTCACATAAATAAAGCCGTCTTCCACCTCGTAGTCCAGGGCGGTTTCCCCTAGGAAGATGTCGGCAATGAACTTGTGGTCCGTCAGCTCGAACTTATGAAGCGTCTGGAAAGGCATCCGTTTACCAACGTAGCGGTAGGAACCGGCTAAATTCGGCTTAGTCAACGTGTCGCAGCTAGTCAAGGCCAGCGTGAAGGCAGCCAATAGGGTAAGGGTTTTACGCATGGTCAGCAGGCTTAGCGAACAGTGAAGCGGAAGGTGTAAAAGCCAGTCGCGGCGCTGGCCCCCTCCTTAGTTTTGACGAAGTGCGCGTTCAGTAACCCATCGCGGCATAGTTTTTCCTGGGCGGGGGACACCGTGCCGTAGGTCTTGGTCACGGATTTGACTTCGCCATCATCGTCTAGTTCGATGCGAAAGCGCACGACGCCGGGATTATCATCCACCGCCTCTACTGCCGGCGGCGTATCAAATTGCCAACTGCTTAATTCTAGCCCGCTGCCGCTACTGGGTCTGCTGTCAGGGTTCCCGTAAAGGGCTGATACATTCGGTTCCCCACTTCCTGTTGGAGTATAAACAGTCCGAGCCTGTTCCCCCTTACGACTGCTGCCGGGTTCGCCATACAGGGCTTTAGGTGCGATGGAGCCTCTTGGGTCTGCCGTGTGGGTCGTACGGGCTTGTCGCTTGGCGTGGCTGTCGTTGCCGGTCGTAGCAAGCGTGGCTTCCTGGACTAGGCTGGGCGGGGCGGGCTGCCGGTAGTGGCGGGTAATCTGCGGGGCTAGGTAGCTAGCGGCCAAGTCGCTCATGTGCAGGTTCTGGTACAAGAACTGATGAACCAAGTCCTCGACTTCCGACCCGTTATCCAGACCGTACTTCAGGGTGTGGCAGTACTGGTAAAGGGTCTGGTACACGGCCTCACGTAGCGCCGGCTGGTGTAGGAGCAAGGACGCCACGTCGGCATTCGGCGCGGCCAGCGGGGTGGTGTGCAAGGTCTGGTCGGCGTTGTAGCGGTAGAGGCTGGGCAGGGTCCGGTAGTACTGGGCATAGGCTTCGCAAAATTCAGCGGCGGCCCAGTGCAGTGGCGGGGTAGGGGCGGTGGCAGCGGTAACAGCCGTCGGAGGTGACGCCTGGGCCTTTTGGGCGTGCGCCTGGGGTAGGGAGTAGCCGGCTAACAGTAGGGCAGCGGTAAGCAGTTTTTGCATATGCAAGGAAGGAAAATGAGGTCCGCCCTAAGTTGCCCTTCTGCTTCCACTTCGACTAGAAGTACTTAGCCCGAAGATTTAGCTAGCGGCGGACACTTGTTGAGGCCTCGCAAACATACACTGGCAATGTAAATTATATCGCATACGATAAGATAAGGGCTGCGCTAAGGCATGTCCTTCGGGGTTGTGAAAAACCCTTCCTTAGTAAAAGCTTTCGGGGTGCATCTGCGCCACCTGCGTAAGGAGCGGGGATTGACACAACAGGCGCTAGCTGACGAAGCGGATTTGAGCTGGCCAACTATACAGCGAATGGAGGCTGGTACCCAATCGGCTACTATTGACGTGTTGGGAGCATTGGCAAAGGCGCTTCAACTACCCTTGGCTGTGTTAATGACCTTTCCTGAGGCGGATGGGTAACGAAGTAGGTGTAATTCGCTGGTTCAAGGAGTAAGTAATATTCATTAACTTCGTACCTTTCAGTGTAGTTGATACGAGTTGTCACCATAATAAGATTGAAAAATATATGCTTGAGTACATTCATGAAGGTAAGAAGGCCAAAACATTAACTGTTTTTATTCATGGCCTACAGGGCAGCCAAGAAACGTGGAAGAATCAAGAAACAGGATTTTATATGCCTAGCGCTTTGGCATTAGAAGACGGTATAAAAGAAAGCTATTCATTTGCTCTATTCAATTACTACACCAATGTATTCAGCAGTGGTATGCTTGTGAAGCATGCCTCTACAATGATTGGTAATTGGCTAAAGAAAAAGCAAAATAAGATAAAACTTAACCTTGATGTTAAGGCAATATCCAATCTGCTTTACACATATCTTCAGGTATATTGCAGCAAATATGATTCAATCGTTTTGGTAGGTCATAGCATGGGAGGGCTTATAGCCAAATCACTAATCGTAAGCCATGCCGGTACAGAGGTTGTTAAGAAAGTCCGCTTAGTTATTTCACTAGCGGTGCCTCATAACGGTTCTTCACTAGCTATTGCAGGAAATCAAGTATTACCCAACGCACAGTTGAATAACTTAGAGCCACTAAATGTTGAAGTATCTAAACTAACGCAAGACTGGATAAATAACAAGGAGATAAATCCTAAAATAATATACTTTCAAGGAATGTATGATAAAGTGGTTCCTCAAGCAAGTGCCGTAGCTTTTGATGCTAATCCTAAAGACATTAAATACTGTGATGATGATCATTTTTCTATAGCAAAACCAGCTACTTCTAGTAGCTTGGTTTACGTGAGTGTGAAAAATGCTTTATTAGACATTGATAATGTGCGCAAGGCAGATGAGGTTATGACTTCTGTAGAAGATGAGAGTATTGATTCGCTACAAGATGAATTATTTGTAGCTAAATTATTAGTCGCTAATGTTCATCACAGGCTTGTTAAAAATGCTAAGCAACGTTTCTTTGATGCTGAAAGGGCAAAGAAGTCAGCTACACTAATTGGAGCGCCCAAAAGGGATATTGATGAACTTTATGCTAAAATAGAGCAGATATATTTAAACGAGTTTGGTAAAGTCCTCAGCGGTGAATTAGATGGTGGTACAGCATTGGTTACAGCTGTTCACGATAGAATTAGACAGGAAGATTCGTTGACTTTGAAATCACTTGAGCGATTAAATTTTACTCATAAAACCGGAATGATACACCAGCTCGCCAACGATATAGAAGCAGATATATGGTGGGCAAAAGAGCAGGGCATATCTTCTGTTGAAGAGTTTACGAAAGCGAAAGCTGTGTTATAAATGGCATACGTAGAAATAGATTCCGACTTGAATCTTAGTCTTGCTCGGTTACTGATTATAATACAGTCATCTACCGCTGGTTCTAAAGAAGAGTCTATACTCACGTTAGATAGGCTTGTAATTTATGAATTTCTGACACGCAATCCTATTTTGCTCATTAAGTTATTGCGACAGATGGAAAAAAAGATAAAATTGGAAGCTAAAGAATATGAAGCTGGTGGGCTAAGTGCTAAATATTTTAATAAATCAAGTATATACAAGTTTGATGACATAAGGCATTTGATTCAACTGCTTTTTTCAAGAAAGCTGATATCTATAAGTCTTTTGACAAAAGACCAAATAACAATTTTCGCATCTGAAAAAGGCAAAGAGTTCTGCCTAGAACTGTATTCCGACTACTATCGAAGAATTGTTGAAATAGGTACAGCAATTCGAGGATTGAATAGCACTAGTATCATTCAGTTGCGTACGCAAATTAATTTACTAATAAATGTATAAGAAAGCTTCTGCCCCCCGCCTTACACTTCGTAAACTAGTTTTAGTTGGCGCTAGAAAGAATTATGAAGTTAAATTCCATGCAGGACTAAATATAGTATATGGCGATTTCGATACTGGGAAGTCTAGCATATTGAACTTGGTTGATTACTGCTTAGGTGCTTCAAGTATTGATTTGTATTCGCAGATTCAAGAAACAGGTAAGTACTGTTTGCTTGAACTAGAATTAAGTGGGAACTTATATACCATTAAGCGTGACTTATTCAATCCTAAAACAGAAATCGAGGTCTTTACAGGTGACATAGATTCTACAAAGGATTCATTTCCTATCAAATACTACTCTAATTTTGCAGCAAGCGGTGAATTAGATTATTATTCTAATTTTTTACTAACAAATCTTGGATTTCCAATTATAGAAATAAAACAAGCTCCTACAAAAGCTGATTCAAAAATGATTCGCCTGAGCTTTAGGGATGTATTTAAGTTTTGCTACTTCAATCAAGACCAAGTTGGAAACAGGGAAATACTTAATTCGAGTAATCCTGCCGTATTTATCAAAAATAAGGAAGTATTCAAGTATATATTAAATATTTTAGATTCTGAAGTAGCGCAATTACAAGCTGGTATCGCTGAAGCCACTAAGAGCCAGAATGAATTGAGAAAAAAGCACAATACAGTAGCGTTTTTCTTGAGAGATACCAATTTTAAGAGTCAGCAATCTTTATCGGAAGACAAAGAAATTTTAGATGATGAAATAGCGAATACCAAAGGAGAATTAAAGCAGTTGAATAAAGAAATGATTGCCAGCTCTGAGAGTCATTCAGAAGTAAGAGAGCAGATTATTGAATTTGATAAGTCAATATTTGAAGTTTTAGAGGAAATTGAAACTGACGATATTACACTTAAGAATAATATTCTTCTTAAAAAAGAATATCAGCAAGATATCGAAAAAATAAAAGCAGCTATTGAGGTTGTCGACAAAGTGGAAGCGATGACGGCGCATAGCTTTTCTTGCCCATTATGTTCAACGTTAGTTCAAGTAAATGATATAAAAATTGACTTTAATGAACATGATAGGGCTAACCTAGAAGTTGAATTGAAGGGGCTGCAAAAACGGGTAAAAGAACTTGATAGCCTTATAAGAGACTTGAAGGAGTCAACTGAAGCCAATCAACTCTTACTATCAGAGTTGAAAATGTCTTCTAACCAACTACGCAATAGGCTAGATACGGAAACTAAGAACTTAGTTTCCCCATTTATCACACAGGTTGAGGCCTTATCTGCACGTAAGGCGGCGTTAGAAGAGAATAAACGTACTACAGATTACCTGCTCAAAGTGAGGCAGAATTTGAGTGATATCAACAAACAGGCTATTGTTTATGAGGAACAGATAGCATTATTAAATCATAAGCTATCTTTAACAGAAGAAAGTGCCCCTAAGCTAGATGAAAGCCTAAATAAAATAGGAGACTTATTGCGCGATTTTTTGGCCAGTGTACAGATGAAAGCTATTTATGGCGTAGGAATAAGTAATAAGACGTTTCTTCCATTTTTAAGAGACGTTGAATACGGAAAAAATTCATCAGGTGGGGTTCGCACTTTGCTAAGTATAGGCTTTATAGTATCTATTCTTAGATTATCTTTTGATCAGCCCGAGATTAATCACCCCAAATTGCTAATGATAGACACTGTGGGAAAATACTTAGGCAAAACATCTTCTAAGTACACTGATACGGATGAGAGTTCAAATGCTGATTTCGGATTAAGTCAGGGTGATAAACAAAAATATGAGTTGATGTACAGGTATTTGATGTCATTATCTGCATCTGAGAATAATTATCAAATTTTAGTAGTAGATAATGATTTGCCAGAAAGTCTAGAGGATACTTTGCAACCACTCGTTGTAAAGCATTTCGATGAACTCGGGCGTAACGGGTTGCCTAAAGGGTTTATAGATGATGCTAGCTAGCCAAGATTAGAAAGCTGTAATTTAGTAAGGAAGAATGTTTTTATCATGGCTAGATATTAACTGAACTGTCAGTAAGTAATTACGTTGTCGGAGGTTCCAGATTGTACTTGCTATGCTTGAGTTGACTACCACCGCGCTAGCTCAATTCCTGTACACTGCCCGGTGGCCAGCTTTACGTGAAGAACAGCATACTTTCTTCAGCATCGCAGGCATCGGCCATAAGGAATTACCATTAAGCAACGTGTACGCCTTCTTCTTCGATTCGGAAGAAGTGCATGGGCTTGGTTCGTTATTTCTACAGGCACTGCTGGATACGGTTGGTGCAAAGAGTGCCCAGCATGTAGCAGAGTGGCCGTCGTTGGAAGGACCGGTACGGGTAGCGCGGGAGTACGGCGTGGACGACCAACAGCGGCTAGACTTGCTCGTGCATGATGGCCCGGCAGCTACCACCGTAGAGGGAGCCACCTATGCCGTGCTGATAGAAAACAAGGTGAACCATTGGCTAGCGAACGACCTAGACAACTACCTGCGTAGTGTGCGCGGAACGGGGCGCAAATTGGGCATAGTGCTGGGTGTCCGACGGGAACACCCAGTTGCCCCGTGGGTATTCGTGTCACACGCCGAACTGGCCCAAGCTGTGCAGAAGCGTCTTGGTCCGCAACTGAGTAGAATGCATGCCCGCTACCTGCCAGTATTATTACACTTCCTAGACCATCTAATCGGGATGAGCGAACAGCGCGATAACTTTGCCTTGGCCTTCAATTTTGCCTATCGTCACCGTCAGCAGTTAGCTCAGGCGCAGCGAGTACTAGACGAGCTTACTGGCCAAGCGCTGGGGCAGGCAGTAGTAACGGCTTTTGGCGCTGCCTACGAACAGCAGGTCTGTTTTGACGACCGCGTGGATATTCGCCTAGTGAAGCCGGCCCCCCTGCGCTACATCGTATTCTATAGCCACATGCTAGACCTTGGCAAACCGCCGGGCTTTACCATTACCTTGTATGCTGCTTCGGCCGACAAGTCTTTGGCGAACAAATGGCGTTCTTATCTAGAGGCTCAAACCTGGGCCCAGCAAATAGGTGCGTCGAGGCGACCCTGGTTCATGTTTGACGCGTTGCTAGTCGGCATAGAGTACGCTTTCACGGGTAGCAGTCTGACCGACTTCATGGATGAAGTACGGGAGGCATTACTTCGTGACTGGCAACCGCACGAGGCAACGTGGGCTGGGTTAGCTACACCTCCGCTGGTGTGAAGCTAGCCCGCTGAATGCAATGGTCAAGCTAAGAAATCATCGTCGAAGCTGAGGTTGAAATCGATGGGGACGATATAGCAAAAACGACAAGCCTATTATTTGGCGTCTGAGGCTTCCGTTATTAGTAGCTGGGTAACTACGCAGCCGAGGATTATCGGACGCGGTAGCGTCGCCCTGGAAGCCTAAATCGGGCTGGGCTAAGCGGGGGCTTTGGCGGCCTAGCTAAATGCTGGGTTTGATTACCCCTGTGGCTGGTTAGGATTTGTACATAGACGAAGCCTGCTGGTTAGCATCGTCGGAAACCTTCTTCTTACCAGATTCAGCCTGGCAACGAAGTTGCCAATCGCGAAGCGAGGGCTCAGGTCCGAAGGGCCGGAGCCTTAGTTACTTTTTAGGTTCTTTGGGTTGTTGCTTAGTACAGGGCCTTAGTATAGGTACTTAAGCAGGCTATTTTTAGGTAGGTAACGTACTAAATTTAGGTAGGTAGTAGGCTAAAAATAGGTGGTACCTACCTAAATTTAGCTATGACCAAAAAAGGGTCCTTGCAGCAAATAATTGCTAACAAGGACCCGATGACTGGCCGTTTTATTATTCAGGAAACAACGTAAATAAAATGAACCCTAATAACGGTTCGGCTTCCACCTTCGATTCAGCAGCCGTTTGCGTTCCAAGTACATTTGCACGAGGGCATTAAAGCGTTTTGTTATTCGCTCGACTTTGGCTGGTTCATAGAATTCAGGGTTTCCGAAAAGCATTTTTCGTTTCCGGATAATGCCGAGGAAATCGACCTCAAAGTTTGTAACCTTCCTTCCGGATTGCTTACCTAGAAAGGTGCGTAGCAGACCGAGTTCTTCGAACTTTTCACTCATTTTTTGAAGCGTTGCAATTGAAATTTTTGTATCAATGCTTGCCCTGCTGTAAGAGTGATAAAATGTTGCCTTGCCATACCGTAAGTAGTAATCACTCAAAGCAATTAAGTAATCTAAAAAATCGATTTCTAATCGGCTTAATTGGCCACTGTAGAAATCTTGTATTGCTACAAAAAAGTAACCGTAGACATAGCCAAAAGATTTCTTCTTTTCGTCCTCAGGCCAGTTGTCCGATGATTGACTAGCGGAAGCGTTGAAAAATGACTTGCTCATGGTAGTAAAAGGGTTGGGTGACCGGAAAGCACGATGCGTCTTTCGTCCAGTCGATGAATTGTGATGAGTAAAATACAAAGGCATTTATGGCCCCGCGCAGTAGGGTAAGGCTCTGCGGGGGCCATAGTAGTTACCGTCGGGCGCGGCTAGACGCTCGTTTGCGGGCTAACTCTTCGAGGTGCTCCTGCTCAGACGCTCGCGCTTTATCTTGGGCTAGCCCAACAGGGAAAGTAATGTATCCACCTGCCGGTCGTGGGCGCACCCACGCATACGGGTCATTTCCGACAGGGTAGCGCGTGTCAGCCAGTAGGTCAGCTCCATAGAACCGCCGGTAGACCTTTGGGCAAGCCGCTTGCAGATAGCGAATAATTGTTCCTATTCGCCGTGCATAGCTTGGCATAGCCCCTGCCGCTACTAGCACATACAGTCGACATTCACCCGGCTCTTTGCACATGAATGTGATGCTAGGGCCAAGTAGGGGGGTATTGAGTAGTAGCTTTTGTAGTCATGCTCGGCTGGCCTGGGTACGTTCGCCATTGCCTTTAATGACTCGGTACTTAAAAGTCAGTATTACTAGGCCAGATAGCGTCTGCCAGCCCGAACTGTCGTCCTCTTCGTCTGCCGTAGCAGCCTCTTTGTCGAAAGCTACGCCTGCTACGATGTATGGAAAAGCTGATGCCAGTTGTTTATACTGTTCCCTGCGCTCTTGATATGTGGTGTCAGTAAAAGGGTGCCACAACTCGTTTAGGGCTTCCGTGGCTACCTGATGTCGAGCTACCAAAAACTGATGCAGTCTAGCCGGTGAAACAAGCCGTAGCCGGGCTGGGGAAGTGCCGCCCCCCGTACCGTAGGTAATCAAAAATTTGGGTTGTGCTAGCTGCTCATGGCTAGCTTTATTGGAAGTAGCCATTATGAACGCTGTAATTTGGTTGGGGTGGACAGTTGCTGGTGCTCAGCCTCATTGGCCCCAGCAAGGAAGGTGTTTGCCTGACGATGGGGCAAAGCCGTGCAGTCCATGACCCCAACTAGAAAAAACACAGTTTTTATATATTTATGGCAAAACTTTAGGCTTGGTCCCGCCAGCCTTCGACTAGTGGGATTTGAATGGTTCGGGTGAGTTAGTCCTTGCTTATTGCGTAGGATCGACTCTTGATTCTGCGGGTTAACCATGAAAAAAAGAGGTTAGTGAAAGGTGAGCACATGCTCCCCGCAGATATGTAACCTTGGTGGCTTATGGTCTGAACGAGCGTCAAAGCATTTTTGCGTATTATTCTATTGTAAATAAGTAATTTAAAGCTAGTTTAGTGTTCAGTTGATTTGTGATAGGTTGCACTTCCCTACCTTGTAGTACACTTCGGTCAAATAGGCCAAGTAAGACACGCAACTGCTTACATATGAAATGCCCAAAATGCGGTTCTAAGCGCTACTGTAAATTCGGCTTTAATGGCAAAGGGGAACACCGCCGACAACGCTATAAGTGTGCGCTATGTCCGTACGTGTATACTGTGCCGCGCCTCAGCGAAAGGGGCAATAGAAACTGGGCTTACCCTCTAACAATGAGTAAGAAAGCTATTCGCCTTTTTAAAGACTCAAAGCCGCGTAGCTATCAAGAAATCGCAAAACTGGTGGGAGGTGGGGTTACGAAGCACACGGTGCGTAAATGGATTATTGCGAATCAGTTGGCGCAACAATTATTGAAAGGTGGGCCAGTGCTTGCGCCTGTAGAAAAACCATTGCCAACTACAGCCGAGCCATTAGCAAACAAATCGCGTGAACCATCTAAGGAAATACTGGACAAGCTTTTTGACTTGTACTTTCTGGATAGGTTAAGCAAAAGAGGCATTGCGAAAGAGCTAGGGGTAAGCGATATGACGGTTGGCAGATGGCTTAGAAAATACTACTTATAAACGGAACAAGCGCCCCGAATGGAGGCGCTTGTAATTAATGCTGTATAGCGGAAGGTCTAAGCCAAATAGCCACTAAGTCGCTCAATGGCTTGGTCGCGCTGGCGGTCGACCACTTTCGCGTAGCGCGTCGTGGTTGTTATATCCTTATGTCCCATTAGTTTAGAAGTTGTATAAATATCTACTCCGGCTGTTTGCAGGGCCGTTCCGAAGGAGTGCCGGGACGAATGGTACGTGAAGAATATTCCGGCCTGCTTACGCCAGCGAATGACATACTTCTTCAGCGGGGACCGGGTCTTCAACTTGAATACCTTAGCCAGGGCCTCGGCCTTCCCTTGGTGGCGTAGCCCTAACCCATCCAGAATCGCCACCGCCTGCGCCGTAAGTGGAATTTGCACCACGTCGTCGGTCTTGATTTGCTGCTTGACTAGCTTGTATTGCTGCCGGCCTTCTTCACTAACGCCGTTGCCGTGGACTTCTCCCCACACCAGGGTTTCGACGTCGCTGATACGCAGACCTGTGTAGCAGGAAAAAAGGAAGGGTACTACCACCCAGTCGGGGATGCCCTCGCGGTGCTGTAGCAGCACTTCGACCTGTTCCTTGGTGAGGTACTTGGGGGGCTTATCGGGTACGCGCACTTTGCGCACAGTCGGGGCAACGGGGATGCGTTTATCGCGCACGGCTTGGTTGAGGCTCGTGAGCAGGATGCTGATGTAGTGGCGTACTGACCCCGCTTGTACCTGGGTGCCCAGGTACTCTTGAAAGCGGGCCAGCCATTCGTCCGTTACACTACCGAAGGGCAGCTTGCCCTTGGTGAAGTCCTGCAAGTGCTTGGTCACGCTACGCCAATTGTGGTTGCGCGTGGCGAGCAGGCTTTGAAAGTAGTCCAGAAAGGAGGCGTGCAGGTCGTAGGTTGGGGCGATGTGGTGTTCGAGGTGCAGCAGGCGGCGCTCGACCTTGTTTTGCTCGATTTTAGCGATGCGGTAGGCTTCCTGATAAGCTTCGCGTTGGGCGGGATTGCGGCTCTTGGCGTCGGCCGGGGTGACGTAGATTTTCAGGGTCTTTTTGTGCCGCACGCCGTGTTCGTGGTAGTCGAGTACGAGCGATACGGTACCGTCACTTAAAGGCTTTTCGCGCAGGTTGACTGAGGCCATTGGTCGGAGGGAATAGGGGTGGGGTCGAAAGTGACGCTGCCCGTAATTAGCCTCCCGGCGGATGGTCGATAAAGAAGCAGTTATCCCGAAGGTTTAGCTTTAACTAATTTTTTGTCAGTTGTTTGGTGTTATGTGTGGCTCGTAGAAGTGGCTTCTTTGTCATACCGGTGCTGTTTTAAACGGAGGACCGTCGGAGGACGGGGCCTCGATTTTTGGCACTTATTCGTACAGCCAGTACGGGCGTACCAATAACGGCACAGTACACAAAAAAACCGCCCCAGGCGCGTGCCTGAAGCGGTCTATTAGCGGTAGCTGGGTAGGTACCCAATCAGGTGCCTTACCGCCCGCCGGGGGGGCAGTTTTCCTGAAGGAACTTGGTATAGGTGCTGGCCAGGTGGCGGCTGGTGCCCTCGCCCTCGCTGATGCCGTGGGTGCGGTTGGGGTAGCTCATGAGCTGGAAGGTCTTGTTGTACTTGACGAGCTCGTTTATCATCTGCTCGGCGTTGTTGTAGTGCACGTTGTCGTCGCCGGTGCCGTGGATGAGCAGCAGGTTGCCGCGCAGGTTTTTGGCGTGG
>Ga0160428_1001532_pt1 | contig 17077 bp, 17 predicted proteins | sample SolpanmetagenomM_FD_108198 | JGI IMG/M metagenome (GOLD analysis project Ga0160428, IMG submission 108198) | Solar panel surface microbial communities from Lawrence Berkeley National Laboratory, California, USA - M | ecosystem: Engineered > Built environment > Solar panel > Unclassified ... | reverse complement strand
TCCATCCCCGTGGGCCGCGTCACGGGCGGCGCTCCCCGTCCTCGGGCTCGGCCGCCGTGGTCCGGATACGCGCCGGCTTGTCGGTCAGACCGGCGACCTGAGCCTTGTCGGCCTGGGCTTCGGACTTGTCCTGCGGATCCCGACCGTGCAGGACCGTATGGACGTTGCCGACGAAAGAGATGACGTGGCCACTGTCGATCACCTCCAGGGTGTCGGCCACGATGGTGCCGCTGGGCATCGAGACGGCGACGGTCTCGCTCGACCGCACGCTGCCGGCCTTGAAGTCGACGGCCGCCGTCTTCAGGCGGACCTCCTCGCCCTTGTCCGTCCAGAGCCGGATGTCCCGGTCGAGGTTCAGGGATTCGCGCATGGAATCGAACACGCCGGAGGCGGCTTCGAGGTGCACGAGGCCGCCCTTGTCGTCGGTGTTGAGCTGGCCCTTCATCGCCTGCAATTCGATCACGCTCGGCTTGCGAACGTCCTGGAAAGCGGCGGTGGCGGTGACCTCGTAGCCCCGGTCGCCCTTCCGGAAGCCGGACAGGCGAGGATTCTCCATCTTCACCTTGCTGCCCGACAGGCTGAGTTGGCCGACCGACACGTCGGGCAGGCCGGCCCCGAAGGGATTGAACAAGGTGACGACCGCGAGCGCGAGGACGGCGGTTCCGGCGGCGAGGGGAATCAGCCGCCGCAGGGCGCGCACGTGGCTGCTGTGGTTGCGCGCCCGCGCATGGGCGCGGGTCCGGCGCGCATCGACGCGGCCGTCGCTCGTCTGCCCCGTCTCGATCGCCGCGCCCAGGTGCATGATCTTTCCAACATCGTGCCCCGGCGGCGTCGGCACGCGCGAGGAGCGCGCCACGGCTGGGTCGACCGCCGGATGACCGGGGGCAGTGGCGAAGTTATGACGGGAAGCTTGAGAAAGCATCAAGCCTCCGGTTCACCCGAGGGCGGAATGGCGCAGGCGCGCGGGCGGGGATGTGCGACGGCGCACGGAGACGGGCGCGCAGGGACGTCGGCGCGACGGCGCCTGTGCGGCGGAGGCCGCCGTCAGGTATGCGCGAAGATGTCCGTGTCCGGCCAGCCGGCGAGATCGAGCCGGGCGCGGGTCGGCAGAAAGTCGAAGCAGTTCCGCGCAAGGTCCGTGCGGCCCTCCCGCTCCAGCATCGCGTCGAGGCGCGCGCGCGCGGCGTGCAGGTAGAGGACGTCGGAGGCGGCGTAATCGACCTGGGCCTGGCTCAGGGTATCGGCGCCCCAATCCGAGGATTGCTGCTGCTTGGACAGGTCGACGCCCACGAGTTCGCGGACCACATCCTTCAGCCCATGCCGGTCGGTGTAGGTGCGAGCCAGCTTCGAGGCCACTTTGGTGCAGTAGACCGGCGCCGGCATGACCCCGAGGCCCCGGAACAGCACCGCGAGATCGAAGCGTGCGAAGTGGAAGATCTTCAGGGTGGCCGGATCGGCCAGCACGCGCATCAGCGTCTCGGGCGCCGGACCGCCGGGGATGATCTGGACCACGTCAGCCGTGCCGTCGCCGCGCGAGATCTGTACGACGCAGAGCCGGTCGCGATGCGGGTTGAGCCCGAGGGTCTCGGTGTCGATGGCAATGGCCGGGCCGGCGACGTAATCGGCAGGCAGGTCGCCGCGATGCAGGCGAATGGCAGGATGCGGCGGCATGGACGGGGAATTTCCGCGCTGGGATCGACGACGGGCCACGAACGGCGTTTCTCGTGTGATCCCCGGCGCCTATCATCGGGCCCCGACCCCCGCAAGGGTGGCAGACTGCGCGGCGCGCGGGAGCACCCCGCGCGCCGCATCAGGCCCTGGGTCTGTTTGACCAGCCTCATTTCTGCTTCGCGATGACCTTGTCCTTGATGCCGTCATAGGCGTTCTGGGGGATGATCTTCTTGGACAGAAGCTCGTCCTTGCCACGATAGGGGCGCCCCTTGATGATCGCGGCGGAGCGGGCGGCGCCGATGCCCGGCAGCGCGTCGAGCTCGGCAGCGGTGGCGCTGTTGATGTCGACCAGGGTCGTCTTCGCGGTCGGCTCGACCGTCGGCGCCTTGGGCGCCGCAGGCGCGGTCGGCGCCACGGTCTTGGGAGCCGTCGCGGGCATGGGGGTGGCCGGGCTCGGCGCCTGGGCCAGGGCGGGCCCCGCGGTGAGGCAGGTCAGAACGGCGAGGGTACGCAGCAGGGATGAGGACATGGATGTCTCCCGAAAGCATCGCCCTCCGCGCGATGCGGCAGCGAGCCTGTCCCCTGAGTAGAAGCTCCAACTTGAACCGCAGATTAAAGTCCTCGCACGTTTCCGTGCCGGAATCTTCGCCGGGATCTTCGGCGTATCACGCGGGCGAATCCTCTGCGGGCTCAGAGCGGAGGTCTTTCCAGCGCGGCGGTGGAGGAAATCCTCCGCAGGGACCTTCGCCGCGTGGCGGTCCGATCCGCGCCGCACCTGGCGGCACCGTCTGTTCCGGCCTCCTGCGCGGGACACTCTAGCCAGAACCTGCGGGTGGCGTTATAGAGCCGCCAGCGAATCTCCGTTTGACCACGGTACCGAGGCGGCCTTCCCCTGGAAGTCGCGCCCACGGTGCCTTTTTTGCCGTAACAGGACTCTTCCGATGGCCGTTCCGAAGCGAAAGACCTCTCCCTCGCGTCGCGGCATGCGCCGCTCCGCCGACGCCCTCAAGGCCCCGACCTACGTCACCGACAAGGATTCGGGCGAGCTGCGTCGTCCCCACCACATCGATCTCAAGACCGGCATGTACCGGGGCCGCCAGGTCCTCAAGGTGAAGTCGACCGAGGCTTGAGCCTCGCGGGGGCGCCGTACGGCTGCCCCGGACTGCACCGCAGGTTCGAGATTCCCGAGCCGTGGCCCCGCAAGGGCCCGGCTTTTTTCGTGGGCCGATCCCTGCCGCCGGGGGCGACGTCAGGGTCCGTCAGGCGCGGCGCGCCGCCTCGGCGTAGCGCGCGGCGGCCGAGCGTGTGCGCTCGAGGCGGGACGGCCTCAGGGTCGGCTCGACGCTGACGATGAGCTGGGCCAAGAAGCCCGACAGGGGACGAGCCGGGATCGGTCGAAACCCGGGCGCCGCGCCGCCGGAGATCACCACGAGGTCACGACGCGGGAGGGAGTCCGATTCGGGCAGCGCGCCTGCCAGGTCGTCCCGCGCCGTCTCGGTACGCGCCATGGCCCTCGCTCCCCGGGCCCGCATGGCCCGTGGGAACAGAATTGGCCCGCGTTAACGGTTCGTCAACCTTTGATCCGGTGCCTGCCGCGCAGCAAGGTTACCGGTTGAGGGTCTCGGACGATTCCTGCGACCCGCGATTCCTGCGGCCCGCGCTCACTTCTTGGCGAGGTCCTCGAGACGGGACTGCATCTCGGCCATCTGGCGTTTGAGGTCGTCGAGGTCGTTCCCGGCCGAGCCGTGCTGGGTCGGGGCGGGAACGCCCGCGGACTTGCCTGCCGAGGAGGGATGGGCGCCCATGCCGGAGAGCGGGCCGGTGCCGAAGGTGGTGAACATCTTCATTGCGTCGCCGAAGAAGCTCATATTCGCCCGGACCTGCTCCTCCATCGCGCTCTGGAACGCGGTGGGCGCGAAGCTCTGCGCCATCTTCTCGCGCAAACCCTCCTGGTCCCGGGCGAAATTCGCCATGGAGAATTCCAGGAAGCTCGGAACCATGGTGCGCATGCTGTCGCCGTAGAAGCGGATCAACTGCCGCAGGAAGGCCACCGGCAGCAGGTTGTCCTCGCCGGCCTTGTTCTCCTGCTCGAAGATGATCTGCGTCAGCACCGACCGGGTGATGTCGTCGCCCGAGCGTGCATCGTAGACGAGGAAGTCCTCGCCGTTCTGCACCATCGTCGCCAAGTCCTCGAGGGTGACGTAGGTCGACGTCCCGGTGTGATAGAGGCGCCGGTTAGCGTATTTCTTGATGACGGTGTGGGTGGACTTACCGTTATCCGCCATTTCTGGGGGCCTCTCCCGGCGCGTTCGTAGCCGCGCGATCTTCTTACGGCGGCGCCGAGGACCGCTGCTCGATCCCGCGCCGCACAAGTGCACCTTAAGACGTTCCCGTGCCGACGAAAACAGCAATTTATCGCCCATCCCGCGGAATACCACGCAACGGAGCGTTTCCTGTCACGGGCGGAGCTGCAAACAACCTTCGGATGCCTTGACTTCGCAGGGTCGACGGCTTTCATCCGAGAGAACGGCACAAAGGCGCCCACGCTCGATTGCATTCAGAGCGTCAAGGGAGCGCCCGCCGGGATGAGGAGAACGTCACCATGGCAGCAGAAGAAATCGTCATCGTCGGCGCGGCGCGCACCGCGGTGGGCTCGTTCGGCGGCGTCTTCAACACCGTCCCCGCGCACGATCTCGGCGCCGTGGCGATCAAGGCCGCCCTCGAGCGCGCCGGCGTCCCGGCCGACGACGTGGACGAGGTGATCTTCGGCCAGGTGCTCACCGCCGGCGCCGGTCAGAACCCCGCCCGCCAAGCCGCCATCAAGGCCGGCATCCCCGAGAAGGCCACCGCCTGGGGCGTCAATCAGGTCTGTGGCTCGGGCCTGCGCACGGTCGCCATCGGCATGCAGCAGATCGCCAACGGCGACGCCACCGTGATCGTGGCCGGCGGCCAGGAATCGATGTCGCTCTCCCCGCACGCGCAGTACCTGCGCGGCGGCCAGAAGATGGGCGACGTCAAGCTCGTCGACACCATGATCAAGGACGGCCTCTGGGACGCCTTCAACGGCTACCACATGGGCCAGACGGCCGAGAACGTGGCGCAGGCCTTCCAGCTGACCCGCGAGCAGCAGGACCAGTTCGCCACCGCCTCGCAGAACAAGGCCGAAGCCGCCCGCAAGGAGGGGCGCTTCAAGGAGGAGATCGCCCCCGTCACCGTGCCGGGCCGCAAGGGCGACGTCGTGGTCGACACCGACGAGTACATCCGCGACGGCGCGACCGTCGAGGCCATGGCGAAGCTCAAGCCGGCCTTCACCAAGGACGGTACCGTGACCGCCGCCAACGCCTCGGGGCTCAACGACGGCGCGGCCGCCATCGTGCTGATGTCGGCCTCCGAGGCCGAGCGCCGGGGCATCAAGCCCCTGGCCCGGATCGTCTCCTGGGCCACGGCCGGCGTCGACCCGAAGGTGATGGGCACCGGCCCGATCCCGGCCTCGCGCAAGGCCCTGGACAAGGCCGGCTGGAAGGCCTCCGACCTCGACCTGATCGAAGCCAACGAGGCCTTCGCCGCCCAGGCGCTCGCCGTGAACAAGGACATGGGCTGGGACACCGACAAGGTGAACGTCAATGGCGGCGCCATCGCCATCGGCCACCCGATCGGAGCCTCCGGTGCCCGCGTCCTCGTCACCCTGCTGCACGAGCTGAAGCGCCGGGACGCCAAGCGCGGCCTCGCCACCCTCTGCATCGGCGGCGGCATGGGCGTCGCCCTCTGCGTCGAGCGCGTCTGAGCCCGCGCTTCGACCGGCGCCGCATGAATTCTTGACGGCGCCGCAAATTTAAATCGGTCGCGCTCGACGTGGACCCTCCGCTAAAGCGCGACCGGCCAAACATAATCACAAGAAACCAGCTTTCGGAGGAAACCATGGCTCAGGAACGCGTCGCACTCGTCACCGGCGGTACCCGCGGCATCGGCGCCGCCATCTCGAAGGGCCTGAAGGCCAAGGGCTACAAGGTCGCGGCCAATTACGGCGGCAACGACGAGGCGGCCAACGCCTTCAAGAACGAGACCGGCATTCCGGTCTTCAAGTTCGACGTCGGCGACTACGCGGCCTGCGAGGCCGGCATCAAGGCGGTCGAGGCCGAGGTCGGCCCGGTCGACATCCTGGTCAACAATGCCGGCATCACCCGCGACGGCCTGTTCCACAAGATGACCTTCGAGAAGTGGCAGGCGGTCATCAAGACCAACCTCGACTCCGCCTTCACGGTGACCCGCCCGGTGATCGAGGGCATGCGCAACCGGGGCTTCGGTCGCATCATCCTGATTTCCTCGATCAACGGGCAGAAGGGCCAGATCGGCCAGGCCAACTACTCGGCCGCCAAGGCCGGCGTGATCGGCTTCGCCAAGGCCCTGGCCCAGGAAAGCGCCTCGAAGGGCATCACCGTCAACGTGATCGCGCCGGGCTACATCGCCACCGACATGGTCATGGCGGTGCCGGAGGACGTGCGCAACAAGATCATCTCGACGATCCCGGTGGGCCGCCTCGGCGAGGCCGAGGAGATCGCCCGCGCGGTGGAGTACCTCGCCGCCGACGATTCCGGCTTCATCACCGGCTCGACCCTGACCATCAACGGCGCCCAGTACATCGCCGGATAGTCGTTCGCGCGGCTCCCTTCGCGGGAGCCGCGCCCCTCACTCGATGTCCATGCAATTGGCATAGAACGTCGCCGTCGCCGGCCAGTCCGAGAAGACCCCCTTCACCCCGACGTCGCGGTACAGAACGTCGAGGAGCGCGAAGGTGTCCCCGTCCCGGTCGATCAGCGGACGGATCGATTTGTAGTAGTACCCTCCCCCATCCTTCAGCGGCCCCGAGCGCTCGAGCGACCAGGTGATCAGGTCGAGACCGGCGGCCCGCGCCGCGCGCGCGTAAGCCGAGGGTACGATCGTCCCGTTCGGCCCGACCCGGACCAGCATCCAGAGGGGCGGCGCCAGGGTGCGCAGGCCCAGGGCAGCCAGCTCCGCCATGCCGGGCTTCCAGCTCTCCGGTTTCTCGGGATCGAAGCCCGGATCGGTCTCGTCGCGGTTGTCGAGCCACAGGGCCTGACGCCCGAATTCGGGCTCCGCCTTCAGCCAGTACAGGATGTCCCGAAGCTGGAAGCTCTGCGGACGGACCTCGGAGGCCGGGATGCCCGCCCGCTTGTAGGCCTCGATCATCGCCTGGGCATACTGGTCCTGGCTGTAGCCCTGGAAGGGCATCGGCACTTCGGGGGCTTTCAGCTCGGGGGTGAAGCGGCGTCCCAGAGTTTTGACCAAGGCGATGTACGCGTCATGGGTCATCAGCGTGCCGGTGGTGGCGTAGAGATCGGTGCGCCAGCGCGGAGTCGCATGCGCGTAGGCTTCCCGGGTCGTGGCCTGGGGGTCGCTCGCGTCCATCTTGCCGTTGAGGCTCATGAACTCGGCCAGGGTCAGGTCGCTGGTGCAGCAGCGGGCCGAGGCCTTGCGCCCGGTGGCCGGATCGGCGGGCTGGAAGTCTTGGCTGCACTTGGCCGCCAGGTCCGGGCGGGCGAGGATGTCGGTGGTGGCGTGCAGGTCGCACTGCGCGTGCCGGCAGACCAGCTGCCGGTCCCGCGTGAAGGCGACATCGCACTCGATCACGCCGGCGCCCATGCGGGCGGCCGCCAGCACCCCCTCCCGCGTGTGCTCGGGAAACTGCAGCGGCGCGCCCCGGTGCGAGATCGAGAAGCGGCGGGCGGTGTAGGGCCTGTCCGCCCCGCAGGCCTGCAGGCGCTCCTTCAGGGGGCCGGGCTTCATGCTGTCCACGAGGTAGAAGGGTCGCGGCCCAAGCTGAGCCGGTTCCCCCGCGCCTGCCGGGCCTGCGGCGAGGACGAGGGCCATCCCCGCGACCCGCGCGCCCCGGGCCCAACCCGATCCGAGAGATGCCGTGCCCATAGCTCCGCCTCCGCGCCGATCGCCGACTCCACGGAGGTAGAGCCTGCCCGTGACCCGTCGATGAAGGCGGCGTCCCGGACCATCTTCGCCTTGCCCGGGGCGGCCCCGGCATGGGACAGCGGCGCCTCCCGCCTCGGACCTCCGGTTTCCCATGCCCTCCGCGACCCTGCTCGGCTTCGGCGCCATCCTGCTCTGGTCGCTGCTCGCCCTGCTCACGGCCCTGTCGGGGGCGGTACCACCGTTCCAGCTCGCCGCGATGACCTTCGCGCTCGGTGGGCTCGTCGGCTGCGCCAGCTGGATTGTACGCCCCGCGGGTATCCGGGCCCTGCGCCAGCCCTGGCCGGTCTGGCTCCTCGGCGTCGGTGGCTTGTTCGGATATCACGCCCTGTACTTCGCAGCCCTGCGCCTCGCCCCTCCGGCGGAGGCGGGCCTGCTCAATTATCTCTGGCCACTCCTCATCGTGCTGCTGTCGGCCCGGCTTCCCGGGGCGGCGGGCCTGCGCGCCGGCCATCTCGGCGGGGCTGCCCTCGGGCTCGCCGGCGTCGTGGTGCTGTTCGCCGGCCGCGGCCGGATCGACTTCGCCGCCGGAGCCCTGCCCGGCTACCTGGCGGCCCTGGCGGCCGCCTTCGTCTGGTCGGGCTATTCCGTGCTCTCGTCCCGGGTCGGCGCGGTGCCGACCGATGCGGTGGCGGGCTTCTGCCTCGCCACCGCCGCCCTCAGCCTCGCCTGCCACCGCGCCTTCGAGACGACGCTGTGGCCGGCGGGCGCCGGGCAGTGGGGGGCAGTCGTCGCGCTCGGCCTGGGGCCGGTGGGCGTCGCGTTCTATCTCTGGGACATCGGCGTGAAGCGGGGCGACCTGCGCCTTCTCGGGGTCGCGGCCTACGCGGCCCCGATCCTGTCGACCCTGACCCTGGTGCTGGCCGGCTACGCCGAGCCGAGTCCGGCCCTGGCGCTCGCCTGCCTTCTCATCGTCCTCGGCGCCGGGGTTGCGGTGCGGGCGTCCCGCGCCGGGGCGTCCTAGCGCCCGCGCATCACGTCCGAACCCTCACGGACCAGACCATCAGGATCTGGGCATCGGGCGCCAGTCCGGCGGCGCCATCTCGAAGCCGGCGAATTCGAAGGCCGGTGAGACCGTGCAGCCCACCAGCGTCCAGGCGCCGAGACTGGTGGCCGTCTGCCAATGCCCGGCCGGGACGACGATCTGCGGCTGCTGCCCCCGCGCGAGGTCGGGGCCGAGATAGGCCGCACTGGCATCGTGACCATTGGGGCTCATCGTCAGGACGAGGGGGGCGCCCGCATGCCAGTGCCAGATCTCGGCCGCATCCACCCGGTGCCACTCGGAGACCTCCCCGAGATCGAGGAGGTAGTAGATCGCGCTGCCCACCGAGCGCCCGTCGATGCTGCGGGGGTCCCGGAAGGTCTCGCGGTAATGGCCGCCTTCCGGGTGCGGCGCGAGGCCGAGGCAGGCGATCACTTCGGCGGCGGTCGGTCCCTGGGATCCGGCACTCATGGGCGCACTCCTGCAGATGGCGTCACTCGATGGCCCCTTGCGGCAGGCTGAGGCCGGGAGGCGCCTTGGCGCCCGATGATCCGCTTCCCGACTCCTTGGCCACCTTCGGACGGGCCTTCGGCTTCGCCGCGGCCTTGCCCGGCTTGGCCGCCTCGGTCCCGGCGGACACCGGCGCGCTCTTCACGGCAGGGGCTTCCCCGCACTCCCGAAACCCGAGTTGCGCCAAGCTCTTTCCGGCGTCCGAGACGATGTTGAGCGTGTCAGGCAGGGGCGCCGGCGTGGGATCCCAGCGGACCGGGGCGCCGAGCAGGGCCCCCAGGGCCGCCGGGCTGCCGCCGCGCCGCAGGGCGAACAGGTCGGGGCCGTACGCCGTGGCGGCCTTGCCGGCGATGACGACCTCGAGGACCCGGGTCGTCTCCGGCGTGAGCGGGCGGAGCGGATTCTCGACGACGACCGCCCCCGTGCGGGTCACCCAGACCACGAAGTCCTTCGGTCCTTCGTAGACCGCCGCCCGAGCCTCGCACTGTACGGTCAGGCCGGGCAGATTAGCGGCCGGCATCGGAGCAACGACGGGGGCAGGCTCCGGAGCCGTGGGAACGGTCGTGGGCGCCTCGGCCGCCGGTTGCGCCGCAGGTGTGGGCTCGGGACTGGCCTTAGGTTTTGGCTTGAGCTTGGGCTCAGATCTGGGCTTGGGCTTCGGGGCGACCCGGCGCGGGGACGGCACTCCGGCGGGTTCCTCGGACTCAGGAGGCACCTCGGACACCTGAGCCTGAACCGGGCCGGCGACGATCAGCGCCAGGAGGGACAGGGACGCCATGGGCTGCAGGGTCTGCCACCGGCGCGTGCGGGAGCACACCATCAGCGAAGCTCTCGTTCTCGATGCGGGTCTGGACGGGCGGGCGACGGCAACCCACGGGCCGGGTCCTCATCCGAAACCGCGAGCGGCCGCTCCGGCTCGATGTCCAGGACGGTCGCGCTGCGGTCGATGGGACTGGGGCGCAGCGGCTCGAGGCTGCGGATCAGCAGATCCTCGCCGTCAGCCTCGTCCACGAGGTCTTCCTCGCGCGCCATGCGCAGTTCGGGCCGGCGCCCCCGCCTGAGCTGAAGGGCCACGAGGAAGCCGGAGAACAGGAGGACGCCTAGGGCCCCCAGGATCAGGAGTGTTTCCATGCCGGGTCCAGCGTTAGCCCAGGACGCGCCGCGTTGCATCCTCCCCCGGCGCTTTCGCGAACCGCCACGCCGCGTCGGAACGGTCCTTGCGTCGTCGAGGGACGATGTCAGAAGTAACGGCTCGAACGCGGCGGGATATCCCCAGGGCCGGGGAGGTCAGACATGAGCCGGGCAGGCGTGACCTGTTCAGGCATGACCGGTGCAGGCATGACCGGTGCAGAGATGGACCATGTGACTCCGGGCATGGCCCTCTTTCCGTGTCGATGGCCGGGGATTCCGCGCAAGTCCGACGCATCGGCGTCGTCCGCATAGCTTATGACGCCATAGCCCGCTCCCGAACCACAAGGTCGATCGATGCGCATGCATGACCTCAATCCGGCCGATGCCGCCCACGACCCCGGCCATGATCAGCAGGGGGCGGAGAGCCTGGAGCGCGACCTCCTGCGGCTGATCGAGGAATCCCGCGAGCAGGCGGCGGAGGATCCGTTCCGCAATCCCGTGCTCGCGGTGACGCTCGCCATCACCCGGCGCTTCGACAGGGGCGAGATCGGCGAGGACGACCTCGACGCGCTGTTTCCGCGGCTGCGATCCCACTCCCTGGCGTCCCGCGCCGAGCGCCTGCGCGCCTATGTGGGTCTGGACCGGGATGCGGTGTCGGCGCCCGACAGCCGGATGGCCGCCCGTCTCGTGGCGGCGGTGCCCGCGCGCCAGGGTGATTTCGAGACCTTCCGGGACCTCGTCGGCCGCACGGGCTTCGCCGTGGTCTTCACCGCCCATCCGACCTTCGGGATGCCGCGCGCCGTCGCCACCCTGATCGCACAGGCGGCGAGTCAGGCCGAGGGCACCGCCCGCGAGCCGCTGCTCGCGCGCGCGGCCGCCCTTTCGACCCGCCCCGACCCGAACATCAGCCTCGACGACGAATTCGAACAGGCCTGCATCGCGGCCAATCACGGCCGTACCGCCGTCGACGGCTTCAACGCCGCACTCCTCGATGCGGCGCGGGCGCGCTGGCCCGACCGCTGGACGGAGCTCGTCCCGAAACCCTTCGCGATCGCGAGCTGGGTCGGGTGCGACACCGACGGGCGCACCGATATCGGCTGGTGGGACACCCTGCGCTATCGCCTGGAATCGAAGCGGATGCAGCTCGACCGGGTCATGCGGCACCTACCCCAGGTTCCCGCGACCCAGGTGGTGCGCGACCTCACAGGGAGTGCCCTCGCCGCCGTGAACCGCCAGCTCGCCGTCGCGCCCCGACTCGGAACCAAGCCGTCCCTGGAAGCGGTGCACCGCTTCGCCCTCGCCCTGATCATCGAGCGCGAACGGGCTCAGACCGATTCCAGCGCGATCCTGGCCGGGCTCGCGGGGGCCCTCGGGGCGACCGAATCCGAGGCGGACCAGCGCAGCATCGCCCTGCTGCGGTCCGGCATCGCCACCCACGGTCTCTCGAACGCCCTGCCGCATTTCCGGCTGAACGCCAGCCAGATCCACAACGCGGTGCGACGCGTCACCGATCTCGAGGGCGAGCCCACGGACGCCGCCCAGCGCCGTTCGCACCTCGCCACTATCCACGCGTTGCTCAACGACGTGCAGGCGGTGGACGTGGATTTCGGCGCGCTCGCCGCCGAGCGGGCCTCGGCCGCCCGGCTGATGATGACGATCACCCAGATTCTCAAGCACGTGGACGGCACCCACCCGGTCCGCTTCCTGATCGCCGAGACCGAGACCGGCTACACCCTGCTCGCCGCCCTCTGGCTGGCGCGCCACTACGGCATCGCCGACAGGGTCGAGATCACGCCACTGTTCGAGACGGCCAGCGCCCTCGAACAGGGCATCCGGGTCCTCGACGATGCGCTCCGCAACCCGCATTGGCGGCAATATCTCAAGCGCATCGGACGCCTGACCGTGCAGTTCGGGTACTCCGATTCCGGGCGCTATGTCGGTCAGCTCGCGGCGAGCTTCTGGATCGAGCGCCTGCGCCTGCGCATCACCGAGCTGATGGTGCAGAACGATCTCACGGGCGTGGAGCTCGCGATCTTCGACACACACGGCGAATCCATCGGCCGGGGCGCGCATCCCAGCTCCCTTCGCGACCGCTTGGCCTATCTCGCCCCGGAGGATTCGCGTCGACGCAACCGGAATGCCGGGATCCGGGTCCGCCTCGAATCGAGCTTCCAGGGCTCGGACGGCTACCTGATGTTCGGGACCCTGCCCCTGGCCGAGGCCACGGTGGAGCGCATCGCCGAGCACGTCTTCGCCTTCGATGTCGCCGACGACGACAGCTTCGCCGACTATGTCCTCTCCGATCCCGCCAGCGGGGCCGACGAGACCGACGACCCGATCTACGCCGAAGCGGATTTCGCCGCCGAGTTCTTCACCGTGGTGCGCCAGGACATGGAGGCGCTGGTCGACGATCCCGGCTACGCCGCCCTGCTCGGGACCTTCGGCCCGAGCCTCCTCGACCGCACGGGCTCCCGGCCCGTCGCCCGCCAGACCGACGGCGGCGGCCCGACCATGATCACCCACCCACGCCAGATGCGGGCGATCCCCAACAACGCGATCCTGCAGCAGCTCGGCTTCCTGGCCAATTCCCTGCACGGCGTCGGCCGTGCGGCGGGCCGGACCCCAGACCTGTTCCGCGACATGCGCCGGGATTCCGTGCGCTTCTCCCGGGCCTTCCGCCTGGTGCAGCACGCAGCCAGCGTCTCCGACCTCGACGTGTTGCGCGCGTATATCGACACGCTCGACCCGGCGGTGTGGCTGGAGCGGGCCCGGCGCACCCAGCGCGACGGCCGGCGCGAGGAACTCGTGGTGATCGCCAACGCCCTCGATCGGCTGCGGCTCGCCCCCGACCTGCGCCACCTCTTCGGCCGCTTCACCTGCGACTGGCTCAACCTGCAGGTCGCCGCTCCCGACCTCGGCCGGATGTCCGCCCGCCTGACCCTGCTGCACGCGATCCGCCTCGCACTGATCCACCGGATCTGGTTCCTGGCCGTGCACATCCCGGGTTTCCGCCCGCAATCGGGCGTGAGCCGCGAGGCGCTGATCGAGCGCTTCCTGCGCCTCGATATCGACGGCTGCCTCACGCTGCTGGAGGACATCTTCCCGATCACCCCGGATCCGACCCTCGGCCTGAACTTCGGCGAGCCGGCAGGGCCGCGCGACGTCGGCACCTACGAGGCCGAGCACAAGACGCTGTTCGAGCCGATCCGGCGCAGCTTCCAGCGGGTGCGCGAGATCTCGGGCATGATCCAGCACGAGGTGGGTGCGTTCGGATGAGGCCGAGGCTCGCGGCCCCGGCGCACCGAGGCCGTCGGGTCGCACCGGCGGCTCCTCACCTTCAGGGTCCGAACGCCGCTCAGGGCGACGTTGGATCCAAGCCCGGCACGTCCATCTTCATCGCGGCCGCCGCGGCCGCCAATCCCCAGCGGACCAGATCCTCAGCCTCTCCGGCCGTTCCCGCCTCGGCGTAGCAGCGCAGCTCAGGCGCATTGCCGGACGCGCGGAAGTGGATGGTCCGTCCACCATCCAGCTCCATCCTGACGCCATCCTGAGCGTCGATGGCGCGCGGCTCACCGATCGGCCGGACGAACTCCCGCCGATACGCCGCTTCGCTGAGCTGCTGCAGGAAGGCACCGCTCTTCTCGGCCGGCGTGTTGGGCAGGCGGTCGCTCGCCGTCTCGCCCACGCAGAGGGACACGACGAGGTCCGCGAGCGACATCCCGGCTTTGCGCGCCGCCGCCAGGGTTGCCAGGATCGGCAGCATCGCATCACGTGTCGGCAGCGCGGGCAGGGTTCGGCCATCGAGGGTCACGTCCGAACCGAGCAGGAAGCCGCCATTGGCCTCGAAGCCGACGACGGCGTCGGCGCCCTCCGTCTCCGCTTGGGCCATGCCGGCGATGACGTAGGGCGAGCCGACCCTGGTGCGCAGCACCCGCCGGAACCCGCCTGCGTGCTCGATGGCCGAGCCGGCCGTGACGGGCACGACGACGGTGTCGACGCCGAGATATCGCGCCGTGATCAGCCCGAGGACATCCCCCCGCAGGATTCGTCCGGCGGCATCCGCGACCAGCGGCCGGTCCGCGTCGCCATCGGTCGTCACCAGGGCGTCGAAGTCGCCGGACGCCATGGCATCGCGGATGAAGGCGATATCTTCTGGTCGATGGGCCTCCGTGTCGATCGGAACGAAGCGGTCCGCGCGCCCGATCGGGGTGACGTCCGCACCCAGCGCCGTCAGCAGTTCGACGAGCAGGTCGCGCGCCACGGAACTCTGCTGGTAGACCGCGATCCTGAGACCAGCCAGGATGTCGGTCGCGAAGGCCTCGCAATAACGCCGGCGGTAGCGGTCCACCGCGCCGGACTCCGGCACAGCGGGATCGGCCGCCGCCATGGTGCCTTCCGTCGAGATGTCGCCGAGGGCCGCCAGGATCGCAGCCTCATCGGTCTTGGTGATTTCACCGTCGGGCCGATAGAATTTCAGGCCGTTCCGGTCCTCCGGAATGTGGCTGCCGGTGACCATCACGGCACAGACGCCGCGCCGAAGCGCTTCCAGAGCCAGGGCCGGGGTCGGCAGCGCGTCGCAGTCGATGGCCGTGAAGCCCGCGCCCGCCGCGGCGGCCGCCACCGTGGCCGCGATGCCGGGGCTGCTGTCGCGCAGGTCCCGCCCGATCACGACGGTGCGATCGGTGCTGGTCGTCTCGGCGACGGAGCGGAAGAAGGCGCTCGCATAGGCGTAGCTCGGCCAGCCCACCAGATCGGTGACCAGCCCCCGCAACCCGCTCGTCCCAAACTTCAAGTTACTCATGAAAGCTCCGATTACAGGATTGCGGCGCAGCACCGGCAAGACAGCAGAGCTGCTTCTAGGAGAAGCGGTTCCCTGTCTCAATTGCGCGCCGATTCGTGAAGGCCAGCGGTGCGATCCCCCTGGGGCGGACGGTGTCTATACCGACACGACCGTGAGCAGCGTGCCCTCCACACCCGTCACCCGCACCCGGGCGCCCAGCGGCGCATCGGGGCCGGTGACGCGCCAGAGGGTGTCGTTGACGCGGATACGCCCCTCCCCGGCGACGATCGGTGCCACCAGGGGATAGTCCCGCCCGACAAGACCCCGTGCGCCCTGATTCAGGGCGTTCGGACCGGCCTTGGCCCGGCGGCTCGCGACCACCGTAAAGGTGACCGATAGGACGGCGAACAGCAGCAGCTGTCCCTGCCAGGGCATCGGGACGAGGAGAATCTGAAGCCCCGTGACCACGGCTGCGAGACCGAGCCAGAGCAGGAACACCCCCGAGGCGACGAGTTCGGTTCCCATCAGCACGAGGCCGACGAGGATCCAGGTCCAGGCCGGGCCGATCGCGTCGACGAACGATGCGATCATCGCCCCGACCCGCCGACATTCGGAGGCAGGCCCCCGCTCTTCCGGGCAGGAGCTCCCTCGCCGAAGACGCTGCGGGTGATCTCGGCGATGCCGCCCAGGGTGCCCGCCAGGGCTGCCGCCTCGATCGGGACCACCACCACGCGCTGGTTCGGCGCGGTGGCAATGGCCTTCACCGCATCGACATACTTCTCCGCCACGAGGAAATTCGCTGCCGCAAGGTCGCCCTTGGCGATGGCTTCGCTGACAAGTTGGGTCGCCCGCGCCTCGGCCTCCGCCCCGCGCTCGCGCGCCTCCGCGTCGCGAAAGGCTGCCTCCTTGCGCCCTTCCGCCTCCAGGATCGCCGATTGCTTGCGCCCCTCCGCGCGCAGGATCTCGGCCTGCCGGTGCCCCTCCGCCTCCAGCACGGAGGCGCGCTTCTCGCGCTCGGCCTTCATCTGGCGCGCCATGGCGCCGGCGAGGTCGGCGGGCGGCACGATGTCCTTGATCTCGATACGCGTCATCTTCACGCCCCAGGGCGAGGCCGCGGCATCCATCACCCGCAGCAGGCGCTCATTGATCTCGTCGCGGTGCGACAGGAGTTGGTCGAGGTCCATGGAGCCGACCACCGTGCGGATGTTGGTCATAGTCAGGGTCATCATCGCGACCTCAAGGTCGGAGACCTCGTAGGAAGCCCTGGCCGCATCGAGGACCTGGTAGAAAACAACGGCATCGATCCGCACACCGGCATTGTCGCGGGTGAAGGCCTCCTGGCTCGGAACGTCGATGACCTGTTCCATCACGGTCACCCGCCGGCCGATGCGCTCGACATAGGGAGCGATGAGGCCCAGGCCGGATTCCAGGCTGCGGTGATACTTGCCGAACCGCTCCACGGTGTAGACGTGGCCCTGCGGCACGATGTTGATGCCGATCCCGAGGGTCACGACGACGAGTGCCACGAGCACTACCGCCGCGACGCTCACGCCCACAGAGAAATCCATGCCTCGTTCCCCCGGCGATCCCGCCGGCATTGAGACCGGCCGGATGATGCGACGCAAGGGTGTTCGGTACCTCCTGCGGCGCCGAAATGACCGAACTCAGGGTATCAGCGTGCCCAGACCCCGAGGCGCTCGGCGCGGGCATGGTCCTCGGCGGCCACGAGGTCGGGCGTCGCCTCGGGTGAGGCGCGGCCTCCGCCGTTGAACAGCACCACCTCGGAGAGATCGCGCCCATCCACCGCACACAGGCGGGCCTCGCTGCCGGCCACCGGCTGGCAGGCGACGGTACGGCCGGCGAGGTAGCGGGTGAGTTCGTCGGCCTGTCCGCCGCGCACCCACTCCACACCGAAGAGACGTATCAGCTTGCCGCCGACACGCAGGGTCGCGGTGTCGATGACCTCCACCGGACCGCTGATCTCGTTGGCCACGGCCTGTTTC
>Ga0160428_1001531_pt1 | contig 17113 bp, 17 predicted proteins | sample SolpanmetagenomM_FD_108198 | JGI IMG/M metagenome (GOLD analysis project Ga0160428, IMG submission 108198) | Solar panel surface microbial communities from Lawrence Berkeley National Laboratory, California, USA - M | ecosystem: Engineered > Built environment > Solar panel > Unclassified ... | reverse complement strand
TCGGGTGATCGTGTTCGGGGACACCCGCATAATGGTTCATCTGGTCCTCAGAAATGCTCGGCGTTTCATCTTTGGTGCCACACGCCGCTACAGCTAGAGGCAACAAGAGCATGGCCGAGATAAGCCGTGTCCTTCTCATGTCACAATGTCCCCGCAATTCATGGATGCGCTGATGATCGCTGCGGGGGCGCGACTCAGAACCATGCACGGATACCTGTTCTCAGCGCCCAGCCTCCCGCATTCTCGCCGTCCAAGTGGCGACGTCGGCCCCAAGGGGGAGAGGGGTATCACTGCACGCGCCTCCCGCGCGGGAATGCCTGCGCCAACAATGCCAAAGACGAGTGCCGCAGCAACCGTTATCGCCCCCATCCCCATGCTGGCGCTCGCTAAAGGCCGCGCAGCGATACGCGCGAGTACTCTGGCTTCAGTTGCGTCGACGCTATTCGGCAAGGGCGCCTGCGCCAGCCTGGTCAACATCACGTCGAGGTCGTCCATGTCGTTCAATCCACCCTCTAGCATAGGTTACGCGAGCGAAGCCCCAACCCCTCATGGTGCCCAGCCGGTGCTAGCGAGACGTGGGTCGTACGAGCGTGACGCTTTCTGGCCGAACCAAACGAGGAACTGCACCTTTAATGATTCTTAAATCCAGAATAACCGCTATTAACCAATTTCTAATTCATGCGTCAGTACCATGCCCGATCAGTCGCCCCCCACAGACGCGATCGTGAGCAGCATGTCGATGAACAACATCATGGCCATCCGCAGCGCGGTTCTCGAAAGGAACGCTGCGCTTCGCAACGTCGCGAGTACCCCGATCTCCTTGGGCGGTCCCGCGGCCGCGGGTACGCCAACCTTTGAAGCCGCGATGAACACTGCGCTCCAAAAAGTCGCGGACCCGAACTCCGTCCGGAACGACAACGGCATCGGGGGAGTGGCGCCGGTCGGAATGGCACAGCAGGGCGGCTTCGCGTCGACCTTCCAGTCCCAATTGCAGAAGATGAACGCGGTCAATGCGCGGGCCGGTGCTCTAACGGTTGCATACGAACGCGGGGAGGAGACCGACATCGCCAAGGTGATGCTCGCTCGCCAGGAAGCCTCGGTCGGCTTCGAGGCGACGTTGCAAGTGCGCAACAAGCTGCTTTCTGCCTATAAGGACATCATGAGCATGCCAGTTTGATGCCATTGCATCTCACGACCAGTTTTTCGAGCGAGACGCTCTGCGATGAAGCGATCTGAGGGGTACCCGACGAAGCCGCGTATGAAGGAGAAGGACAACCAACACGAAAGAGACCTCCATGCGTCGCCCACCATTCCTGATTGCCGCCACCGCACTTGTCGCTTTTGCAGGCACAGCGAACGCCCATCCCAAGCTGCTCTCCGCCAGCCCGGCCGCTAACGCGACCGTGGCGAAGCCCGCACAGATCAAGCTCCAGTTCAGCGAAAAGCTGATGGGGGCGTTTTCCAAGGCCGATCTGACGATGGCGGCGATGCCCGGCATGGCGGCGATGAAGATGCCGAGCACTGCGGTACTCGCGTCGGATGGTCGCACGCTGGTGGTCACGCCCAAGGGGCGGCTGGCCGCTGGGCGGTACACCGTCGACTGGCACATCGTTTCGACCGACACGCACAAGGTCGCTGGCAGCTACGCCTTTACGGTAAAGTAAGCCGATGTCTGATTGGTCGCTGATCGGCGTCCGTTTCGCGCTCTATTTTGCGCTGGCGGCGCTGTTCGGCTTATCCGCGTTCAGCCTGTACGGGCTACGGGCACACGAGCGCGGCGACGCGCTCGCGCTGCGTCCATGGTTGGTTGGCAGTGCGATCTTGAGCCTGCTGCTTTCAATCGGCTGGCTCGTCCTCATGGCTTCTTCGATGGCCGGAACGTCGCTCTGGCCGATCGACCAGGAAGCAATTGGCGGGCTGCTCACGGGTTCCGCTATCGGTGCCGCCTGGAAGCTTCGGATGGTTGCGCTTATTGTGGCTGCTTTTGCTGCGATGTTCGCCGCTCGGCGTAGTCTGTGACTGTCGGTCGTCATGCTTGCCTCAGGCATTGCCCTTGGAACGCTCCCTTGGACCGGGCACGGCGCAATGGACGAAAGCGCGAGCGGCTGGGTTCATCCGGCGGCCGACGTTCTTCACCTCATCGCCTCAGGCGCCTGGGTCGGCGCGCTGCTCGGCCTGCTTTTGCTCGTGTCACGTCCGGCTGCGCAGGTCGATGCAGCGCATCTCGGCCTGACGCACCGGGCGCTGCACGGTTTCGGCACTGTCGGGACGATCGTGGTGGCCACGGTCGTCGCTACCGGCCTGGTCAATGGCTGGATGCTGGTGGGAATCGGCAACGTCGCCGCGCTTGCCTTGACGCTCTACGGTCAACTCTTGCTCGCCAAAATGGCGCTGTTCGTCGCCATGCTGGGTCTGGCCTCGCTCAATCGCTTTCGGCTGACACCAGCTTTCGAGCAGTCGATCGCCAGCGCGGACCATCGCGCCGCGCTCGGTGCGCTGCGGGGAAGTCTGGCAGCCGAAACCGCCTGTGTTGTCGCGATCCTTGGGCTCGTCGCCTGGCTTGGGACGCTCGCCCCACCTGCCTCGGCGATGTGATGATTGGCCGGGCGGTCCTCGCGCCTCCCGGCCCTTCACACTGATGGATCAATCCATCCTCTTCGACGAGTCGGTCAGGATGCTGGCAGTCCTGGCGCTGATCTGCGTGGTGCTGCTCGTTCCCATGACGATCATCGGTCTGGTCGTCAGCATCATCCAAGCCGCCACCTCTGTCAGCGAACAATCGTTGAGCTTCGTGCCCAAACTCATCGCTCTGGCGCTTTGCCTCGTCGTGTTCGGAGGTGCAGCGATCGGACTGCTGACGGGATTCACCGTCGAGCTCTTCGACGTGATCGCCCGGATCGGGCGCTAGCACCCTGCTTCGTCGTGCGGGCGGCTCGCCGCCCGCACGACGGGGGATTAGGTCGCCGTTTTGTCGCAAGCCCCCGCACACTTGCGGCACGCCGCTACGCAATCCTCCATGCCTTCAAGCCCTTCGCAACTTGCCGCGCACGCCCGGCAGATCTCGGCGCATTCGCGGCAGATATGCTGGTGGTGCAGCGACTTGCGCGCCATGAAATCGATCGCGACCGCGCAAATTTGCGCGCAGTCGGCCATGATCTCGATATGGTCGGGCGCTGCGTGCTTGCCGCCCGCCTCCAGGCAATGATTCATCGTCATGTGAAGGCAGGTCACATGACATTCGTGGCAGGCGTCCATGCACGCCTGCATGTCGGGGTCCATCTGATGCATCGGTCGTTGTCCGTTGGCCCCCCCAATGTAGGATACGCGCTACTAACGATTGCCCCTTGCCCTACAGATTTCTGCTTTGGGCGCTTAAACCGTCCGCCGCCCAGAAAGCGTCGCAATTATGCTGCGGCACCCAGCAATATCAGCGTCAGCGCTGTCATCACGACGATCCGAGCGGATCAGTCGAAGACTTTCGCCGAGCTTCCGTGTCTTGTATCGTCCGGTCCAAAGCCGAGCCCTTCGCGCCAGCCTTTCTGCGATCCGCTCGCCATGTCCTCGCCCCACCGGTTGCGTCCTTGCGCGCGCCACCCGACGCTTCGCCGCAGGATTGTCGTGGCGGTGCGAGAGCAGCCGTATATAGTAGTGCGATGCAAGGCGATGAAACGGCTCCAACGGATTTGATCGTGCCCAAGGGCAGGACGAGCGGCAAGTCGCCTTCTCCTCGCTATCGTGAGATCAAGCGGTACATACTCGATGAAATCAAGTCCGGCCGACTGATCGCGGGTGATCGCGTGCTCTCGGAAGCCGAGCTGACGACGCAATTCGCGGTTTCGCGCATGACGGCAAACCGTGCACTGCGGGAACTTACCGCCATGGGGGTGGTGGTGCGTCGCGCGGGCTCGGGCACGTTCATCGCAGACACGAAGCCGATCGGCCATATGATCGAGATCCGGAACATCGCGGAGGAGGTGCGGGCACGGGGCCACGCCTACAGGTCGCGCGTGCTCCTGAACGAAACCATCTTGGCTGACCGCTCCAGCGCCGCACTGCTCGACGCGCGGGTCGGGACCCGCCTCTTTCATAGTCTGATCGCGCATCACGAGGCTGAATTCCCATTGCAGCTCGAGGATCGCTTCGTGCTTGCGGCTGCGGCGCCCGGCTACGCCGAAGTGGATTTCACCGTGACGACGCCGAACGAATATCTCACTCGCGTCGCCCCTCTCGAGAAGGTTGAGCACCGCGTGGTTGCACGGATCCCCGACGAGGAGGTCCGCAGCATTCTGGGCATGCGGTCCGGCGAACCGGTGCTCGTAATGACGAGAAAGACATGGAGCGGCGGTCGCCTGGTGTCACATGCCGTCCTGACGCATCCATCGGATCGGTACGAGTTGACGGCGACTTTCGAAGTCGCCGCCGACTGAGCCCTACATGGCGTCCGTTGGCGCCGTCCGCGTCCGCTTGGCGCGCCTCAGCCAACGAAAGTCCGATTTCCTGAAGCTCTTGAATAGCAGATAGAAGCCCGTGCCGGAGAGCCAGAGGACGCAGAAGGCGACGATCACGATCAATGGATGGTTGAAGCTTGTCCTGTTCACGTAGTCCATGTTGTGGAGCATCCAGAAGAAGTCCCACGTCCGCCAGGTATCCCCCCGCGTCACGAGATGCCGTCCGGTCACGGCCGATACGTACGCGCTGGAATTACCGGCATCGCCGAAGTCGATCCGCCACATCGGTCCGGCGTGATCGCGCGCTTCCAGGTTCGCCTTCTGCAGGAGCGTCGCGCGGATGGGCGGGCCCTCGGCCCCGTGTGCAGCGACCCGGACCGCTAGTTCGCGATCGACGACGACCGGCTCGCCGGTCGTAGCGTTGATGAGCATCGTGCCGGACGCCGTCGCGAGCTCGTAGACCGGAATACCCGCGACGTTGCGGAGTGCCAATCCGGACACTGGGCCGAGCGCAGCTTGCTTGACGGGGTAGACAAGCCCCGTTGTCGGGATGGGCGAGGCCCGCATGGTTGGGCCGTCGTGTCCCCCGACCGCGTCCGCATCGAGCAGTGCCATCACTGATCCGCTCAACGCCCACAGGACGAACTGGAGGCCGACGACGAGTCCTACCCACTTGTGGATCCGGCGGAACAGCAGGGGCGACATTCGGATGCGCATCAGCGCTTCACCTTCTTCTTGCGCTTCGGAAACGACCAGACGAGCAGCCAGGCGCCGGTCAGAGCCATCGCAAATGCGCTCCAGGTAGCGATACGCAGCAGTGGATTGTTGACGTCGGAGCGGGTCTGGTAGTCCATGATGTGGAGCATCCACGCGAAATCGAACACCCGCCACAACAGGTGGCGCTTGGCCATCAGTTCGCCGGTAGTGGGCGCCAAGTATAGCGTCGGCCGGTTCCAGCCGGCGAACTGGACCTGCCAGTACGGCGGCTTCCGGCTGCCCATTTCCCGGATGGGAACCGTCAGCAGAGTTGTTGCCACGATACCCGTGTCTCCGGAAAACAGCTTGCGCGCTTCCGCTTTGATCTCCGCCGCGGTCAGGTCGCGGAGAAGTCGACCGGAAACCGCGTCATAGGCAGAGACGCCCGCCGGCGACTGCACACGCCAGATCGGCCGTCCGAGCCGTTGGTCGAGCCGGACCTCGGCTGCGCCGGGTACCGACGCTGCGACCAGCGAAGGCGAATAGAGGCCGGCGATTTCAAAACGGCGTACGGCGGGTGGCCTGACGAGATGATCCCCGTGAATGGTGTCGATATGGACGAGTACCATGTAGAATCCGGTGGCGGTCCATAGTACTACCTGGATGCCGACCAGAAGGGCGATCCATCTGTGAGTTCGCCGCACTACCAACGGCCATCGGATCGCTGCCATCGTTCAAAGCGCCGTACGGAAACCGACGTAGAAACGACGGCGCAGCAGATCATAGGTCATCGTATCGGTGTTCCCATCGGTGAAGCTGGGAATGTATGGGGGGCTTCGATCGAACAGATTGTCGACGCCGACCTGGAACCTCGTCTTCTCGGTGATCTCGAAGGCGAGCTGAGCGTTATGGTAGAAGACGTTCGGCGTCCTGTATCCGATAGCAGTCGGCGCGGCGTTGAAATCCTGCGCCTTGCCGATCCATTGCGTAGACCAAGTGAAGGCGACGCCGTCCCGCCGGGCAGTGGCGACGCCATAGCCGCGCCATTTCGGGTAGCCGCCGTTACCTCCGCCGATACGTCCGTCAAAGACGATCGGTGCGCCGCCGACGAACGGCTCGACCACGTATTCGTTCAGGTACGTCGCGTTCAAGTCCAGTTGCAGCTGAAGGCTGCCGAGCGTGTGTGCATAGACGAGGCCCAAGTCGAGACCGCTCATCCGTTCCCGTCCCGTGTTGATCGGCTGTGCGGACAGGTAGGTCACCTCACCTGTCAACGGACTGCGCGCGAAGTCGCGGCAGAACGGGTTGGAAAGATTCGTACTCGCGTAGCAGACGGCGAGCTTCGTGGAACCTGGGATGGCCCGTATCGCGCCCGTGATGTCGATATTGAACCAGTCGGCGGTCAGCGAAAGACCGGGAATGAAGGAACGAGGCTGGACCACCGTGCCGATCGTCCAGCTCTTGGAGCTTTCGGCCTTGAGGTTCTGATTGCCTCCCACGGTCGTCAGGATCGACGTTCCGAGCTGCACGTAGCCGGCCGGAACGCCTGAAGCGCGGCAATTGGCCACCAACGTAGCGTTCGTGCTCGTCGAGTAGCGGCTGCACGGATCAGTCGTCGTCAGGTTGCCTTCCGACACTCCACCGAAGAGTTCGGGAACATTGGGTACGCGAAAGCCCGTTCCATATGTGCCGCGGACGCGAAGGCCCTCGACGATCATCCAGTCCGCACTCAGCTTGTAGTTCCAGTCCGTGCCGAAGAGATCATAATCGGAGTAGCGCACCGCGCCGTCAAGCGTCAGCGCGCGGAAGAACGGAGCTTCGGCAAGGACGGGAACCGATAGTTCGAAGTAGGCTTCCTTGGCCTTGGTCGCTCCGGAAATCGGAGACTGCTGATTGGTGTTGGCAATGCCGGCCACCGTCAACGGATCGGGATTCCGCCAACCCTTCTCTTCGCGATAGGTGGCTCCAGCCGCGAACGACACAGCGCCCGCGGGAAGGCGGAAGAGATCGCCGTTCAGATCCGCCGTCATCGACAGAAGCGAGTTGCCGCCCCTATCGCGTGAAGTGAAGAGAATGTAGTCGAGCACCTGGGGCGTGAGGTCGCCGAAGCCAAGATAGTCGGCGCATGGGACGGCAGCGCCCGCGGCTCGGCTGCACAGCGACGTGTTGAGAGAATTGCCTACGTTCTGGAGGTTGGCGATGTTGGTCGAACCATCGACGGCGGTGTTGCGACCGTATGCGCCGGCAACCTCCCAGGCCCAGTTGTTCGCAAGCCTGCCTCGAAAGCCCAAGGTGCCTTGCCAAGTGTTGGTCTCCTGGAAGAACTGCCTCGGGCCGGGCTCAGCCAGACGGCGCTGGATCAGGACGATGTTCTGTCCGGTCGGATTGGTCGGATTGGCCGCCGAGATCGACAGGTTGCGTAGCGTTCCAGGGGTTGCGATCTGGTTCGACTTGCGATGCGTGTAGAGGAATTCGCCGAACGCCTTCACGCCATCGGTCAGATCGTAATCACCGAACACCGCCGTCGCGATGCGCTCGATCGGGCTGACCGCGTTCAAGTACGGGTTGGAGTTGAAGTTGTGCTTGGCTGCATTGTAGGGTTCGAAGAAGTTGCCGTTGCCGCCGGGATCCTGATTGAAATTGATCTGCTGACCGTTGGGCAGAACGGCACGACCGCCGATGGTCGAGGCGCTGTTGACGCAGCTGAGTGCTCCGGGGGTCGTCTCGGCGAGCGAGCATGGAGCCCGCGAGGCCAGATTGACCGCATTCGTCTTCTGGTACGTCGCCGCCGCAAGGATGCCGCCGCGTGCCCCGCGCCTACCCAAGAGCAGATCGACCGTGAAGTCGGCCCCATCGCCGCGTTCTGTGACGCCGCTCCGACCGCTGATCCCGATCCCGGTGAAATCCGTGCGGGTTATCATGTTTACGACGCCCGCCATCGCGTCCGCGCCGTAGATGGCGGAGGCTCCGTCCTTCAGCACGTCGACGCGCGCGAGAGCGATCACCGGAATCATGTTCAGGTCGGGCGACGAATTCGCACCTGTGCCGCCGGCAACGAGACGGCGGTTGTTGAGCAGCACGAGTGTGCGTTTAATGCCCAAACCACGAAGATTAACCTGCGCCGTGCCGTAGCCGTTGCCGGTCCAGTAGGCCGATGTCTGGTTGCCCGCGAACCCAGCGTTGGCCGGCAGCCGCTGTAGCAGCGTCTCCACGTTGACTATGCCGGTGTTCTCGATCTGCTCCGCGTTCACGACCGTGGCCGGTCCGACGCCGGCGATATCCTGCCGGCGGATGCGACTTCCGGTGACCAGGATGTCGCCCTGAACATCGGCCTCCGGCTCGTCGGGTGACCTCGGAGCCTCGGCGGCTCCCGCAGTCTGCGCGAGGGCGGGCGTGGCCGTCGAGAGGATCGTGGCGGCGAGCAGTGCGGATGCGAGCTTCATGATTTTTCCCCCGGCGTCTTGCTGACGATTCGAAATCAACAGCAACTGTATATACAGGTCAAGGAAAATCCGCTCTCGGTCGGAACGAAGGTTCTCCGTTGGTGCGATCCGTCGGCGCGGCCTAAAGACCAACAGTACCTGCGGGGGCCTACCGAGCCGCCGAATGCCAGTCCGTCAGGGCGCGGCTGAAGATTCGACCGGACGAAACGCGATGGCCGACATGGCAGTCGGAGGAGCAGTCCCTATGACCATATCACCGCGATCCAGCCTGTTGCCTCTCCAGACGACCGCATCGGAGGCGACCCATCCGGTGAGTTCAGCGCTCGCAGGGTCCAAGCTCACGTAGGGCTCCCAGCTCTCCATGCGCGCCATGACGTTCAGCACGCGCCCCGGCCGGTCCAGCGCAAGCAGCGCGACGCGCTGCGTGCCAAGAAAGCTCAGCACGCCGCCGCGTTTCAGCTCGGAGATGCGCCCGTCGATCTGGAGCTCGACCGTCAGCGGATCGAGCACGACGAGCAGCCGCGCCATCCCTGGCAACTGCGAGAATGCCGCCGGCCGTTCCAGCATCGCCACGCTGATCCGCCGCTCGCCCGCCGGGTCCGACCAGAGCAGCCGGGTCGCGCCGCCGCCATTCGCCCAGCGCGTGTCCGGCTGGTCGGCATAGCGGACGATCTGCGGTGTCAGAGTATCCCCGGCAGATCGAGATGCTTGTCGCGCGCGCAATCGATCGCGAGGTCATAGCCCGCATCCGCGTGGCGCATGACCCCGGTGGCAGGGTCGTTCCACAGCACGCGTTCCAGCCGGCGGGCGGCATCCGGCGTGCCGTCGGCGACGATCACCATGCCCGAATGCTGCGAATAGCCCATCCCGACCCCGCCGCCGTGATGCAGCGAAACCCAGGTCGCGCCGCTCGCGGTGTTGAGCAAGGCATTGAGCAACGGCCAGTCGCTGACCGCGTCGCTGCCATCGCGCATCGCTTCGGTTTCGCGATTGGGCGAGGCGACCGATCCACTGTCGAGGTGATCGCGACCGATCACGATCGGCGCCTTCAATTCGCCACTGGCGACCATCTCGTTGAAGGCGAGTCCAAGACGATGCCGATCGCCGAGCCCGACCCAGCAGATCCGTGCCGGCAAACCCTGAAAGCGAATTCGTTCGCGCGCCATATCGAGCCAGCGGTGCAGGGGCTGGTTGTCCGGCAGCAATTCCTTCACCTTGGCATCGGTCTTGTAGATATCCTCGGGATCACCGGACAAAGCCACCCAACGGAAGGGGCCGATGCCGCGACAGAACAGGGGGCGAATATAGGCGGGAACGAAACCGGGAAAGGCGAAGGCTTCGGCGACGCCGGCATCCTTCGCCACCTGCCTGATATTGTTGCCGTAATCGACCGTCGGAACGCCCGCCGCGTGGAACCCGAGCATCGCCTCGACATGGCGCGCCATAGACGCTTTGGCGGCCATAGCGACCCCGGCGGGATCCTGTTCGCGGCTGGCGATCCAGCGTTCGACGCTCCACCCGGCGGGAAGATAGCCGTTGACCGGATCGTGCGCGCTGGTCTGGTCGGTGAGCAGATCGGGCCGCACCCCGCGCGCCAGCATCTCGGGCAGCAGTTCCGCCGCATTGCCGAGCAGCCCGACCGAGACCGGCGTCTTCGACGTGGTGACGATCTCCAGCGCCTCGTCGAGATCGTCCGTCGCGCGATCGAGATAGCCGGTGCGCAGCCGCATATCGATCCGGCTCTGCTGGCATTCGATCGCGAGGCACGAGGCGCCTGCCATCACCGCCGCGAGCGGTTGTGCGCCGCCCATCCCGCCAAGTCCGGCGGTGAGCAGCCATCTGCCCGAAAGATCGCCGCCATAATGCTGCCGGCCCATCTCGACGAACGTCTCGTACGTGCCCTGCACGATGCCCTGCGTGCCGATATAGATCCACGATCCGGCGGTCATCTGGCCGTACATCGCCAGCCCCTTGCGATCGAGTTCGTCGAAATGTTCCCAGGTCGCCCATTTCGGCACGAGGTTGGAATTGGCGATCAACACGCGCGGCGCATCGGCATGGGTGCGGAACACGCCGACCGGCTTGCCCGACTGGACGAGCAATGTCTGGTCGTCGTCCAGCACCGTCAGCGCCGCGACGATCTTGTCGTAACTGTCCCAGTCGCGCGCGGCCCGCCCGATGCCCCCATAGACGACGAGTTCCTCGGGGCGTTCGGCGACATCGGGATGCAGATTGTTCATCAACATCCGGAGCGGTGCCTCGGTCAGCCAGCTTTTGGCGGTGCGCGTCGTGCCGGTGGCGGGGCGGATGACGCGGGTCGGATCAAGGCGGTTCATCGGGCGAACTCCAGGCAAGCGGACAGGATGCGGCGCAGCATGTCGCGCAGCGGCGCGGCGAATTCGGGGTCGAATGGCGGCGGCCAGCTTTCGGGCGTCACGGGGCCGACCGGCTCGCGCAGATAGGCGCGGATCGCGGTTTCCATCTGGATCGCGTGGACGCCGGTTTCGGGGCGACCGTATTGCCGTGTCGTCCAGCCGCCGCGAAAACGTCCATCGACGACATGACCATAATCCGATGCGGCGGCGATATCGGCCACCGCGTCGCGCAAGTCCGCCGCGCAGGTCGTGCCGCCATTGGTGCCGATATTCAGTTCCGGCAGATCGCCGTCGAACAGACGGGGCACGCGGCTGCGGATCGAGTGGCAGTCATAGACGACGATCCGGTCATGCCGAGCGCGGAGCCGCGCGATCTCGGCGGTGAGCGTGGCGTGATAGGGATCGAAATACACAGCCCGCCGCCGCGCGATCTCCTCCGCGTCGGGTTCCGCGCCAGCGTAGAGCGGATCGCCGTCGAACGTCGTGGTCGGGCACAGACCGGTCGTCGCCTGACCGGGATAGAGCGACGCGCCGGAGGGATCGCGATTGACGTCGATCACGCTGCGCGAAACATCCGTCGCGATGATCGTCGCCTCGGCAAGCCCAGCATAGAGGTCGGCGATATGCCAATCGGCATCGCGCCGTGCCCACCAGTCCGACCGGAAGCCACCAACCGGCAATCCCGTCCCGCCATGCGGCATGGCGAGGATCAGCGGCGTATCGGCGCGCACGACGTGCAGCCAGCCGGCGCTCATGCAATTACCCCCGGCAGCGGTCCGACCTGATCGAGCAGCGCGCCACTGACGACCAGAGCGGTCGCCCCCGCCATGTCCGGTGCCATATGCCGATCGTCCGTGAGCGTGGGGACGTGCGCCCGCACCAGCCCCCGGACGCGCTCGACCGGTACGCTCGACGTGAGCGGGGCGTGGAAATCGCACCCCTGCGCCCCGGCGAGCAGCTCAATGCCGAGCACCGCATCGACGTTCGCCGCCATCGCGATCAGCCGCCGCGCGCCATGCGCCGCCATCGAGACGTGATCCTCCTGATTGGCCGAGGTCGGGATCGAATCGACCGAGGCCGGATAGGCGCGCTGCTTGTTTTCGCTGACCAGAGCGGCGGCGGTGACCTGCGGGATCATGAAACCGGAATTGAGCCCCGGTTTCGGCGTCAGGAAGGCGGGAAGCCCGGACAGAGCGGGATCGACCAGCATCGCGATGCGGCGTTCGGACAGGCTGCCGATCTCGCACAAAGCCATAGCGATCATGTCGGCGGCGAAGGCGACCGGCTCTGCATGGAAATTACCGCCCGACAGCGCTTCGTCGCCCGCGCCATCCACGCCAGGGAATATCAGCGGATTGTCGCTGACCCCGTTCGCCTCGGTGACCAAAGTCGTCGCCGCCTGCCGCAACAGATCGAGGATCGCGCCCATCACCTGCGGCTGGCAACGCAGGCAATAGGGATCCTGAACGCGGACATCATCCTCGCGGTGCGAGGCACGAATCGCCGAATCCTGCATCATCGCGCGCAACGCGTCGGCCGTGTCGATCTGCCCGCGATGCCCGCGCAGAGCGTGGATGCGGGGATCGAACGGCGCATCCGACCCCTTCGCCGCCTCGGTCGAGACGATGCCGGTGACCAGAGCGGACCGGTACAGCCGCTCCGCCTCGAACAGGCCGGCGAGTGCATAAGCGGTGCTGAACTGCGTGCCGTTGAGCAGCGCCAGCCCTTCCTTCGGGCCGAGCGTCAGCGGTTCCAGCCCGGCGTCGCTCAGCGCCTGTGCGGCGGGAACGATCCGGTCGCCGACGATCATCTCGCCCACGCCGATCATCGCCGCGGTCATGTGCGCCAGCGGGGCGAGATCACCACTCGCGCCGACCGATCCCTGCGCGGGAACGACCGGCGTGATTCCCTTCGCCAGCATCGCCTCCAGCAGCGCCACCGTCGCCGGCTGCACACCCGACGCGCCCTGAGCGAGGCTGGCGAGCTTCAGCGCGATCATCAGCCGCGCGATCGGCACCGGCATCGCATCGCCGACCCCCGCCGCGTGGCTGAGCACGATATTGCGCTGGAGCGTGGCGAGATCGACCGCGTCGATGCGGACGCTGGCCAGTTTCCCGAAGCCGGTGTTGATGCCGTAGACAGGATCGCCCCGGGCCACGATCCGCGCGACGGCGGCGGCGCTGGCGACGATCGCATCGGCGCACGCGGGATCGAGCGTCGGGGTCTCGCCACGATAGATGGCGAACCAGGCGTCATAGCCGACGGCGCCGGGACGAAGGATCATCGACCGTTCCTGATGCGGGAGTGAAGGGGATTGAAGCCGATCCGGTAGACCATCTCGGCAAGGTCGGAGACGTCCCAGATCGCCAGGTCGCAGGCCTTGCCGCGCTCCAGCGTGCCGATCCGGTCGTGCAGGCCGAGCGCGCGCGCGGCGTTGACGGTCAGCCCGCGCAAGGCCTCGTGCACGGTCAGCCGGAACAGCGTCGCGGCCATGTTGAGCACGAGCAACGGCGAGGTCAGCGGCGACGTGCCGGGATTGCAATCCGTCGCCAGCGCAATCGGCACGCCCGCCGCGCGCAGCGCCGCGATCGGCGGCAGCTTCGTCTCGCGCATGAAGTAATAGGCGCCGGGCAGCAGCACCGCGACCGTGCCCGCCGCCGCCATCGCCGCCACATCGGCATCGGTGGCATGTTCGAGATGATCCGCCGACAGCGCGGCATGACGCGCGGCGAGCGAGGCCCCGCCGAGCGCCGACAATTGCTCGGCGTGCAGCTTCACCGGCAGCCCCGCCGCGCGGGCCGCCGCGAACACCCGATTGACCTGCGCCGGGCTGAAGCCGATCCCCTCGCAAAACGCATCGACCGCATCGGCCAGCCCGGCGACGGCGAGTGCCGGGATCTGCGCGCAGACGCTGTCGATATAACCGTCGGCATCGCCGTGGAATTCGGGTGGCAGCGCATGCGCGCCGAGGAACGTCGTCGCGACCCGGACATCGCGGTCCTGCCCCAATCGGCGCGCGGCGCGGAGCATCTTCGCCTCGTGTCCGGGCGTCAGGCCATAGCCCGACTTCACCTCGACCGTCGTCACCCCCTCGGAGATCAGCGCATCGAGGCGAGGCAGCGTCTCGGCGACGAGATCGTTCTCGCTCGCCGCCCGCGTCGCGCGCATCGTCGAGACGATGCCCCCGCCCGCGCGCGCGATGTCCTCGTAACTTGCGCCGGACAATCGTGCGGCGAATTCGCCCGCGCGATTGCCGGCATGGACGAGGTGCGTATGGCAATCGACCAGCCCCGGCGTGATCCAGCGGCCGCCGCAATCGACGTCGCGGTCGGGCGTGAAGTCCGGAGCGTCACTGGCAGGCCCGGCATAGGCGATCCGCTCGCCGATCGCGGCGATCATGCCGTCCTCGACGATGCCCAGCGCTTCGCCAGCCATCGTCGCTAGCCGCGCGTTGAACCAGAGAGTATCGCAGCGCACTCGTTATCCTCGAAACCTGTATATACAACAGCACGTCGCAGGAATATAGTCCAGCTTCGATGGATATAAGACCGCAAACAATTTGGTTCGAACAGGCGTTGCTGCCCGATGGTTGGGCCGTTGCGGTTCGGGTCGGCATCATCGATGGCCGGATCGCGACCATCGAGCGGAACGTGGCCCCACAGGGCCATGACGCGCGCTTCGTCACGGCTCTGCCGGGACTTGCCAACGTGCACAGTCACGCCTTTCAACGGTCGATCGGAGGGATGGCGGAGGTCCGCGGCGGGCCCGAGCATGACGACTTCTGGGGATGGCGCGAAGTCATGTACCGGCTGGTCGGCGTTCTCACTCCGGATGACGTCGCTGTGATAACCGCGATGGCCTTCGTAGAGATGCTCGAAGCGGGTTTCACTCGCGTGGGCGAGTTTCATTATTTTCATCACCAGCCTTCGGGCGAGCCCTACGATGATCCTGCGGCAATGGCGGCAGCCGTCGCCAGCGCCGCCGAGGAGACCGGAATCGCTTTGACGCTGCTGCCGGTATTCTACGCGCATGGAGGCTTTGGCGGGAAGGCGCCAGAAGCCGGTCAGCGACGATTCGTGAACGACATGGACGGCTTTGCGAACCTTCTCGAGGCAAGCAGACATGCCGTCGGCGGGCTGGCCGATGGGACGGTCGGCGTCGCGCCACATTCGTTGCGCGCCGTGACGCCGGAGCAGTTGGCGGCGCTCGCGGCGATGGCGCCGGACGCGCCGATCCACATACACATCGCCGAACAGCAAAAGGAAGTCGCGGACTGCATCGAGTGGTCCGGTCAGCGTCCGGTCGCGTGGCTGATGGATCATGCGGCGGTCGATGCGCGCTGGTGCCTTGTCCATGCCACGCATATCGACCCGGAGGAACTCACAGCGATCGCCGCACGGGGTGCCGTTGTCGGCCTGTGTCCCATCACCGAAGCCAATCTCGGCGACGGCATCTTTCCAGCTGAGGCATTCCTCGCTGCCGGCGGCATGTTCGGCATCGGAAGCGACTCCAACATCAGAATCGACGCAGGTCAGGAGTTGCAGTTGCTGGAGTACGGACAACGTCTGTCGCTGCGTCGCCGCAACGTGTTGTCGACGACAGGGGCGTCGACAGGACGAACCTTGTTCGACGGTGCGACCGCAGGCGGCGGGAGGGCGGTCGGACACCCGGCTGGTATTGCATTGGGGCATGCCGCCGATCTGATTGCCCTATCGGGCTGCGCATGCGGAGATCGGACGTTGGACCGCTGGATCTTCGCCGGCGGGGGCCCTGTCATCGATGCGGTCTGGCGGCGCGGAGTCCAGGTCGTCAGCAACGGCCGTCATGGAGGTCGCGATGAGATCGCGGCCCGTTTCACCAAGGTCGCCGCGCGTTTGCTGCAGTGAACCCACCGCGACGAACGCTCCTGTCTTTGCCGTCTTCTGTAGCGGGCATGATGATCGGCCAGGCCCCTTGGCGCTCTACAATCGAGCTCGGATCCGCTGCTACATGGTCCAGCGGCCGTAACCGGTCGCAACGACGATCCCCGCGGCGAGAATGAGGATCGTGAGCACCGTCATCGCGATAATCTGTGGAACGGTCGCGCTCGTTCCCGGAGACATTCCGCTCACCCCCTGCATCGGCTCGTGCGCCATACCGCGCATCCGCTCCGCCGATCGCGACTCTGTTCCGACCTCGTGTCCGCCATGGCCGAGCGCCCGCACCGTGCCCATGCCGTGCTTCAACCGAACGCCAACAAGCCATAGATTGATCGGATAGGCGACCACGAAGCCGACGAGCGTCGCCAACGACATGACGCCCCAAAAGCGCAGCGAGCTGGCGTGCATCGCGGCCATATCGCGGCTCATCAACACCACCATCGTCGGGATCATGCCGGCCATCACGGCATTCATCGACAGCCATTCGGGGATGAACGACATGCGGAGCGCTCGGGCATAGGAGCCGCCCGCCATGTCGCGCATGAACAGCGCCTGGAAAATGAGAAGGCCGAACGCGAAGCCGAACACATACTCGACAGTGACGTCCAGCCACATCGGCAAGCCGAGCGCCGTGGTCACCGATGCGGCGGCAATGACGCCCGTTGCGTCCCCCGCCATGCAATGAATGGCCGAGCCGAACGCCTGCTTCCACAGCGGCCGAATGAAGTCCTCATGCCGCTCTGTCGCCGGCTCCTGGCAGGACAGGACATAGGCAGCGGCCATGATCGGTCCGCCATAGAGCGTCACCAACAGCCAACCCCATTTCATCACCTTTAGCTCGGGGTTGCGCGTGAAGGCATCCCACGCGACGTAGGCGACGGAAAGCGCGGTCAGCGCGAACCAAACGACCAGCACCGTATCGAGCCAGAGGACCGGGGAAGGCATCATCGTCACGGCAGCTCTCCTCAACTCTAAGAGGATACGCGGCTTCCGTTCCTAACCCTCGCCGGAGGATGTCATGCGAGCTTGCTCGACACCGCCCTTATCGCTTTGAGCCCCGATCCGAACCGGGCGATCGCCTCGCGGTTCTTCTCCAGCTCGCTGTAGGGCAGGTAGGATATGTCGAGGTCGGCGACGCGACTGAACGCTGGCCGCTGCAACTGTGCGCGAACGTCCGCCTCGCGGGCGTCGGGTGCGACGAGGAACAGCCCCGCGGTCGCGTGAAGGTCGCT
>Ga0160428_1001530_pt1 | contig 17127 bp, 12 predicted proteins | sample SolpanmetagenomM_FD_108198 | JGI IMG/M metagenome (GOLD analysis project Ga0160428, IMG submission 108198) | Solar panel surface microbial communities from Lawrence Berkeley National Laboratory, California, USA - M | ecosystem: Engineered > Built environment > Solar panel > Unclassified ... | reverse complement strand
CGGCGGCGAACAGCATGACCAGCGTGGCCAAGGCCGCCACCAGGGGATCGATCCGGCTTTCCATGTAGGCGAACACCACGACGGGAAGGGTTGCCGTGCTGGCCCCGGTCAGGAACATCGACAAGGGCAGGTTCACGAAGGACAGCACGCAGGATAGCACGAAAGCGGCGGCGAGGCTGGGGCGGAGCAGCGGTACCAGAACCAGCCAGCCCACCCGCAATGGCCCGGCGCCGAGCGACCGCGCCGCCTCCTCGACGCTCGCATCCATCCGGGCCAGGCCCGCGAGCACCAGGCGCACCGCCACCGGCAGCACGAACACGGCATGGGTGCCGATCAGCACGCCGAGGCCGAGCGGGACGCCAGCGAGCTGCACCATCTGCAGCACGGCCAGGCCCACCACGATCTCGGGCACCAGCAACGGTCCCATCAGCATCGTGACACCGGCGTCGCGCAGGCCGGGCCGCAGGCGCCGCAGGGCGAGCGCGGCCAGGAAGCCGGCCAGCGTGGCGCAGGCCGCCGCCGCCGCGGCCACGACCAGGCTGACGCCGAGGGCGTCCGTGAACTCCGGATGGTCGGCCAGCGCCGCATACCAGCGCAGGGTCGCGTGCTCGAACGGGCTGGGAAAGCTGGTGGCGGAGTTGACCGAGTCCACCGCCACGACCGCCGCGGGCCCGAGCAGGAACAGCAGCACCGCCCCGAGATACAGCCGGCCCGCGACCCTCATGCGCGCACCGCCCGCGCAGCTCCCACCGTGACGGCGCCGATCACCACCGTCATCAGCACCAGCAGCACGGTGGCGGCGGCGGCGGCGAGCTGGCCGTTGAAGGTCGCGAGCACGAATTGCGAGATCAGCGTGGTCAGGGTGAGGTCGGCAGGTCCGCCGAGGTAATGCGGCGCCACGAAGCTGCTCATGGACAGCGAGAACGCGATCACCGCGGCCGAGACCAGGCCCGGCAGCGCCAGCGGGAACACCACGAGCCGGAACCGCGTGAGAGGCCCGGCGCCCAGCGACTGCGCCGCCTCGAGCAAGGGTCGCGGCAGACTCCGCACGACGCTGGCCAATGAGAGCACGACGAAGGGCAGCACGAAGTGGACGACGCCGACCAGGATGCCGGTCTCGGTTCCCAGCCACCGCACCCGCTCGATCCAGCCCCAGCGCACCAGCGGACCCAGGATGGGGCCGCCATTCGACAGCAGGATCATCCAGCCCAACACCACCACCAGCGGGCCCGCCAGCACCGGCAGGGTCATCAGCAGCGACAAGGTACCCGCCACCCGCTCGGATTCGGCGCGCATCGCCAGCGCGGCGGGATAGCCCAGCAGCAGCGCGATTCCGGTGCTTTCCGCCGCCAGCCGGAAGGTGCGGGCGACGACGCCCAGGTAGTAGGCCCGTCCGGCGAGATAGGCGTAGTTGCCGGCGCCGCGCCCTTCGAAGCGCACGAGGGCGTTCGGCTCCAGGCTGAGCCACACCGTGGCGCAGAGCGGCAGCACCAGGAACACCAACAGCAGCACGGCGGACGGGAGCAGCAGCAGGCCGGGGAGCGGCCGCCGCGATGCGCCCACTAGCGCGACTGCCAGGCCGGGATCACCTCCGTGGTCATGCGCTCCGTCCAGGCCGGCCGGTTGTCGAGGCACAGGACCGGGTCGAAGAAGCGCACGCGCTTGAGCTTGTCGTCCCCGTAGGACATCCGGGCGGCCACCGCGGCCGGCACCTGCGTCTTGCGGTTGGTCGGCCCCTGGAAGGTGCTGACGGCGAAGGCCTCCTGGACCTTTGGGTCGATCATCAGGTTCATGAACACCTGCGCGAGCTCGCGGTTCTTGGTGCCCGCCACCATCGCCACCAGCTCCGGCGACCCGATCGCGCCCTCGGTGGGGAACACGTAGTCGATCGGGTAGCCCTGCAGCTTCATCGCCTCAAGGTAGTAGTCGAACTCCGTCGCCGCCACGGTGTCGCCGGTTTTCAGCATGGGCGCCCAGTCCGTCCAGAAGAAGGTCAGCTTGTTCGGCCGCAGCTGGGCCAGCTTGGCGAAGCCCAGGTCGATGTTGGTCAGGCTGCCGCCCGCAAGCTCCGCCGCCAGGATGACCAAGGCGGGCATCTGGCTGTGCCCGGCGGCGGCGAAGGCGAGCTTGCCGGCGAACTCCGGCCGCCACAGGTCGCCCCAGCTGGTCGGCGGCGTCTTCACGGCCGTCGGGTCGTAGGCGAGAGCGTAGGAGATCATCGTGTAGGGCACGCCCGCGATCTGGCCCGCCGCCGGCGCCTTCACGCTCACGGCCCAGGGCTGCACGTCGGCGAAGTTCGGCACGGCGGCCTGGTCCGTGGGCTGCAGCACACCGGCGCGCAGGCCGCCCACCACCGATTCGTCGGTGCCGAAGAACACGTCGGCCGAGGGGTTGCCCTTCTGTGCCAGCAGCTTGTTGTAGCGCGCACCCTGCCCGCCAATGTCGAAGGCGAGCTTCGCCCCGGTCAGCTTCTCGAACTCGGGCCCGACATGGTCCCTGATCCCGTCCGAGGTGATGCCGCCCCAGGTGGACACGGTCAGCCGACCGCCCGTGCCGATGGCTGGCGCCGGCTGCGCCCGGGCCAGGCGTGTCCCGCCGAGGCCTGCGGCACCGCCGAGCAAGCGGAGGGCCGAGCGCCGCGAGAGACAGGGAAGATCGATCATGGCGCGGGTATCCTATCCGGGTCGAAGGCAGGCAAGAGCACGTGCCTGCTACAAGCAAGTTCGCTGCCACGTCGAGGCCTCACGCGCACAGGCGAGCGAGGAACGGGCTGCACCACGACCGTTTCTCGCCGTAGGATGACAGCCGGAACGGTCCGCCACAGCACGCAGGAGCCTCCGATGACCGCAACCCCGTTGGCCCGAGCCCTGCTGAGCAGCATCTGGACTGCCCTGGGCGGCGATCCCGCCCTGCCCGCCCAGGTGACCTTTACCGGGGCAGGCCGTCTCCGCTCCGCCTTCGCCGTGTCCGATCTCGCAATTGCCAGCATCGCGGCCGCGGCACTCGGAGTCGCCGGGTACACCGGCGCGCCGGCTGCGTCCGTCAGGGTCGACGGGCGCCTCGCCTCATTGTGGTTCGGGTGGTCGTTCCGCACCGAGGGCTGGACCCGGCCGCCGGAGTGGAGCCCCGTGTCCGGCGACTACCAGACGGCGGATGGCTGGGTGCGCCTGCACGCCAATGCGCCGCACCACCGCAGCGCCGCCCTGACCGTGCTGGGCGTGCTGCCGGAGCACGAAGCGGTGGCCAGAGCCGTCCGCGAGTGGCGCGCGCACGAGCTGGAGGCGGAGGTGGTCGCAGCCGGGGGCGCTGCCGCGGCGATGCGCTCGATGGCCGCCTGGGCCGCCCATCCGCAAGGCCGTGCCGTGATGGCCGAGCCTCTGGTGTGGTGCGGGCGCACTGCAGCCGGGCCAAGCCCGAAACCGGTCAGCGCCAGCCGCCCGCTCACCGGTCTACGCGTGCTGGACCTCACCCGCGTGTTCGCCGGGCCGGTCTGCACCCGCGTGCTGGCCGGGCTCGGGGCGGAGGTGCTGCGCATCGACCCGCCGGACTGGGATGAGCCCGGCGTCGTGCCCGAGATGACGCTGGGCAAGCGCTGCGCCCGCCTGGATGCCCGCACGTCCGAGGGCCGGCAGGTCCTGCAGGCGCTGCTGGGACAGGCGGACATCCTCGTGCACGGCTATCGGCCGGGCGCGCTCGACAGCATCGGCCTGGGCGCCGCCCAGCGGGAAAGGCTGCGTTCCGGCCTCGTCGACGTGTCGCTCGACGCCTATGGCTGGACAGGTCCCTGGGTGGGACGGCGCGGCTTCGACAGCCTGGTGCAGATGAGCAGCGGCATCGCCGAGGAAGGCATGCGCCGGTTCTGCGCCGACCGCCCCACGCCGTTGCCGGTGCAGGCGCTGGACCATGCGGCAGGCTGGATCATGGCCGCCGCGGTGCTGCGCGGGCTCGCCGAACGCCGGGCCGACGGTGCAATGGCACCTGGATGGACCGCGCGCACCTCGCTGGCCCGCGTGGCTGCGCTGCTGTCGCCCACCCATGGCCCGCATGATCTCGATGGCGGCCTCGGCGCACCCGCGCCGGCCGATTATGGCGCCATGCTGGAGCAGACGGTCTGGGGTCCGATGCACCGGCTGAAGCCACCCTTCACCGTCGCGGGCACGCCGCTGCGGTGGGACCTGCCGGCGTCACCGCTTGGCAGCGCGGAGGCGTGCTGGACTGGCCAGCCGAGCGCGGCAGCCTAGATCGCGCTGCCGTTGACCCGACGCAGCAGCAGCGCCGCCGTCGGATGCACCTCGACCGACCAGCCCGGCGGCACCAGCGTGGTGGCGTCCAGCTGCGAGAGGATGGCCGGCCCCATGAAGCCGGCCCCCGCGGGCAAGGCGGCGCGGTCGAGGATGGGCGTCTCGCGGGAGCCCGACGCGAAATGCACCATGGTGCTGCTTTCGGGGGCGGGCATCAACCCGGGCGCCAGCGCGGGGACGACGGCGGGTGGCAGGGTGCCGGTGGCTTCGACCCTGAGCGTCACCAGTTCGATTGGGGTGGGCAGCGTGAAGCCATACTGCGCCTGATGGGTGTTGGCGAAGTTGGCCTCGGCCTGCGCCATGCTGCCGCCCCAATCCACGTCCAGCTCCCCGCCCTGCCCTGCATAGCGCAGCAGCGCCACGTTCCGCATGGAGCGCGCGGGCTGCGGCACCTGTTCCGTATCCAGCCAGGCGGCAGCCTCGTCGCGCAGCGCCGCGAGGATGGCGCCCGCCTCCGCGTCCGGAACCCGGCCCGCACTCGGCAGCGTCCGGCTCCAGGCCGCCTTGAGGTCTGCCGCCAGCAGCCCCTCGGCGCAGAGCACGCCGGGTGCCGGCGGGATCAGCACCGTCGTGATCCCCAGCAGGTCGGCCAGCGCGCAGCCGTGCAGCGGCCCGGCGCCGCCGAACGGCACCAGAGTGAAGTCCCTTGGATCGTGCCCGCGCTCGACCGACACCACACGGATAGCGCCTACCATGTTGTTGTCGGTGATGGCCAGGATGCCGCGGGCGGCCTGAAGCCGGTCCAGCCCGAGCGGCGCCGCCACGCCGTCGTCAATCACGCGCGCCGCCGCCGCCGCATCGAGCCGCATGCGGCCGCCGAGCAAGGCGGGCGGCAGATGACCGAGCACCACGTGCGCATCCGTCACCGTCGGCTGCGTGCCGCCCTTGCCGTAGCAGGCCGGACCCGGCACGGCGCCCGCGCTGTGCGGCCCCACGCCCAGCGCGCCGGCCTCGACCCGCGCGATGGAGCCGCCGCCGGCCCCGACCGTGACCATATCCACCATCGGCAGCGGCAACGGCCAGTCGCCGACCCGGCCGTTCGAGGTGAGCCCGACGCGCCCTGCCTTGATGAGGCAGATGTCCGCGCTGGTGCCGCCGACGTCCACGGTGATGAGGTCGGCGATGCCACAGGACGCGGCGACCGCGCGCGCGCCCACCACGCCGGCCGCCGGGCCGGACAGCGCCGTGACGGCGGGGGCGCGGCCGATTGCCGCCGTGCCCGCCACGCCGCCATTCGACTGCATCAGCAGCAGCGGCGCCGCGATGCCGGCGACCGCCATACGCTCCGACAGCCGGGTGACGTAGGTCGAGACCGCCGGCATGACCGTGGCGTTCAGCACGGTGGCCAGAGACCGTTCGTACTCCCGCGCGACCGGCAGCACGTCGACCGAGGTGGTGACGGCGACGCCCGGCAGCGCCAGGCGGAGCAGCTCGGCGACGCGGCGCTCATGCGTGGGGTGGGCGAAGGCGTGCAGCAGGCACACCGCCACGGCGGCGACGCCGGCGGCGCGGCAGCCCTCCGCCGCCTGCTGCACCGAGTCCTCGTCCAGCGCCAGCAGCACGCTCCCGCCGGCACCCACGCGTTCCCGCACCTCGAACACGCGGGCGGGGGGCACCGGCCGGGCTGGCTTGCGCCAGGCATACAGGTTGGCCTGGCGCGGGATGTCCTGCCGCCCGATCTCCAGCACGTGCCGGAACCCTGCGGTGGTGACCAGCGCGGTGGCCGCGCCCTTGCCCTCAAGGATGAGATTAGTGGCGACCGTCGTGCCATGCAGCACCCGTCCGATCGACGCCGGGGCGGCACCGGCCGCCTCCAGGGCGAGCAGGATGCCGGTGATGAAGGCCTCGCTGGGATCCCCGGGCACGGAGGGCGTCTTGGCGCGCCAGGCCTGGCCGGTGCCGGGGTCCTGCAGCGTGACGTCGGTGAAGGTGCCACCGATATCGATCGCGACCGACAGGGGCGCGCTCATGCCGCCGCCCTCGTGTCGCGGCGGGAAGCCGTGGCCCCCTGGTCCAGGCTGCCATCGGGGCGCAGCACCACGCCGTACTCGCGCGCCGCGGCCGAGGCGGAGACGAAGCCGTTCGCCACGTCGGCCACGACAAGGGCGGCCGGGCGGGCGAAGGGGTCGCCATGGCCGCCGCCGCCGCCGGTCTCGATCCGCAGGATGTCGCCGCGCCGCAGCCGGTTGCCGTCCGACAGCGGCGCCAGCAGGCGTTCCGCGTCTGTGCCCGGGTTGACGACCGCCCGCCCTGCCCCGGCCGACCCGGCGCCGGCCGCGCCCCAGGGCGGGTTCGACACGCCGTCGATCCGCACCGCCAGCACGGCCTCGTCCGCCAGGATCACGTATTCCCGCACGATGCCGCAGCCGCCCCGGAACCTGCCGGCGCCGCCGCTGTCGCGATGGATGCCGTAGGTGTTGAGCCGCACCGGATAGCTCATCTCCAGGAACTCCACCGGATAGTTCTCCTGCGCCACGAAGTAGACGGCGTCGGTGCCGTCCGCGTCCGGCTTAGCGCCGTAGCCGACGCCGATCCCGTCCGACATCAGGAACGGCTCGCCATCCGCCGTGCCGCGCAGCAGGGTGATCACATAGGCCGAATGCGCCGCGGGCGCCGGGGAGCCGGCGGCGTCCATCAACCCGTTGAGCGCGGCCAGCACCCGCATCATCGTCAGGCCGCGCATGCCGAGCGGCGCCGGGAAGCGCGGCTGCAGCAGCGAGCCTTCGCGCAGGATCACCTCGTCGAGCGCGCGGGGTCCGCCGGCGTTGCACACCTCGGCCGGGTCGCCCCCCAGGAAGAACAGGCCGAGCGCCATGCCGGGCACATCGGGGTTCATCAGGAAGTTCACCGGACCCGCCGCCTGGTCGTCGGTCTCGCTCGCGTCGAAGATGAAGCGGTCTTCCGGGGTGCGGGTCAGCGCGAAGCGGATGTGCAGCGGTCCGGAGCCGTGGCCGTCGCCGTCGATGCTGTCGGTGAAGCGATGGGTGCCGACCGGAAAGGTCTCGCGCAGGCGGCGGCGGACCAGCGTCTCGGTGCGGGCAAGCAGCTGGGCCAGCGCATCCGCCAGCGTGCCGGCCCCGAAGCGTGCGGCGATCTCGCCCATGCGGCGCGTGCCGAGCGCCACGGACGCCATCAGCGCCGCCGTGTCGCCGCGGCAGGCGTCGGGCTGGCGGGAGTTGCGGAAGAAGATGGCGAGCGCTGCCTCGTTGGTGACGCCGGCAGCGACCAGGCGCGTGGGCGGGATGATGATGCCCTCCTGGAAGATGCTGGTGGCGTCGGGGCTGATGGAGCCCGGCCGCAGCCCGCCTACGTCCGAGAAGTGCGCCCAGCCCATCACAAAGGCGCAGCGCCAACCCGCATGGAACACCGGTGCCAGGAACACCTGGTCGTTGGTGTGCGAGACGGCGCCACGGCTGCCGTAGCAGTCGCTGTACCAGTAGAGGTCGCCGTCCTCGATGGTGTCGATCGGGAAGTGCCGGAACACGGGTCCGCAGATGTCGCCGAAAATCGGCACGTTGGATCCGACGGCCATGACGCCGTCCGCGTCGAACAGCGCCGTGTAGAAATCCTTCTTCTCGCGGATGAACGCCGAGATCGCGGTTCGCTCCAGCAGCGCCTCCATCTCCGCCTGCGCCGCCCGGACGGCGCCGCGGATGATCTCGAGCGTGATCGGATCGCAGGGTGTCATGCTCAGTCTCCGAGGTGGCAGGCGACGCGGCGCCCGGGGTCGGTGGTCCGCAGCGCCGGCGTGTCGGTCTCGCAGCGGGCGAAGGCGGCGGGGCAGCGGTTCCGGAAGCCGCAGCCCGGTGCCGGCGGCGGCGCGTCGGCCAGCGAACCGCGGATCGGTAGCGGCGTGCGGTCCTGGTCCACGCGCGGCACCGGCACGGCGGCGATCAGCGCCCGTGTGTAAGGGTGGTGCGGGGCGGCGACCAGGGCGGCGGTGGGCCCCTCCTCGACCACCCGGCCGCGATACATCACGGCCGTCCGTTCGCACACGGTGCGGATCAGCGCCAGGTCGTGGCTGATGTAGATGGCGGCCAGGCCCAGCTCGTCGCGGGCCCGGCGCAGCAGGTTCAGGATGCCGGCGCGGACCGAGACGTCGAGCATGGACACCGGCTCGTCCGCCACGAGCAGCTTCGGACCGGGGATCAGCGCCCGGGCCAGCACCACGCGCTGCAACTGGCCGCCCGACAGCTCGTGCGGCCGGCGGTCGAGCCATTGGGCTGCGGGCAGCAGCAGCACCCGGCGCATCACCGCCTCGATCCGGGCCGCGTGCTCGGCGCGCGGCACGCCGAAATTGTCCAGCGGCTCGGCCAGCGAGCGGCGGATGGTGAAGCGCGGGTTCAATGCGTCGAACGGGTTCTGGAACACCAGCTGCGCCTCGGCGCGGAAGCGGCGCAGCGCCTCGCCGCGCAGATGGGTGACGTCCCGCCCGTCGAACAGCAGCCGGCCCGAGCTGGGCTCCTCCAGTCGCAGCATGGTCCGGGCCGTGGTGGTCTTGCCGCATCCGGATTCGCCGACGATGCCCAGCGCCTCGCCCTGGCGCACGGCCAGCGAGACGGCGGCCATGGCGGGAACGGCACGCGGCCCCGTGCCATAGGTCTTGGTGAGGTCGATGGCCTCGATCATACGAGCGCCATCGCCGCCCAGGTGGCGGGCTCGGCCGCAAGCCCGCGCAAGGCCACCGCCTCGTCGGCTCGCCAGCAGGCGACGGCATGGCCATTCTGCGCGACCAGCGGCGGCGGCACGGTCCGGCAGCGCTCCTGCGCGAAGGGGCAGCGCGGCGCGAAGCGGCAGCCGGGCGGCGGGTTGAGCAGCGAAGGCGGCGCGCCCTCGATCGGCACCAGCGCCGCCTCCGAGCCCTGGAGGTCCGGGAAGGCGTGGGTCAGCCCCATGCTGTACGGGTGCAGCGGCGCCTCGAGCACGGCGCGGACGCTGCCGGATTCCACGATCTGTCCTGCATACATCACGGCGACGCGGTCACACGTGTAGGCCACCACCGCCATGTCGTGCGTGACCAGCACCACCGACAGATTCAGCCGCGCCTGCAAGGCGAGCAGCACGTCGAGCACCTGACGCTGCACGATCACGTCGAGGGCGGTCACCGGCTCGTCGGCGATCACCAGGGCGGGGTCGAGCGCCAAGGCAAGGGCGATGGAGGCGCGCTGGCGCATGCCGCCGCTGAACTGGTGCGGGTAGTCGGCCAGGCGGTCGGGGTTGAGACCCACCAGGCCGAACAGCTCGGCCGCCCGCGCCCGCGCCACAGGGCGCGACAGCCCGCCGCGCCCCTGCAGCACTTCGAAGAAGTGCCCGAGCAGGCGCTGCACCGGATCCAGCGCGTTCATCGCGGTCTGCGGCACGAAGGCCATGCGGCGCCAGCGCAGGTGGCGCCGGGCGCGCTCCGGCAGGTGGGTGATGTCCTGGCCCTCGAACATCATCCGCCCGCCCGCGACCTTGGCCACGTCCGGCAGCGAGCCCATCACCGCGCGCGCCAGGGTGGACTTGCCGCAGCCGCTCTCGCCCACCAGACCGGTGATGCTGCCCGGCGGCACCGCCATCGTCGCGCCGTCCACCGCGCGCAGCGGTCCGCTGCGGGTGCGGTAGTGCACCGCAAACGCGTCCAGCGACAGGAGGGCGGTCACTGCTCGGCCAGCTTGGGGAACAACAGCTTCTCCGAACCGCGGGAGATCAGGAACCCCGCCATCACCATCAGCACGATGGCGACTCCCGGCGGGGTGAACCAGTTCCAGGCCCCGCGCGACAGCGCCTGGTTGGCATAGGCTTCCTGCAGCATCACGCCCCAACTCACCGTCTCCGGGTCGCCGAACCCCAGGAAGGAGGCGGAGGCCTCGGCCAGGATAGCCCAGCCGATGGCCACCGAGCCGTACAGCGCAGCCAGCGGCAGCACCTGCGGCAGGATGTGCACGAACATGATGCGGGTGGAGCTGCACCCGGTCATGCGGGCCGCGTCCACCCAGGCTCGCTCGCGCAGGCTGAGCACCTGGGCGCGGATGACCCGCGCCGTGTTGGGCCAGAGCAGCAGGGCGACGGAGCCGATGATGACCGCGGTGCCCGGCCGGGTGAGTGCCGCCACGACCAGCATGGACGGCAGGAAGGGCAGCCCCAGCACCACGTCGGCGCCCCGGGTCACAGCCTTGTCGACCCAGCCGCCCAGATAGCCGGACAGCAGCCCCAGCACGGTGCCGATCGCCACCACGGCGACCGCCGCGGTCAGCCCCACCAGCAGGGCGGCGCGGGTGCCGTAGATCACCTGGCTGAGCACGTCGCGGCCGCTGGACGTGGTGCCGAGCCAGTACTCCGCAGAGACCGGCATGTACCGGGCGACCCGCCGCCCGGTCCGCAGGATCTCGCGGGGATTGTAGGGCGCGATGAGCGGGGCCAGCAGCGCCACCAGCGCCACCACCGCATAGATCAGGCCCCCGACTGCAGCAAAGGGCTCGTTCCGCAGCAGGCGGAACACCGCGCTAGCGCCGCGCACCGACGGACACCCGCGGGTCCAGCATGGCATAGGCCAGGTCCGCCACGGTATTCATCAGCACCAGGGCGGCGGCGATCATCACGAAGGCACCCTGGGCCAGCGGGTAGTCGGCGCTCTGCACGGCCTCCACCAGGACGCGGCCGATCCCGGGCCAGCCGAACACCGTCTCGACCACGACATTGCCGCCGATGGAGGCGCCGAGCCCGAGTGCGAAGGCGGTGGCCACCGGCAGCAGGGCGTTGCGCGCCGCATGCCGCATGACGATCGACCAGCGCGACAGGCCCTTCATCCGCGCCATGGTGATGAACTCGTCGGACAAGACCTCCAACATGGTAGCGCGCATCAAGAGCAGCGGCAGGCCCTGGAGATAAAGCGCCAGGGTGAGCGCCGGCAGCGCCAGATGCCACCAGAAGTCGGCCGAGACCAGCCGGCTGCCCAGCGTGCCGGCGGGCATGCCCGGGCTCAGCGCGCCGCCGGTCGGAAACCAGCCGGTCTGGAACGCGAGGCCCGTCAGCAGCAGCATGCCGAGCCAGAACTCCGGTGCGGACCGCGTGGCCAGGGCCGCGGGGATCGCCACCGCCTCGACCGCGCCACCGCGGCGGAAGGCCAGGAACGCCCCGGCCACGATGCCGAACGCATAGGCCGCACCCAGCGACACCACCGTCAGCACGATTGTGTTCGGCAGCGCCTCAGCCAGCAGCGACAGCACCGGCCGCCCCTGCAGGAACGACATGCCGAGGTCCCCCCGCAGCAGGTTGAGCAGATAGAGCCCGTATTGCTCCCATAAGGGCCGGTCCAGGCCGAAGGAGCGCAGCAGGACTGCGCGGGTTTCCTCGGTGAAGGTGGGCGACAGGAAGTTCAGCGTCGGATCACCGGGTGCGAGGCGGAACAGCAGGAAGGACAGGCTGGCCACCGCCCACAGCACGAAAGCGAGATGGCCGAGCCGGTCCAGCAGGAGCCGGCGCACCTACTGGTAGACCGGGGTGGTCTCCTTGACCCCTGCCGGATAGTGCAGTTTGCCGTTGACCAGCACGTAGCCGGCCTCCTTCAGCAGCCTGCGTGCGCCTTCGAGGTCCTTGCCGGGCAGCTTGTTCAGGATGTCCGGCACCGCCCAGAAGGTCAGCGCGGGCGACACCCAGGAGTTGGCCGGCACCGCCGCGTCGCCCCAGGCATCGGCGGCCAGCGTCTCGCGATCCATGGCGGCCGACAGGGCCTGGCGGAACTTCACGTCGTCGAAGGGCGGGCGGCGCTGGTTGTAGCCGACGAACTTGAAGCCGATGTCGAGGCTGTCGGACACGTCGATAGCCGGGTTGGACTTGCCGAGCTGGCGCAGCAGCACCGGGTCGCCGGTGTAGTCGGTGAGGAAGTTCAGCTCGCCGGTGCGCAGGGCGCCCAGGGCCGCCTCAATGTTCGGCATGATCCGCATGATCCAGCGCCCGGCCTTGGGCTTGCTCCAATGGTCCGGGTTCGCCTCCAGCACGATCTGCTCGTTCAGCACGATCGAGACCACCCGGTAGGGTCCGGAGCCCAGCGGCTTCGGCTCCATGATGCTTTCCGCCGTCTGCGGCTTGGTGGCGAGGTCGTCCAGGATCGGCTGCCACACTTTCTTCGGAGCCAGGTTCAGCTTCGAGAGAGACGACACCAGGAACGCCGCATCCGGGCGCTTCAAGGTGATGCGGAGCGTGCGCAGGCCGGTCGCTTCGACCTGCTGGATGTTGGCGACGAAGGGCTTGTACATCGGCGACTTGTCGCCGATACCCGGCGCCTGAAGGCTGAACACCGCGTCCTCGATCGTGACAGGGCTGCCGTCATGCCACTTCATGCCGTCCCGCAGCGTCAGCTCCACCGTGGTGGCGGTGGGCCGGGTCACCGACTCGGCGGCCCAGGGCTGCGGCAATCCGTCCGGGCCGATGCGCATGAAGCGGTCCCAGATCAGCTCGGTGGCCCAGGAGCCCTGGGCACCAGGGATGTTGAGCGGGCTGATGTTGGTCGGCACCGTGGTGGAGTTGACGATGATGTCCTTCTGCGCGCCCTTCGGCGTGAGGCCGATCCAGGTCCAGAAGTTGCGGATGCCGAGCCCGGCCTGCTGCACCGTCGTCTTCTCGTCCCATACCGTGCGGTTGAAGGCGACCAGGCTCTTGGGGTGCACCATGAAGCCATAGGGCTGGTCGTGGTTGATGAGCTCCTGCGCCTGCCGCATCAGGGTCTGGCGCCGGGCCTGGTCGAGCTCCTCCCGCTGGGCCTGCGCCAGGCGGTCGTATTCTGGGTTCACGTAGTTGACGAAGTCATAGCCGTTGGCGGCATTGGCCGAGACGAACAGGTTATAGGTCAGTTCGTCGGGGTCCGAGCGTTCGGGACGTCCGACCATGGTCCAGGTCGTCGCATCCCAGCGGTTCCGCTCGTACCAGACCACCTGGTTGAACTGCTGCGACGGCAGCGGCCGGACGGTGACGGTGAGGCCGAGCTCCTTCCACGATTGCGCCACCAACTCGGCCGCGGCGTATTCTTGCGGTGACAGCGCCTGCGGCAGCGTCAGCAGCGTCAATGCCCGCACCGGGTCGCCCGCCGGCTGCGCCCAGCCTGCCGGGGCGGCCAGGGTGGATAGCAGGGTCGTGAGCAGGGTGGTCAGCAAAACCGGGCGCATCATGGTCTCCGTCTCGGACGGAACCAACTATGCACGCGCCGTGCCGCTTGCCGGATACGCAAAAGAATGGTGCCATCCAAAGGCAGGAACGGAGCCCCAGCCGCTTGCTGCAGGCTTGCAGCGCCCAGCCATCGGCCTGAGTCTACGGCCGGACAAGCCTGCGGCGAATGCGAAGGAGAGGCACCGATGACCATTGTTTCACCCGCCCGATGCCGGCGTTCCGCGCAGCCCGCCCCGGTGCTGCCGCGCGCATGAGCCGGAAGCAGCTGCGGTTCGGCGCCTTCTTCTCCGTGCCGAGCTGCCATCCCACGGGCTGGCGGCACCCCGACGCGGTGCCGGAAGCGGATCTGGGGTTCCGCCACCTGGTTCACATGGCGAAGACGGCTGAACGCGGAAAGCTCGATGCGCTGTTCTTCCAGGACAGCGTGGCGGTGGTGGGCAGCAGCGTCTCGCACGGCCGGGCGCCGTTCAACCCGCGCAACGGGCGGCAGGTGCATATCGAGCCGATGACGGTCATCGCCGGGCTGGCGGCGGTGACAGAGCGCGTGGGACTGATCTCGACCTGCACGACCACCTACAACGAACCCTACAACGTGGCCCGGCGCTTCCTGACCATCGACCACATCAGCGGCGGCCGGGCCGGATGGAACTTGGTGACGTCGCAGGCCGAGGACGAGGCGATGAACTTCGGCCTCGACGCCCATGTCGAACACGGCGCCCGTTACGAGCGTGCGGCCGAGTTCCACGACGTGGTGCGCGGCCTGTGGGACAGCTGGGAGGACGACGCCTTCCTGCGCGACAAGGCAAGCGGGCAGTGGTTCGACCCCACAAAGATGCACATCCTGCGGCATGAGGGCGAGCATTTCCGGGTGCGTGGCCCGTTGAACGTGTCACGGTCGCCGCAGGGACGGCCGGTGGTGGCGCAGGCTGGATCGTCCGCGGTGGGGATGGCGCTGGCGGCGCGGACGGCCGACATGGTGTTCACGGCGCAACCCACGATCGCCGAAGGCCAGGCGTTCTGCCGCACGATGCGGGAGCTTGCGGCCGCGCACGGTCGGCCGGCCGACGATCTCCGCATCTTCCCAGGGCTGATGCCGATCGTCGGCCGCACGATGGCGGAGGCGGAGGACAAGTACGAGGCCCTGCGCGCGCTGGTGGATGATGAAACGGGGCTGCGCGGGGTCGCGCGGCTGGCAGGCGGGCTGGACCTGTCGCAATTCGACCCGGACGGGCCGCTGCCGCCGCTGCCGCCCTCCAACGCCGCCCGGGCGCGGCAGGACATGATCGTTGCCATGGGACAGCGGGGCATGAGCATCCGCGAGATCGGGCGGGTGCTCGGCATGTCACAGGCGCACCGCGTGCTTTACGGCACGCCGCAAACGATGGCGGACGACATGCAGGCCTGGCTCGAGGCCGGAGCGTGCGACGGGTTCAACCTGCTGTTCGCGCACTACCCGGCGCCGCTGGAGGAGTTCGTGGACCTGGTCGTGCCTGAGTTGCAGCGCCGCGGGATCTTCCGCACGGAGTACGAAGGCGCGACCCTACGAGCGAACCTCGGCGTGCCAGTACCGGAGAACATGCATGCCTGAGCCCGGACGCCCCGATCGCATGATGAAGCTGGGCGCTTTCCTGAGCACGCCGGGCAACCACTTGGCGGGATGGCGGCATCCCGACGCCGTCACCACCACGGACATGGACTTCAAGGCCCATGCCCGCATGGCGCATGCCGCTGAGGCGGCACGGTTCGACACCATCTTCTTCCAGGACACCGCCGCGGTGAACGGCAGCGAGGCCATGGCGCGGGGCGATACCAGCCGGTCCAAGCTGAGCCGCACCGTGAAGCTCGAGCCCACGGCGCTGCTGGCTGCGCTGGCGGCGATCACCACCCGCATCGGCGTGATCGCCACCATGACGACCACCTACAACGAGCCCTACAACGTGGCCCGGCGCTTCGCCTCCATCGACCATCTGAGTGAAGGCCGGGCCGGGTGGAACCTGGTCACTTCGCAGATCGAGGACGAGGCGCAGAACTTCGGCTTCGACGCCCATATGGCGCATGGCGACCGGTATGCCCGGGCAGCGGAGTTCTACGACGTGGTGGTCGGGCTGTGGGACAGCTGGGAGGCGGACGGCCTGCTGCGGGACAAGGCCAGCGGCGTCTACATGGACCGCGACAAGGTGCACTTCCTGGACCATGTCGGCACCAACTTCCGGGTGCGTGGACCGCTGAACGTGGCGCGGACGCCGCAGGGGCGGCCGGTGGTGGCGCAGGCCGGGTCGAGCGAGGCGGGGCGCGAGTTGGCCGCCCGCACGGCCGACGTGGTGTTCACGGCGCAGACGCAGCTGGCGCCGGCCCAGGCCTTCTATGCCGACCTCAGGGCCCGCACCGTCCGGCACGGGCGGCTCGCCGACGACATCAAGATCATGCCGGGCATCACGCCGGTCCTCGGCCCCACCATGGCGGCGGCGCAGGCGCATTACGAGCAGCTGCAGGCGCTGATGCCCGATGACGTGGCGCTGCAATCGCTGTCGCACATCTCGGGCGGGCTGGACCTGCGGCAGTTCCCGCTGGATGGGCCGCTGCCGGAACTGCCGCCATCGAACGCGGCGAAGGCGCGGCAGGAGCTGGTGGTGCGGACGGCGCGCGAGCGGAACATGACCCTGCGCGAGATCGCGCGGCATACCGCGGCGGGCACCGGGCACCGGGTGCTGGTGGGCACGCCGGATTACGTGGCGGAGCAGCTGGCGCTGTGGCTGCGGTCGGACGCCGCGGACGGGTTCAACGTGATCTGCAACTACTACCACAAGCCGTTCGAGGATTTCTGCGCGCTGGTGGTGCCGCGCCTGCAGGAGATGGCCGTGTTCCGGCGGGAGTACGAGGGACGGACCTTGCGCGAGAACCTTGGGCTGCGGGTGCCGGAGAACCGCTACACGGCGGCTCGGCAAGCCGATTGAGAGGCGCCGGCGGGCAGTCCGGCGGCCTGACCAAGCCCCTCCCCCACTCGGCGCCTCAGCTCAGAACTTCTGCGACAGCCCCGCGAGAATGGCCCGGCGCAGGCCGTATTGCGGGTTGCCGACGCCGAGGCCGCTGCCGTCCCGCAGCACGTACTTGCGGTCGAGCAGGTTGATCACGTCCAGCCGCAACTCGGTGCCGCGCCCGAAGCCGCCGAGCACCGTGGGGTCGAGCCTCTGCACGGCCGAGAGATTGACGGTGTAGTAACCGCCCAAGGCACGGCCGTTCGGGATGTCCGCGCTGCTGGACCGCAGGCCGCTGCCGACCAGCAGGTCGGCCGACAGCCTGAGCGGCGTCGGCCGGTTCTGCATCAGGGTATAGGCCGCCCCGGCCGATCCGGTGAACCGCTGGTCGTGATCCTGGTGGATGTAATGATGGGCGATGGCGTCGAGATCGGCCTGGCTGAAGTTGAACTGGCTGCTGACGATCTCGCGGCCGATCGCCCGCGAGATCGTCAGGTTGCCGTATAGCGCCCAGGGGCCGCTCTGGTAGCTGCCCGAGACCTCGATGCCAGTGACGTCGCCGCGTGCGTAGTTGAACGCCGTCAGCAGGACCGGCGAGCCGAACTGCCCCTCGTCGATCAGGTTGCGGGCGCGCTTGTAGTAGGCGTCGACCCCGAGCGTCAGGCCGGGCAGCACGACCTGCTGGATCCCGGCGTCGAAGTAGTGCG
>Ga0160428_1001526_pt1 | contig 17139 bp, 20 predicted proteins | sample SolpanmetagenomM_FD_108198 | JGI IMG/M metagenome (GOLD analysis project Ga0160428, IMG submission 108198) | Solar panel surface microbial communities from Lawrence Berkeley National Laboratory, California, USA - M | ecosystem: Engineered > Built environment > Solar panel > Unclassified ... | reverse complement strand
ACGAACCGCGCCAGATCACGTCGGGTAAACGTCGAGTGCTGCCGGGTAATCGCGTCCAGCACGATCGCCGGTTCGGCGATAATACGCTCGCCATTACGCCGCCCAATCTCCACATGCTCAGCCGCCCGCTCCGCATCCTCGCCCCGATGCTCACGCCGCATCCCGGCCGGACCAATCTTGTGCTGCGGCTCCAACTCGATGCCTTGCTCGGCATGCGACCGGTGATCGATCCGCACATCATGGCCTTGCTCGGCCAACCGTTCATTGGCCAACGACGCCCAGCGCTCCCGCCAAATGCCCAGCAGCGCTCGGTCATTCCAGGCTACCGCCTTCTTGCCAAAGCTGCCTTCCTCCGGAAGCCCATCCCGCCCCGGCACCACCTCACGCATGCTCAACATGACATGCGTATGTGGCTGTAACTCGCCATCCGATGCGCGCGTCCAATGCACGTTCAGATCGGCCACCATGCCACGATCAACAAACTGCTCACGCACGAAGTCCCGAGCCAGCCGGATCGCTTCGTCGTGGCCCAGCTCGCGCGGCAGCGAAATCTCGATGTCGCGGGCGAGCTGGGCGTCCTTGCGCTTCTCGCTAGCTTCGACCTCGTTCCACAGCGTTTCCCGATGAAGCCAGCGCTCGGGCGCGCCATCCGGCAGCAAGATCTCCGAATACACAACGCCGGCCTTGGCCGTGTAGTCGTGCTCGCGATCGAGCTTATGATCGTGCAGACATTCGGCAGCACGATATGCGGCCGACGCGACAGCGCTGCGTCCGCCAGAGCGCCCAATCACCTTGGCGGAAAAATGGTAGATCGCCATGCGCTTCTACGCAACCGGCAACCTACTTGCAGCAGCTTCGGAAAAGCGCTTCCGCATCCAGAACCGCGTGTGCCCTGGAGGGTGTTCATCTATACTGCCGAACACCTCGTAGCCGAGCTTCCGATAGAAGTTGGGTGCCTGATAATCATACGTATCCAGATGCGCCCCGATGCAGCCACGTCGTACGGCCTCAGCTTCGGCCTCCATCATCAAACGTGTTCCAAGCCCGGTGCCGCGCAGCGTCTCAGGAAGCCAGAACAGCTCCACATATAGCCATGCCCCACTTGTACGGCCAATTAGCCCACCAATGGTCGTGCTGCTCTCATCGCGCACGAGAACAGAAAGACGAACAGGAACTTCACTTGTCTTCGCAAGCATGAAGCTATGCAGCCCGCTCAAGACGGCTTCGCGATCCGATGGAGATGGAACGTCTGTGACTTCGATTTGCATTGAAATTACTGCACCACCTTCAACACCAGCAACCTGCCATTCCAGCGCATGTCGTGCAACGACATATAAGCGCGCATTTACTCAATGACCTTCGCTGCGCTTCGGTCAGCAAATGATGCGCTGCTCGCGTGAGCGCCAGAGATGACACTTGGCAGCTACGAAGAAGCAAGGCTAGGCTGAAATGCCTATCACCTGAGTAGGAAGCTAAGCCGATGGCCCGCAAACCACGCGACTACGATGCCGAACTCCAGGCCCTCATGGAGCGTGCCAAGAAGGTCAAGACGCAGAAGACCGTTCAGCTTGGCGAACTGGTCCAAGTCGTTGGCGCTGACGCGTTGCCAATGGAAGCGCTAGCCGGCGCTCTACTCGCTGCCGTTGAGCAATCCAAGAAGACACCAGAGTCCGTCGCGAGGTGGACCGAACGCGGCCAGAGCTTCTTTCAGCAAGGGGGCAAGCGGGGGAAGAAACAAGCAGGCGGCGACACTGCTAGCGGAGCTGCTGGCGACAACAACGCAGCTAAAACGCCTGACCGTGCTGCGTAACCGCCTCGATCGCGATCAAGCTCGTGATGACAAGCGGGAGTGGGTACAGGACCGACGAGCACGCACCCGCCACCTTATCGAGCTCGGAGGGCTGGTGCAAAAAGCCGGTCTGGTCGAGCTGGTGGACGACGATCGCGCTACGATGCTCGGCGCGCTTCTTGAGCTCGCGGCGCGACTACGCGGACAAGAGGAAGGGGATGACCGTCAAGGGGTAAGTCCAGCCGATCTGATAGCGCACTGGCGACGACGAGGTCTGCGCGTATTTGATGCCGACAAGGAGTCCGAAACCGCTTGATCGCCAAATCTCACGTGATTATTGGGCCGGCCAGTTGGACCGTTGTTGCTCGCTTGCTTTATCTACCGCCGCTTAGTCCAACAAATCTCGTTTGAGGAAGCTATGTCCTGAAGTCCAGCATCATCGCCAAGCCGTCGTTCATAGCCCGCTCACTCCTCGCGTTGTCTGCATGACAACCAGCACTATGCCTCGATTCACTCAGCGAGACCGATGATGCCCAGACACCGCAGCCAGGCTCCTCCAGGCTCGTTTACCCCACGGATTAGAATTTACGAGACGGTCGACCTTGTCAGGATTGATCAAGAGTATCCGATCCCTTGCTCCAATCCTTTGGACGTTCAAGCAGGCGACGAGATCGCGTTCCTTCGTCCGGAATTTACTCCGTTCGTCCGAAGTACTTACGTCAAAGATGATTTGGTTCAGGCAAAGATCACGCAGATCGCACGTGGCGTGGCTACGCTCGAGTACTGCTTCCTCAACGGAGAAGCGGTCAAACTACAAGCGGGTAAGAGGTGGAAAGGAATGCGCCCGACCACCCTGGCGAAGGTCTGGTGTAAGCGCCGCCGCCGCCCACAAGAAAATCGGGAAGAGGTGTTACTCGACCCGGAAAATCTGCCATTCATCGTGGAGCGAATTAATGCTCCGTTGCTGCCACCGGATCCCAAGCATGCTGTAGCCTGCCACGAGATGCCTACTCACCCGTTTCTATCGCAGTCGATGATCCTGCTCACTTGTCCGAAAATCAACGATTAGTTTAGCTGCACATGCATGGCCTTTGCCATGCATGTGCATGGCGTATGTCCTACACTGGCCAGCCGTTATTCAGCATCGAATGCGGCTCTTCGCACGGCATCGAGCAGCTGCAATGGGTCTGTCTTTTCCCCCAACACCAAGAGACCGCGCAAGATGTCGGGCTCCTTTACCGGACGCCCTGCCTCGTCGCTGATGCGCTCGATCAGGCGTTGAAGCCTTGCCTCTTCGGTGCCGCTAAGCCGGATGCTGTGATTGCGGCGTCGAGCTACGGTCGGCTTGATGATCTTCGGGCGTGTCGTCACATCAGTCTCGGCGGTGCCGATTTTACCCAGGCGGCTCTCCCCTGCTCCGCCGAGCGGTCGCTTAGTCATGAGTCAGCACCTCGCGCGTTAGTGCTTCGAAATCCTGAGTGCCGTGTCCGCCCGAATCGAAGGTGAAGATCGGCTCACCGTTGATCTGCGCCTGGTTGATCGCCTCGGTTTTGCGGAGGATTGTCTGCAACAATAACTCGCGCACCTTTTCCAGCTCACGATCGATGTAATCGTTGGTCTGCTTGTTACGGCTGTCGAAAGCGTTACGAAGGATGAAACGTCCGCCGGGCCTGTCCTCGCGCAACTCGTCGATCGAAGCGAACAGGTCGGCGATGCCGTCGAGCGAATAGCGGCCGTAGGTAGTCGGGATCAGGATGTGGTCGGCCGCATAGATGGCATTGGCGGTGATGACACCCAGGTTTGGCGGACAGTCGAGCAGGATCATCTCAAAATCCCCCTGCAATTTGCGGAGCGCTCTATCGAGCATGCGTTCGCGAAAATGCAGCGAGATGACGCGCTCGGCGGTGACCGCCAGGTGGATGTTCGATGGTATGATGAAAAGATTGTCGGCTGGCGCCCCGTGCACTTCGGCTGGTTGGATCAGCCGGGAGATATCAAGGTTGCGATCCTCGAACATGGCGCCGATGGTCGCTTCCTTGTTGCTCGCTGGGCAGTAGATCGCGCTCGAATGAGCCTGGGGGTCGAGATCGATCAGAAGGGTCTTTTTGCCCGCCCGTGCCAAGCCATACGCGAGATTAACCGAGACGGTCGTCTTTCCGACGCCGCCTTTTTGATTCAGCACTGTGATTTTCATCGTTGTCGCCCTGCATATGTAAGGCAGCTGTCCTGCCCGTGCCATGCACCTGTCTTACATATGCAGGGCGTTTTGATCGAGAGGCTGTCCCCTCGATGCAACTGTTTCCGCTGCCTGAATGGTCGGACGGGGTGAGATCAGGCGGCGAGTGTCTTTTGAGTATCCCCCGCCGTGTTCTTCCTGATGCATTACGTTCGCCATGCACTTGCCCTGCATACGTAATGCACTTTCTTTGCCAACATCCTTTGGAGAGATTGAAGCCTGGATTATCGTTCGGAGCTGATCTGCCTTTGGGTGGGACGGAATTCAAATCTCTGCCTTCTTTGGCAGCCGCGTAGCGGTGCAGAGCTACGCGCAGCCGTAGGGTGAGCCGGGTTGGCGGAATGTGCAGGTCGGTATTCTTGATTAGATCGGAGACAAGATTCATGCGCCGTAAGACGCATTCCGTTTGTCTACAGCGAAGGACGCCCAGCTATCTGAAAAGCTATAGGATTCTTACTATAGGTTTGTGTCACCGATCGCCCGTGGCTTTCGAGCCGAAAACGTCACCGATCGCCCGTGGCAGCGTCACCGATCGCCCGTGGATAACTTTTGATATCCACACGTAGTTGACTTCTCCCACCCTCCTGAGAATTATCGAGACTGCTTCTTTTATTTACAGAAGGTTAGACCAGAAGCGTCACTGATCGCCCGTGGTCTTCGATCAGAATTTAGCTGACGAGAGCAGGGGGATTTACAACGACCAGTCGGCGGGTGACCGGAGGCGGGCTTTGGTGCAGCAGCATTCCCCGACGATCGATGTCGAACCGTGCCTCGGGATAGACGGTGTACACCTGGCGAAGCATTTTCAGGAAAAAGGCGCGGAACTGGCGAAGTTGGCTGTAGCCGTGCCCGAACTGCTCATAGAGCGATATCCAGGGAACGAGCTGCGGCTTACCCGGGGTGATCCAGTGCAGGCGCTGGGCGAGCCAGCAATAGGCATCGAGCGCGACGGCGCTATGGGATAGGGCGGAGATCGCCCGATCGTGCAGCGGCACGGCATGCCGGGCCAAGTTCTCGAAATACTCCGGCGATAGCTCGACGGTCGACGGCCAGAACACGCGCTGGCTGGCATCTTTCGGAAACCACACGTCGAAGGAGCGGATGATTTGGGCGTTGACCTGGGTGGCGCGGCCATCGGCCAGGAAAGCGAAGCTCATGCGAGCAGCGGCCAACGCGGCAAGCTGATCCTTGAAGGCACGTATCTCACGGCCGTTCGGATCGCGGTGTTCTTCGGGGCCGCTCATCACTCGGCGCACGAACGAGGTCATGTTGTCGCCGACATCGACTATGGGAGACTGTTTGCGCACCGCCTGGGAGTGGACATGGATCATCACCAGCCGCGCCTTAGGCCCGTACGGCAATGGAAGCTCGATAGCGCGGCCCTTGCCCGGGTGGAAGGCGTGACCGGCCTCCAGCATCACGTGAGCGCGTCCCTGACGCCGTTCCCAGAAGCGGACGCCCTCACCCGGCTGCTTGGCGGGCAGGCCCGTCTGGCAGAGCAGGGAGTGTTGATAAAGCACGTCGTGCTGGCTGTCGTGCCGAACGGCATCGGCGGCATCGAGTAGGCGGGTCTGCACGGGTGTCGGCGCCGACAAGGCGAGACGAGGGGCAGGGGTGGCGTCAGCGTCGAACAGGTCGCGCACAGCCACGCGCTGTCGCGTCACACCCTTTCCCTTGCTCGTGCCATTTCGTTCCATGAGACGACGAGCATAGGTTTCGAATTCGGCGTCGCAAGCGGAAAAAGCAAGATAGAACAACTTACTAAAGCTCTGCGCCATGCGGACGTTGTACATATGCATTGCGTCTGCTTTGCATGTGCCCTGCATTCACAGAGCATATGCAAAGTTTGCAGGGCATTCACCTGGCGTGCTTCTGGAGAGAGTGCACACCCGCATGGCCGGAATGCCTATCGGCGGCGCTGGGAGTGGCAGCGAGTAGAGCCTAGCCCTCAAGGGACACGCTACCCTCCCGACTTGTCTATTGCGGCAATATGATAAATATGCCATATTGTTAGTGATGAGACCGCCGGTTCGCCATAGCGGCCGACTGGCACCTCAACAGCCAGACCGGCCACAACCTCGCCCTATCATTTGGATGGGCAGCAGCCGGAGTGACATCTCCGAGATGCCGCAGGAAGTGAAGGGCTCGTTCGGTTTTCGTTTATCCGAATTGCAGCAGGGCGGCACGCCGCTCGATATGAAACCGCTGCCGCAGTTCGGGGGCGGGGTGTTCGAGCTACGGGACAGCTTCGATGGCAACGCCTATCGAACGGTCTACGTCGTCAGCTTGGGGAAGGCGCTCTACGTCCTGCACGCCTTTATGAAGAAATCCAAATCGGGCGTCGGCCTACCGAAACCCGACAAGGAGCTGATTGAGACACGCCTGCGACGGGCGCGTGAGCTGGATGCCAGGGGAGATGGATTATGACCGACACAGATTTTGAAGAGAGCAGCGGCGACGTGTTCGCTGATCTGGGCTTCACCCCGGCCGAGACGGAAGAACTTACCGCGAAGACGACGCTGATTCTCGCCATGAAATCGGTGATGGCGGAACGCACCCTGACGCAGAAGCAGGCTGCCAAGGTCTGCGGCACCGATCAGCCGACCCTCTCCAAGGTGCTTCACGGCCGGATGGAAAGCGTCACCATCGATCGTCTGGCTCACTGGCTCACGGCACTCGGGCAGGATGTCGAGATTACAGTGCGGCGGGCACCAGCAACGCGTCATGCTCGGCTGCATGTGGCGGCACCAGCGTAGCCGACCGGAGAGACAAAAGTGAACTCTCATAATGTTTGCTTAGCGTGAGCGGACACTGTTGACGTAGCTTGTTCACACTCAAACCACCGTTCTGATCGTACGAACGGCCCAGTAGCACATGCTCTGGCCAAGTGTTACGATCTGAAACCACCGTTTCAGATCAGTACAGTATAGGATTTTTACTCATGCCTTATGGTGAAGTTTTGCTTTGATGGATTTAATGCGGGATCTAGTCACCGCCTTAGTTTGTGTCCAAAGCCGCACTGCACTAGCTTTAGCCAACTCAATGAGAGATGGTCTATAAGGTTCAATTGCTCCGAAGTCCTCTACGCAGTCGCGCCGGAATTTTCGAGCATTTGCTCGTGAGCACCAATGATGTCTTCCAAATGTATCCGAAAAACCAAAGTAGTATAGATCTTCTTCATCAATCCACCGCTTAGGACTTTGGGCTGAAACGTACACTGCTGCACTCTCTCCCACATTCAGTTTTTTGGGAAATCCGGGCGCAATAAAACCTGCCGGTTCCATGAAATCTGGATGAGCGATTGAATTAATCAGCGCGAGCTTACTATTTGTTTTGAACCATAATAATCCTTGCCGACGCTTTGCTTGATGCCCATGAAGCGTGATTTCAGTTGGACCGTAATTTGTTGCTGAAATCTGGACAAATCTTCTAGCTGGGCTTCCATCTCCATCAAATATCATCATAACCGCGATGGAAGCTCGGACTTTTGCCCTTGGATAAAGAAATTTAGACCATACGTTCCACACAAAACTTGCAAGAGCCACGCCAAACGAACACAAACTAACGACAAGTGCCCAATCTGCTGTTGTCATGCCGTGACCCTGGAAATCGTTGCTTTGCTGACGTTGTAGCTGGTCGCCAACTCTTGCAACGTTGCTCCGTCCTGCCGCCTCTGCCTGGCTTCTGCGGCCTGCTGAGCGCTTAGGGCTGATGGTCGGCCCATATGCTGACCTCGCGCTGTGGCCCTGCTCCTGCCTTCTGCCGTGCGCGTCCTGATAAGGTCGCGCTCAACGTCTGCCAGTCCACCTAGGACGGCCAGCATTAAGCGCCCGGTGCTGGTAGAGCTATCGGCCCAGGGTTCGGCAATGGATCTGAACTGCCCGCCTGCGTCCACGATCTGCTTGACAATGGAGAATAGGTCGAAGGTCGAGCGTGCTAGTCGGTCGATCCTGGTCACTGTCACCTGGTCGCCCGGCTGTAGGGCCTTCAGCATACGTTGCAGCTCGCGCCGGTCGGCCTTGGCACCGCTCGCTTGCTCCCGGTAAGTGCGGACGCATCCTGTCGCCTCTAGCTGCTCAAGTTGGGCGTCGAGCGTCTGCCCGTAGGTGCTGACGCGGGCGTATCCAATGATGCGATTTTTCGGGTCTGATTCGGTCATATCTTCTGCAAAGCGTAACCCATTGATGATGATGGATCTACCTGTGTTTGCAAAAGTCTTGAGTTTCGGGATCGGCTTCCGCTCGTTGAATCGAATGTCGTTTTAACGTGCCCTGTAATATCGGATAGCGCATCGTGCTGCACCTCGAACCCGGTTCTGCCGATAAATAACTGGACCAGGATTGAATGGGGACACAGAATTCCCAAGTGAGGCTGAGGAGCCGTAACTATGTCTACAGCTTCCCGGTCATGTCCCGCCCCTAATAAGGCGGGTTTTTTTATGACCGAACCCCCGCTAAGGGATAGCAATGCCCCAGCTCACTGGCTGGGTGTTGGTCGCTTACGTGCTTTATGGATTGCTGACCGGTCCTGTTATCCCCAGCGTTCTCGATCACTTGTTTCCGTTGCCGTGCCCGCAATCGGCATCGTCAAACCCGAGCATCGAGAACAGCAAGGGACAGGATCAGCAACCCAGGCACCGTACCACCACGCCCCGCCCCAAGCCTCGCGGACACCGCTAAACGCGGTTGATGTAGAGGCAGGAGACAGCTGACGTTATATCATTGCGAGTTCATAACTAATATTGTCAGCACGTGATACACCGGATTATCACGTGCTAGAAATCCATCAGCGCCATGGCGACGTGTTCGAAGGCGATAAGACGACGCAAGTGATCATGCTGCGTGACGACGCAATGCAGGCCTGCAACAATTACGCCTGGATGTTAAACGAGGGCGAGGCCAACCCCAACCGGCAGGGTCTGGCGCGCGAGCTCGGCCGCCTCGTTAGATCGACGGCGTCATGGTGGATGGCCCGACAGACGTACGACTGCCCGACCAATCGCTGCTTGCACGAGCGGGTTTAAGCCGCCGACCTCGTGCAGGATGAGCATCAGGACCATGCAGAACATGGCGACCAGACAGGGAAGGGTAAGACATAGGAGAAGGAGCTTCATGCCGCTCCTCCGACCATGCGCTGCGGAACAGTCCGCATAGATGAAATACGATCCGACATACTGCCAGCATGACGCCACGACACCGCTGGGCTGATCCCCGCACCTGCAATGGTCCAGAACCGAATCCACCAACCTCCTCTGCAATTATTTGCAGCAGTCCGTCCCGGACAAGGGGTCACCTCACCGTTTGCTCAAAACTGCACGGCAAGCCTCTTTCACATGCCTCTTGCCTTCAAGGAGAGTTTCGGCAGAGGGTTTTGAAACGATAAACGCCATATCTGGCAGGAGACTCGCTGATCGCCCGCATACCCTCGTTTGTGAAAGGCCCTGATTTAACTCGCCTTTCCGCTTAACGTGCGATTTTGAGCAAACGGTGAGGTGACCCCGACAAGGTAGGTGCCGATGATTGAGGCTGCCGTGATCGCTGCAGTAGCTAGTCGGACTGGCAACAGCGTCATGTCGATTGGCCTAGCCTGGACCTCGGGTGCATCGCGTGCCTGCGTCAGGAACTCGGGTTGAATTCAGTCGCGGCCTACTCGGCGGAGTAGAGGCGGCACTCTGGCAAACGGTCGTTTGCCGAGTGATACGCCCACGACGAGGAGCGACCCAACACAGCGTTGGCGTAAGAAGGTTCAATGCTCCGCATTTAGCGCGTCCTTCAGCATGGACCTTACAAGCTCTCTTAGTTAGAGAGATTCACCACCTCGGTTGCGTCATGCCACTGGACATGCTGGGTTCCGCCGGCGATGACGAGGCAGTGATGTTCAGCCTACAACAACAATTAGATAAGGCCGAAGGTCGGCCTTCTGGCTTTGATTATCTCCGGATCAGCCTCTCAGTTTCTATCATAGTATGGCATACGATAGAGGTCTGTTACGGCCAGCCAGAGGTAAACAAATACTGGATGGGGCCGTTGAAGCCGATACCATCTTTTCTAATTCCAAGTTTCTTCGCCTTAAGCGGGTTTTTGATTGCCGGAAGCTTAGCGCGTAATGATTTGACCAGTTTTCTAACATTACGAGTAATTCGAATTGCTCCCGCACTTGCTTGTGAAGTCCTTATTTCGGCCTTTTTGATCGGCGCGGGCTTAACAACGATGACGCTACCAGATTACTTTTTGCATCCAACGTTTTGGTCCTACATGCTAAATATGGTAGGAGATATTCACTATAATCTTCCAGGTGTATTTGATACTAATCCAGTCAGATTGGTTAATGCTCAGTTATGGACCATTCCATATGAGTTAAAGTGTTATATATCGATAAGCGTTCTCGGTATAATTAGCCTCACTCGTAAACCGCGCTTATTTCTACTTGCGGTAGCCGCTCTTCAAGTTTTCATGTTTGTACGGACGGCGTTTTCTTTTCACAATCTGACTTATAATCCGGGGTTTGCACGAGGCGCTCCCACAGGCGAACTCTGCCTAATAACTTTCCTTGCTGGCGTCGCCATATTTTTGTTACGCAACAGAATACCATTCAATAAGAGCGTAATGGTTGGAATGGTGATGTTATCTTGGGGAACTTTAAGTTTTCCAGAGACATCATACTTTTCAGCTTTCCCCATAGCCTATTTAACGGTGTGGATTGGATTGCAGAATCCTAAAAGAGGACTTGTAGTTTCAGGAGCAGACTACTCTTATGGAATGTACCTGTATGGATATCCGATTCAGCAGGCTGTCTATTACTTAGGCGCTCGTGACTGGTTCACAAATCTTCCTCTGAGCTTAATGTTATCCTGCGCCGCTGCTTATTTTTCATGGAATTACGTAGAAAACCCTATAGGGCAAAGAAAGAAGGTATTCTTAAGTCTAGTTTCGAATGGAAGGATCAAGTTGATGAGCATTATGTCTCTTGGCGCCTCTAAGGGCAAAATAAAGTGATTCATTATACGTGCTTGATTTAAATATAATGAATCTTGATCTGCAGTTTACGCTACACAAGCAAGTAACTTGCTCTGATCATGACAGGGTAGTTTTCGTTAGTAATCTTGGTATTTGGTAATTTCTGTATGCTTTCAACAATACGTAAGATTCTGTCCATTCAATCTTTTTTTCGTAAAAAGAAGGATAGTCCCGTCCGGTTTGTAATGGTTATGGCTGCAACCTTCTTAGGTGTAATCGGCGTAGCCTGGGCCTATACTTACATGTCTCCGATGCGCTTCGAAGAGAGCGGCTACGTTGTCTGGCGAGCCAAGTTCGACGCTATCGAAAGCTGCTCCGTAGGCTCAACCGTAATCTTGGGAGACTCGCGCGCACAATCCGCTTTCGTTCCAGAGCGCTTTAGCCCAACTTCCACTAACCTTGCCTTCGGCGCAGCAACACCGCTCGAAGTCTATCTAGTATTCAAGAATCTAATCCCGTGCCTTACCGCAGGGCAGCATGTTATGATCTCGATTGCTCCCTTAGAGTTCCAGAATATTAGTCCATTTTTGTGGGAAAATGGTGTTCGTTACAGATTCTTTTCATTTGACGATATTCGTGAACTTGCTGCCGGTGCTACCGATGTTCATGATAAGACACTAGCACACGTGCAAACGCGATTTGGCTCCGGATTTGCGCGTGATCTGATTTATGGCTCCGGATTTCCGTCGATCTATTTTAATAATCTGATAAGTGCACGGCTGATGTTGCGCGGGGAAGTTAATCAGCAGCTATTAGATCGAGCAAGAGTCAGACGGGGCTTCTTACCGTTCGGTGATCATGGCGGGGTGACTAACCCCGTTGGTGAAGCGGAATTTCAGCATTTTAAGCCATTATTGGTGGATGATCTGTTCTTTCGTAAGATGGTCCTCCTAGCCGCTAAGCAACACGTGATACTAGATTTCATCGCCGCTCCCTTATCCGAAACTAGCCTGAGTTCAATCGCACACAGCTATCAAGCAGATTTCGCGTATTATCTGGCGCGCCTTGATCCAACTGGCGCAACGCTTAAGATCGCCGGACCATTGTTCTATTCGATGCCGGATCGTCTGTTTGCCGACAGCTACCACCTGAAGGAAGCGGGCGCTTACGTATATACCACGTGGCTTAACCACTGCATTAAAGTTGGATCTTGTAACTCGGAAACTTTAATGTCGGATTCTACAAAGACACTAGAAGATCAGAGAGCGATGCCACAGTAAGCGTCACAGACGCTCTTAAACTTTGGTAACCCTTCGCCCTAGTTCCCCGCCTGTTTATACCAACCCCTAAGAGGAAAGCATGACTGAAGCTGAAACGTGCATCGCGTTGCAGGAGGTGTTTCGCAACGTGCTTGAGGATGAGAGCATCACGCTGACTTCCGCCACCACCGCCGACGACTTAGATGGTTGGGACTCGATGAATCATATTTTTATCGTGGTCGAGCTTGAAAAGCGGTTCAGCGTGAAGTTCCAGGCGGCCGAAATGGAGGAGCTCAAGAACGTCGGAGAATTAGCTGCGCTGTTACACCAAAAGATCATGCGTAGAAGCTAACGGGTATGGTCTTTAGCTCATTCCCTTTCATCTTCGGATTTATGCCGATTGCGCTGATCGGATTCTTGATTGCTGCCCGTATCAGCAACAGAACCGCTGCGCTTTGGCTCGTGCTCGCGTCGCTCAGTTTTTATGCATACTGGCGGGTCGAGTTCCTGCCATTGCTGTTGATCTCAATCGCATTCAATTTTGCCATCGGCTCCGTGCTGGCCCGAACCGGAGAGCGTCCGAGCCTGCAATCAGCGGTGCTCCTGTTCGGCGTAGTGGCCGATCTATTAGCGCTAATCTATTATAAATATGCCGTTGCCATTGCCATTTCGTTAGGATTCCATACCGTTGGCGGCATCTCTTTCAGCGACATCGTTCTCCCGCTGGGTATCTCATTCTTCACCTTCACCCAGATCGGCTATTTGATCGATGTAAAGCAGGGCGTTGCCAAGACGCGGGATCTGTTGAGTTACGTACTGTTCGTAACTTTTTTTCCACATCTGATCGCCGGTCCGATTTTGCACAATCGAGAAATGATGCCGCAGTTTGCGGAGCCCTCGACCTATCGGATCAGCGCCAACAATCTTGCTATAGGGCTGGCAATCTTTAGCATCGGACTATTCAAAAAAGTGCTTTTGGCCGATCCGCTTGCGGCAGATGTCGCAACTAGCTTTGGCGCCGCGAGTACGGCAGGCCTAACCACCGCCTGGCTCGCGGTGGTCGGATATTCATTACAGTTGTATTTCGATTTTTCTGGCTACTCCGACATGGCGATCGGATTGGCCCGTATGTTCAACATTCGTTTTCCTCTCAACTTCAACTCGCCTTACAAGGCGACTACCGTGATTGACTACTGGCAGCGTTTCCACATGACGCTGACCCGGTTCATCACGATGTACATTTTCAATCCCCTAGCGCTATGGATCACCCGGCTCCGAGCCGCGAGAGGTCTCGATAACTCTCGCCGTGCATCGACAACGCCTGGCGGGTTCCTGTCGCTGGTAGCAGGGCCGACATTAGTGACGATGGCGCTAGCGGGCATTTGGCACGGAGCGGGCACGCAATATCTGATCTTCGGCTTGCTGCACGGGTTCTATATCACCGTGAACCATGCGGCACGTATTTACTATCCGCCACCCAAAAAACCGTTTCCTCACTCCTGGGTAGTCCAGACAATTATCCACGTGGCAAAGGTGCTGGCGGTCTACTTGGCAGCGCTAATAGCTTTTGCCTTTTTTCGCGCCGCTTCGACTAGGGATGCGTTGCACATCCTTGCCGGCATGTTCGGACTTCATGGGCGCGGGCCCGGCTTGCCGCTGACCACGCTAGCGGAGATCACATTGTTATTGACCATTGTTTGGGCTGCACCCAACACCCAGCAAATCATGAACAAGTTTGAGCCCGCGTTGGGCCGTACGACGCCGAACCCTTATCCTCGGCTGTCCTGGTCGCCTCGCGCGTCCTGGGCGGTGGTCTGCGGCATTGCTGCCGGTCTCGGTGTCCTTGCAGTCGGCGGTACTACCGAGTTTCTATATTTTCAGTTCTGAAAACGGTTGTAATTCTTGCAATTTGAGGTGGGCCACAAGGCTACCTGACCATGTCGCATCGATGTGGAGCCAAATGGATGGGATTACCTCCATCTATTTGGCTGGCTCGATCGACGGTAACGAGTGAGCCGAGGTAAGAACTAACGACTAATATCCCAGCAGCACGCGATAATCGCTCGGGGTCCCGAACGCCCCTGCTTTCTCGTCCACTCTCACGCACGGCCGATTACCTGGATTGCACCTGGCCAACTTGGCCCCGAACCCCGCCTTGGCCCACTCGTCACGGTTGGCCTGCATCTCGGCCACCTCGGCAGCAAGCAACTCCTTCTGCATCCGTGCCGCCGCAATCACCCCCGCATCCCACCACAGCACCACCGTGGTAGCCAGCCACCCGCTGAACACCAGCAGCGCCACTGCACCCACCATCCAAGCCAGCAACCGCCAGCTCGCCCATGCCACCACCTCCCGCAACGCCGCATCCGCCTGCCCAGCCTGCTCGGTCATCCCGGCCAGCCGGGACAGCAGCGGCGCCGTAGCCGCCTGCACGGCCGCCACACCCTCCGTCGCCGCCCCGGCCAGGCTGTCCGCCACCGCCGACCGCACCGCCCCCTGCGCGCCGATCTGCACGTCCCGCACCCCGCGGGCCAGCGCCTCGCGCTCCTGCGCCAAAGCCGCCCGTTCCGCCGCCAGCCCGTCCAGCGCCACTTGGACCGCCGCCTGCTGCCGCTCGGCGATCTCCATCAACCCATACAGCCGGTCCTCGTTCTCCGGCCCCGCCGCCGCATCCATCGCCATCGTCTCTGCTACATTCCCATGCTCGGACCGCGTGGCGTCAGCTGCGGCCGAGAGCTCTGCTCCTGCCGGCGAGCTGCGGCCTGCGCCGCCCTCTGCTGCGCCTGCTCCTGCAGCTGCGCCCGTGTCCTCGTCTCGGCCATCTCCACCATCGCGGCCACCGCCCGCTCCGGCCGCGCGTCAGCCACCACCCGCGTCAGGGTCTGCCGCTCGCCCATCCCGAACACGTCGCCACGCTCACGCAGCACCGCCACCGCACCGGCCTGCGCGGCGAGATCCCGTCCGAGCTCCAGCATCGCCTTGCGGGCGGGAGCATAGGCCGGGTCGGTGTCCAGCCGTGGCAGAACGGCCGTAAACTCGGTCACTGCCTGATCCCACCGTCCCACCAGCGCCCGCGCGCCCGCCTCGTTGGCCGCCTTCTCCGCCAGCTGACGCTGACGCGCCTCGAACCGGTCGCGGAACCGCGCCCGCCCCTGCGCCACGTCCTCCGCCAGCTCGGCGCCCGGCACCGGTTTGGCCGCGGCCGGCGCCGGCCCTGCCGAAACAGGCCTCGGCCCCTGGCCGGTCTTCAGCCCCGGCTGCGGCACCACCATGGGGCTGTCCGGCCGCAGCGGGTCCACCCCCCGCCGCTCGGCATAGGCCGCCCCGTAGCCGGGCCCGGCATCCAGCGGATAATCGAGACTGGTATCCTTCAACCGCTCACGACCCAGGGTCCGCCCCAGCCCTGCCCGGTCGCCCAACGCCGCCGCCGACCAGTGTAGCGCCACCCCGTCCCGATGCCGTGTCAGCGCCACATAGGTCGCATGCCGGTCCATGTGCTCCGACGCCAGCACATGCGCCCGATCCACTGTCACCCCCTGCGCCTTGTGGATCGTCGCCGCATAGCCGTGGTCCACATGCTCGTAGTCCCGCAGTGAGAACGTCACCACAGGCGAGCCCGCACTCCTTCCCTCCTGCCCAGAGCCCGCTCCCGCAGCGCCGCCCACCCCATCCAGCCGCACAGTCAGCCGCTCGCCCCCGGCCTCTACCGCCAGCACCGTTCCCAACGTGCCGTTCTTCACCGCGACGCCGCCACGTCCCCCGGAATCCGCTCCAAGCTTGCGCTCATTCCGCAGGAACATGAGCCGGTCGCCACCGGCAAAGGCGCGCTCGCCCCGCTCGGTCTGCACCACCTGGTCAGGCCCGAGATCGCCCGTCGCCCGCAGCCGCTCCCGTGCCAGCCCGTTCAGCGCCGCCACGTCCGCCCGCGTGTAAGCCAGGATCACCTGGCTAGTGGTCGGACTCTGCTGACGCACCGCATCCCAACCGTCCACCAGTGCCATCTGTACCGCTTGCTGAGTCGCATGGCCGTGCACCATCCCGGCCGCCTCATAACGGTCCAACGCGCTTTCCGTGCGTGCCGTGGCCAGCTCGCGCGTCGCACTGCGCTGCCACTCCGTCCGCTGCCGGCGAACCTCGCTGATCTCCGCCGCCCCATGCCGCTCCGCCAAGGCCCGGAACGCCCCTCCGGCCTCGATCGCCTGCAGCTGTTCAGCATCACCCACCAACACCACTTTTGCGCCAGCCGCCTCCGCCGCGGACAGCACCCGCGTCATCTGCCGCGAGCCCACCAACCCTGCCTCATCCACCACCAGCACGTCCCGGCTGGTGAGCTGATCCCGCCCGTCCTTCCAGGCGAACTCCAGGCTCGCCAGCGTGCGGGACGCGATGCCACTGCCGCCCTCGAGCCCCTCGGCTGCAATACCCGACAGTGCTGCGCCGCGCACCGTGTAGCCCTCCGCCTCCCACGCCGCCCGTGCTACGCCCAGCATCGCGCTCTTACCTGTGCCGGCGTAGCCCACCACTAGCGCCAGATCCGGCCCCGACGTTACATGCTGATACGCCGCCTGCTGCTCGTCCCCGAGCGCCAGTCCACCCCGCTCGGCAGCCGTCAACGCACGCTCTCTCGCAGCCATCGGCACATGATGCCGATCCTGCGTGCCGATCGACGCCGCTGCGCGCTCCATCGTCTGCTCGGTGGCCAGCATCTCCCGCATGGTGAACCGCTCGCGCCCGCGTCCATCCACCCCGAGCCGGACCAGCTCAGGTGAAGCCTCCGCCTTGGCCATCGCCACTTCGAATTGCGCCGCATCAGCCGTGTGCCGTGATACGAACCGCGCCAGATCACGTCGGGTAAACGTCGAGTGCTGCCGGGTAATCGCGTCCAGCACGATCGCCGGT
>Ga0160428_1001525_pt1 | contig 17163 bp, 13 predicted proteins | sample SolpanmetagenomM_FD_108198 | JGI IMG/M metagenome (GOLD analysis project Ga0160428, IMG submission 108198) | Solar panel surface microbial communities from Lawrence Berkeley National Laboratory, California, USA - M | ecosystem: Engineered > Built environment > Solar panel > Unclassified ... | reverse complement strand
GCCTGCCAGGTCCTGGATCGCGAGGGCATCGTTGTTGGCGGTCGGGTCAGCGTAAGAGACGGCTACGGCCTGACCACTCTCGACCTTGGAAGCGAGCGTCAGCGACACGGTGTGGTTTGCACTGTTGACGGCAACGCCGGTCACGGCGACGGTTGTTCCGTTCGCCGTGACGGTGAACGCACCGGCCGCGGGTGCATGAGCTGCATCCAGTGCCTCGCTGTAGGTTAGCACGACCGTCGAGCCACTCACTGCTGCCGATTGCAGAACTGGCGGAGCTCCAGAAATAGGGCCTAAAATCGCCATGTCTTGGGTAGTAAAACTAGCCGTGCCGTAAGTGGATACATATGCTACATCAGCAAAATTAGTCCCGCCGCTGTTTGTCGCCGAACCACCTGTGTAAACTATTCCGTCATAGACGATCTGATGGACGTATAGATTTCTTCCTTGCTGTGAGACGTAATCATAATTATCATTGACAAAATCAATGTCGACTTGATGAGCCGCGCTGCCGAAATGACCGAGTATAGCAAATGTTTGAGTTTCACCAGCAGAGTGTGAGGCATCGACTGTACGGATACCACCTTGGCGGACGCCATCGACGCTCACAATAAATCGAGCAGGCCCATCAAAAGCATCACCGGAAACGACGACAAAAAGTGAGTCCGTCGGGGCTTCAGCCGGCTGAAGAGTAACCGGATTTAAGACAGGGGTTGTGTCAACGCCATCAGGAGACGAGATTGGCTGCAAGGAAACAGAAGCAGTTGCAGGGTCATTTGAATAAGCACGAATATAATCAATTTTCAGAGAGGCAGCCGCATTGTCTTCTGGTGCTCCCGGCCATGCATACTGTGTGCCAACTGCAAGATTTGCAATCAAATACATTTGAAGATCAGAAAGCGACGGTGGTGCCTCGTGTGGGCTGCCAATCAACTTCCCATCAAAAGTGAATTGTACCGTGTCGGCAGTCCAAAGAAAACCATAAGAATGATATCCCGCAGATAGGTCGGTGCCAGTATAATTAAACCCTCCCGTGTTATCAGTTGGTGTGCCGATCCGGCTAAAGTATGCGGAATTCTGACCAATGTTATTCGGTTGCTCGATGATATCAATTTCGGGAAAATATTCGTCTTTCGGTAGCATCCAGAAAGCAGACCAAAACCCCCGATCATCCGGAACCAAAGCCCGAATTTCGAAATAACCCTGGTTCTGCGTGAATGTATCACTGGTTTGCAGCATGCCAGACGTATAAGGCATGCCGCCGCTACTAATTGGCCGAGCGGTTATGACGAGAGCGCCGTCTTGAAAAGAAAAAGGGTTTGCCGGATTTAAGGTATCATAATCAACATAATATTCGGCTTCTTTATTTGAATATAGGCTGCGACCACCATTCGAGTAGGCATTCTTAAACTGTGCCATATCTGCATCGGACGACATTTCTGCGTCAAATGTAAGATGATAGCCAGTAAGGTCCACCGAATATGCCATGTCCCGAATTTTCCCACAAAATCGAACAGTTAACGGATTATATCACAGCACGGCAGAGCGTTAATAGGCCGTAAACTACGCATCCGCAATGCAACGCAACATTTTTCTGCATCAGCATCAGGCAAGTGGTGTAGCTCAAACTATTAAGTCGAACATAGAAAAACACGCTCTCTCCACTTGGTAGACGATTCAGGAATGGTTTTGGTGAGTAATAGCGGCGACTTTAAGGAGATAGGCACCTTCAATTCCCGCGGTGACGGCGGTTTCTCGGAGGGCTAAGCGGGATGCTGAGCGCTTTGGCGATCCGATGCTCTCCTCACGCTGGTCCCGGGCGGGGCGAAAAGCCGTCGGTCCCGCCCCTCAGGCGGTCTTCGTCCGGGATCCAGTGAGCCAGACTGCCGGATTCATGTTGTCGATCAGATTGGCCAGTCCGATCTTCATCCGGGCTCTGGCCAAGCCAATCGTGCGCACCACGAGCCCCATTGGCCCTTTCTGCCGGGCGAAGACGTGCTCGAGGGCGGCGCGGACCTTCGACGTCTCGCCGTTGGCCCGGGCGATGTTCCTCGCCATCGGCTTGCCCAGCGGCTTCTTGTGATGGATGCGGGAGCGAACGCCGTTGCCCGCAAAGTATGCCTCGTTGGCCTTCGAGCGGTAGGCCCAGGTCGGCCCAGACGTCGCTGGCGGTGTTGGCCTTCAAGAAGAGACCGGGTAGCTGAGCCCGTCGTGGCGGGCGGCGTCGGTAGTGGTCCAGGTGCGGATCAGCCCGTGGGAGCGATCGATGCCAACGTGGTTCTTGTAGCCGAAGGCCAGCACCGCGACGTCGATCCGCTTTGACCCATCTTCAGCCGGCTTGGCCTTCCAGGCGTCGGGCACACGGCCGGCCTTCAACGCCGCCTTGTCGGCTTCAGTGTTGCGCTGCTTGGGCGCGGCTACCACCGTGGCGTCGACGATCTGCCCACCCATCGCCAGGAGCCGGCCTGCCTCAGGGTCGACTCGTATGCCGAGAACAGCACTGCGATGGCCGGCTTCCCTCCGATCTCGGCCCGGGTGAGCGCCTCGCGGAAGGTCGAAATCGTGTTGGCGTCCGGCACCGGGTCGGACAGCCGCAGCCCGAGGAAGCGCATGAACGACAGGCGCCGTTGATCAGGAACTCCGTGCGCTCGTCCGATAGCGCGTGGCAGGCCTGGAGGATCAGCACCTTGAACATGAACACGAGGTCGAACCGCGACCGTCCTCCCGTGGACCCGTCCGAGCCGGGCACGGCCCGGGCGATGTCGTCCCGGAACAGCTCGAAATCGACGATGCGCCTCAACCGCACCAGCGCGTCGCCCTTGGCCGAGAGATCCTTCAGACGCTGATTAACGTCGAAAGAACCGGGCTGACCGCGCATCGCTGCACCTCACCGACCGCCAACCCATCACACCATGGAACTGCTCAAACCGCGAGGTTTTTGAAGGTATCCAGCTCGCTCGCAACTACGCCTCGGCTGTGACGCTCTCCGTCGTCCCAGCTTTTTGGAACTGATCGAGTTTCAGACCGTAGCTTCAAACGCGTTTATCAACCCCCTCAAAATTGAGGCTTTAAAATAATTCTTGAGAAATAGAGATCTTACCGTCCTATTATCGAGAAAAATTTAGAGCGCATGGCAAATAAAACTTGAGGATAGGAAAACACAAAATACGCAACGCAACCCATTCCGATTGTAAATCCAACGAACCAGGACATCAAGAAGCTAGACCGCGTCATTGACTCAGTAAAAAAACACAGAACGAGAAATATCGTACTTCCACCAATCCGGATTTTTGTCCAAGAATTGAACCTTGCGGCTAAAAGCATGAGCACTGCATCGACTACGACCCGGGCGGTCCAAGCTGATGCTGCCCCGATCAATCCGAAATAAGAAGTCGCGAACCATAGTAATGTTATAAACGGGACCAGTTCGGCGATATGGATTTTTGCGCTGATATCTGGTCGAGCTCGAGCCTGAAGGAAACTGAAGGGGACGAAAGCAACTCCGTTGATCCAGGCACCTAGTAGAAGTACTCGAGCGACCGGGCTTGCCTGTGATGAGAAGTTCGCCCCCATCCAATAGTATAGCAGAGAGTCTATCACCAATATAGCGGGCCCGCAGAGAGCCGCAAAACCGAGTGCTAGCATAACACTCGACTCTTCCGCTAGAGTTTTGGCATCTACTTCGGGAAGGCGAGACATTCGCGGAAAAATAGTCCTGGAGGTCGCCGCTGCAAACAGTTGGCCTCTAGAGACTAGAGTCATAGGAACCGCATAATAGGTAACGCTTGCAATTCCCAGCCTTGATCCAATAACGAGCTGATCCACGGAGACCAATATAGGGCTTAGCAAGCTAGAAACAGTTACCCACCCCCCATACCCAAGAAGGGTTCTTGCAATGCGTGCATCGAAATTTGTAAAGCTCACAGGCTTTTCCAGTCTGTAAACATAAGCTAGTGAAACGAGAATACTGAAACCGCGCGCTACTACAGCAGCAGGGATGACTATACTAAGAGAGGGAGAAACAAGCACCGCAAATATAACTGGAACAATCTGGCCGAAAATTGCCCCAGCTACGTTAAGAATGTTTGCCGGTAGGAACTGCTCTCGAGACTCAAGCGAGCCACTTATGAGACCGCTCATAAGGGCTAGCGGGAACAGGGCAGATACCCATGGTATAATCGAGCGAACCTCATGCTTTAGCTGCTCGGGGGCAGATAGAACATGCTCCAGCAGATAGCCGCCGGAGGAGTACATAATGCCAGCCCCAAATAGACCTAACACGATGTTCAGAGAGAAAGCAGTCGCTAGGACCTTATGTCTATCCTCAGCATCGCCGTCAGCGGAGCGCGCTAATGCATTTTCAGATGCGCGAGCTAATCCTAAGTCTAAAAATCCAGCATATCCTAAAAGAAGCCAGACGATAGAAATAATACCGTAGCGGGCATCTCCCACTGCGTGTACATAAATCGGAATTGTGAACAAGGCCACGAGGAGGGGCGCAATTGCCCCAATCGTGTTTATTGTAAAATTTGCTGCGACTCCACGCGGATGCATATTAAATTCTCAATGTGACAGAAAAGTGTATACTATATCTAGTAAAAACTCGCGCATCACTTCCTAAAATTTATCTCCCTAACTACGTTCAAGTAGGCTCTGCCTTCCCTGGATTCGGGCTCGAGGTGATTACCCTCTGCCCATTCGTTCCATGACTTAAGAAATACGATTCGCTTTTCGGGGTTCCTTCCGGAGACATAATTGATCGCTTTGCTCAAAGCGACACCGAGCGCATTCGGCGTATAATTTTCGAACACTACGCCCCTGTAACCAGAACGAGGCGTGTTGTCCCAGCCAGTCAGGACGCAAGGATAGAACCTATCGCTATCCGGTAGCCTTGCGAATGCTTGAGCAGCGGCGTCGCCATAGTCATGTCTGAACGGAAGACCAATTCGCCCAAGGAAAGATTTTGGAATGTACTTTGATAGCTTTCCTCTAAGCAGTCGACGAGCGCCCCTTACGACAAGACTATCTTTTGGCTGTATATCTAAAAAATCTCCTGGCCCGATCGGCACAATTGCATCAAAAAACTTGAGCTCAGGAGAAGAGAAATTATTTGACATCCCGACAAAATAAATTCCTTTCAGGCCACATTCTTGAGCAAGTTTGTTCCAGTGTTGTATAAAGCCAGCTGCATCCGGTAGCTCCTCCGGCTTGTATATTGCAAAGAGTGGGCGGCCTTCGATTGTCACGTAACGTTTATCGCGAAATGCTGGTAATACACTTTCGAAATAAGCTGCTTCGTCACTTTTCCCAGGATATTGCTGTTCGATCAAGACCCGATTCGGTGCGCCATGCCAAATGCCTGTCCAAGTTTGATTCGCCCAGCATAAGCAAAATCCGATCTCTGGATCGGCCAACCTGAGCACCTCGCTTAGAGGCTTTTCGAGTAGTCGGCGGCCGTTTCCGAACCAATAATGCCAATAGCAAAAAGCTTCGATACCGTTTTCTTTTGCGAGCTTGGCTTGAGCTGCTCGGGCCTGGTGATCAAGAAGATTATAATACCCGAGCTCTCCAGGGCTTTTCGGCTGCACGTGGCCTGAGAACAATGGTTTCGCTTTTCTGACATTTGTCCACTCGGTAAAACCTTTTCCCCACCATTCATCATTTTCCGGTATTTCATGGAATTGCGGTAGATAAAATGCAATTAGTCGCGCCCTTTTCTCCAGATCTTCACCGGAAATATTGTTGTCGGACATATGTTTCTCATTCCTGTGTTCGGTCTTTGATGCGAGGTATCACTTTGTCTTCTGGCTGTCCAATCCTCTAATGATGAAATGGGTCAGCCAACAACGCCTTACGCGTCAATAGGGCCCGAACTCAGCTAGACTTTGGCCATTTGGGCAGGCTCTCGAGCGCCTGGTGACGAAGTGAGCGTGATGGATAGGCTGATGGTGTCCCTTACCAGAGCCGCCGCATGCCGCACCTGCCCGCCTGCTTCGCCGGGATCATCCCGTCGTTCGCTGCTGTTCGTCCGCCAATTCAGGCGGCACGCTCAGACCCTGCTGGTCGGCACCAGCCTCTGTCCGGATGGGCACACGGGGGCGAGCGTCCTGCCGCTCACGGGCCGTGCGCGCGACCGCCATTTCATGAACACGCATCAGGTGTTCAAGCCGCAGCCTACATTCTCGGATGCCCTCGCCGTCGTCCGCCATGCGATCTCGAGCGAAGAAGGCTTATCGACATCAGGTCGCAAACGCGAGCGCAATAAACCTTAGTTCCCTCTATCGCCTCCTTGGGCCTGCGACATTCCCAAACATCTTGATTGATTGAGTCAAAATGCGACAACGTCATATTCTCGTAATTTATAGTACAAATACGGCCGTGCTTCTTTTCTGCTCGTAAAGCACTGGACTTAAAATACTATATCTCTCGGTGAAAAGCCGAAATTCCGGGATGTTTGGCTGGACGAAATCGCACATGCATGATTTTACCGATAAAACCTGCGTCATCGGTGCATTTTAGCGTGTACAATGCAGTAATTATTCGTGCGAAGAATCGTTGAAGATTGCGATCGTGCGGAGTATGAGCGCGTCCGGAGAAATTTGAGGATCAATCGACCCTTCAGAAGCATTGATAATTGCGTTGGATGCGTCCTGGTAATTGTCTCAGGCAGTCTGTTTTGTCGGTCTAGTCCGGTCCTGGCAGGGGGGCGCTCCTTTTTCAGCAGGTTTAGGAGTCGAGCCACCCGCGCCCGAGGTCGAAGATCGCCGTGTGCCGTCTGACGATGGTGGCGTTGCCGTAGTTGCGAAAGACGAACGGCGCGAGAGGTTTACCTTCCGTCAGCGCAGCCGCCAACCTCCGTCTGAGATGGGTTCCTTGTTACTGGGCTCCCTGGGCCGGGCCCGGCAGGGGCTGGCCGGACGTGCCGTTGGAGCGGGCGGTGCTGTCGAGCGTGTAGACGTCCGGACAGACTTCCACAGTGATGCCGCCGACCGGGATGCGCCCGCTCCTGTCCAGCAACTAGCCGAGCCATTGAGGCGCCCGGCGAGGCCCGTACCCCCGCCCCCCGAATCACGGTGGCGGGCGGAATCACCCGGTCCCCCAGGGCTACGCCGTGCCCGTCGATGTCCCGCACCAGCTGCCCTGTCAGAACGCTGACGCCGAAGCGCTTGAGGGAGCCCCGTGCATTGGCCGCCAGGGCGTTGGGAAAGGCCTTCAACAGGCTCGTACCGGCCTCGACCAAGAGGCGAGCGCAAAGTCGGTGATTTCGACGAGGTAGACGGCCATCGCGACGCCGGGCGGCCCGCCGCCCACCACCACGATCGTCATGAGGCGAGCGCGCTCGGCGCGATCCTCGACGCGCTCGGCCCGCTCGGAGCTCTGCAGCATCCTGGTGCGTATGGGCTGCACCTCCTCGATACTCTCCGGGGAGGGGGCGTGAGGCGCCCAATCGCCGTGGCCGAGATAGCTGCCGGCCGAGCCCAGGCCGGTTTTAGGGAGGGGCGCTACCGTCCGAGAGGCGCACCCGGCGTGCATCCGGATCGATCCCCGTGACCCAATCCATCACGACGCCGAAGTTGGTCGGGTCGGACAGGATGTGGCGGATCTGCCCGGAGAGAGCGATGCCGTGACACCTGATAGAGCATGGGCACGAACAGGTGGTAGTTTTTCTGGTTGACCGGCCTCACCAAAAATCCGGGCGCTGGCCAGGGCTTTGGTGGGTGCAACCTCGCCGAAGCCTGTGCCCGCGATAACGACCCGGGGCAGGTCTGCGTCCGGTGAGGCAGTGTTCTCGTCCGGGCAGGCAGCACCAGAACCGGGTCGGGATGTATCCCTGCCCGGGGCTCAGGCGTCGCCAGTTATCTCGCGCAGGATCGCCACGAGGCTGGCCAGGACGTTCGGCTTTACCATGAAGGCCGCCCCCTCCGGCGGCGGACTCGAGGTGGGATCGGAGTGGCCCAACCTCAGCACGACGGTCAGATTCGGCTTAAAGGCGCAAGGGCGCTGCGCCAGTTCCCAGCAGTTGAGGTTTTCCGGCACATGCGCGTCGGTGACGAGGCCGACCGTGTCGAGCGTGGCTTGCAGCAGGCGCAGGCCCGCATCGGTCGTCTCCCCCATTGCGAAGGCAAACCCCGATCGATCCGGCACGTCAGCGATGGCCCGGCGCTGATCCAGCACCTCCTCGACCAGGATGATGGTGGCGCACTAATCGCAGGTCTGCATCGTCTGGTCTCCCGCAGGTGGCACTTCACTCAACGTTACGATGCAGGATCAGGTTCGGCCCGCCTACAGAGCCGCGCATTTAAGGGCGGCTAGAGGGACGCTCCAACGCCTTGTTGTTCGCCTTAAGTAGCTTGCCCATCACGACGGCAGTTGAGATGGAGAGGCGGATTCACGGGCGCAGGCAGCGAAGAAACACCAGCATGACCGGATTATTTCTCCACCGGAGCAACCGCCGACGAGGCTCATCAAGCAAAAGCGGACGGGATGAGGTGTCGTTCCGGACCGTAGGAGAGAGTGCCCCGCCGGCCCAGAGGCTCGGCGTGGCGCGGGATGGACTATTCCATGGTCGGCATAACGAAGTTGGCGCCGGCGCGGATGCCGGTGGGCCAGCGGGTGGTGATGGTCTTCAGGCGTGTGTAGAAGCGCACGCCCTCGGGGCCGTGCATGTGGTGGTCGCCGAACAGCGAGGCCTTCCAGCCGCCGAAGGAGTGGAACGCCATCGGCACCGGGATCGGGACGTTGATGCCCACCATGCCGACCTCGATCCCGTGGGCGAACTCGCGCGCGGCATCCCCATCCCGGGTGAAGATCGCCGTGCCGTTGCCGAACTCGTGTTCGTTGATGAGCCGGGCGGCGGTCGCGTAGTCCGGCGCCCGGGTGATCGCCAGGACGGGACCGAAGATCTCCTCGCGGTAGATCGACATCTCCGGGGTGACCCGGTCGAACAGGCTACCGCCGAGGAAGTAGCCGCCCTCGTAGCCCTGCAGGCTCAGGCCGCGTCCGTCCACCAGCAGCTCGGCCCCTTCCGCTACGCCCGCATCGATGTAGCCGCTGACCTTGTCGCGGTGGACCTGCGTCACGAGGGGCCCCATCTCCGAATCGGGATCGGTGCCGGGCCCGACCTTGAGGGCGCGCACCTTCGGGATCAGCCGGGCCACCAGGGCGTCGGCGGTCTTCTCGCCCACGGGGACGGCCACCGAGATCGCCATGCAGCGCTCGCCGGCCGAGCCGTAGGCCGCGCCCATCAGTGCGTCCACCGCCTGGTCCATGTCGGCGTCTGGCATGACGATCATGTGGTTCTTGGCGCCGCCTAGGCACTGGGCGCGTTTCCCGTTCGCGGTGGCGGTGGCGTAGATGTATCGGGCGATCGGGGTCGAGCCGACGAAGCTGACGGCCGCGATGTCGGGGTGATGCAGCAGGGCGTCCACCGCCTCCTTGTCGCCGTGGACCACGCTGAAGACGCCGTCGGGCAGACCCGCCTCCTTGAGCCAGGCCGCCACCAGCAGGGCGGGCGAGGGGTCGCGCTCGGAGGGCTTCAGCACGAAGCAGTTGCCGCAGGCCAGCGCCACCGGGAACATCCACATCGGCACCATGACGGGGAAGTTGAACGGCGTGATGCCCGCCACCACGCCGAGGGGCTGGCGCAGGGAATGGCTGTCGACGCGGGTGCCGACGTTCTCGGTGACCTCGCCCTTGAGGAGCTGCGGGATGCCGGTGGCGAACTCCACCACCTCCAGCCCGCGCTGGATCTCGCCGCGGGCGTCGGACAGCACCTTGCCGTGCTCGGCGGTGATGAGGGCGGCGAGCTCGTCGGTGCGGTCTTCCGCGATGCGCAGGAAGGCGTTGAGGATGCGGGCGCGGCGCAAGGGGGGGGTCAGCGCCCAGCTGCGGGCGACCGTCTTGGCGGCGGCCACCGCGGTGTCGACGTCCGTCGCGCTGGCCAGGGCGACCCGGCCGGTCTCCTCGCCGGTGGCCGGGTTGAAGACCGGGGCGGAGCGCGTGGCCGTGCCGGCGGCAAGCCGCCCGCCGATGAAGTGAGAAATCGCGGTGGGCATTGAGGATCCTGACGGACGAGTGGCGAAAAGCGTTCAGGCGGCACGGGCGATGGCGTCGCCGAGGATCGACGCCATGGTGTCGATCTGGTCGCGCTCGACGATAAGCGGCGGCGACAGAGCGATGATGTCGCCGGTGACCCGGATGAGCAGGCCGCGTTCGAAGCAGTCGACGAAGACGTCGTAGGCCCGTGCGCCGGGCGCGCCCGGTCGCGGGGCCAGCTCGATGCCGGCGACGAGGCCGATGGTGCGAATATCGATGACGTGCTGCGCGCTCCGCAGGTCGTGCATGGCGCCCGCCCAGTCCTCGGCGAGTTCCGCCCCGCGGGTGAGCAGACCCTCCTGGGCGTAGATGTCGAGGGTAGCGAGGCCCGCGGCGCAGGCCACCGGGTGGCCCGAATAGGTGTAGCCGTGGAACAGCTCGATCACCGCCTCGGGACCGTGCATCAGCGCATCGTGGACGCGCCGCGCGCAGAAGACCGCACCCATCGGCAGGGTGCCGTTGGTGAGGCCCTTGGCGGTAGTGACGAGGTCCGGGACCACGCCGAAATAATCGGTGGCGAAGGGCGTGCCGAGACGGCCGAACCCGGTGATGACCTCGTCGAAGATCAGCAGGATGCCGTGCCGGTCGCAGATCGCGCGCAGGCGCTCGAGGTAGCCCGTCGGCGGCAGCAGGACGCCGGTGGAGCCGGCCACCGGCTCGACGATGCAGGCCGCGATGGTCTCGGCCCCGTGCAGGGCGACCAGGCGCTCGAGATCGTCGGCGAGCTCCGCCCCGTGCGCGGGAAGGCCCTTGGAGAACGCGTTGCGCTCGGGGTCGTGCGTGTGGCGCAGATGGTCGACGCCCGGGAGCAGCGGGAAGACGCGGCGGTTGTTGACGAGGCCGCCCACGGAGATGCCGCCGAAGCCGACGCCGTGATAGCCGCGCTCGCGCCCGATCAGCTTGGTGCGCGTGCCCTGCCCGATGGCGCGCTGATAGGCGAGGGTGATCTTTAGGGCGGTGTCCACGGATTCGGACCCGGAACCGGTGAAGAACACCCGGTCGAGGCCGGCCTCGGGGCCACCCGGCGCGATGGCGGCGAGGCGCTCGGCGAAGTCGAACGCCGCCGGATGGCCCATCTGGAACGAGGGCGCGAAGTCCAGGGTGGTGAGCTGGCGCTCGACGGCGGACGCGATGCCCTGGCGGCCATGCCCGGCATTCACGCACCAGAGGCCGGCGGTGCCATCGAGGACGCTGCGGCCGTCGGTGGCCGTGTAGTGCATGCCCTGGGCCGAGGCGAGCAGGCGGGGCGCCGCCTTGAACTGCCGGTTGGCCGTGAACGGCATCCAGTAGGCGTCGAGCCCGGGGGCATTGGCGGCGTGGTGATGATCCATGGCGATCCTCCCGTGGGGACGTCTATGGACCTGGAGGAGGCGCCGATTGCGCGGAACGAACAAGTCCTTTTCTTTCCCGCGCGATCTCCTTGAAAAGATGGGGCCGCCGGGGGCAATGTCGGTGAATCCTGAACATCTCTAACAGGGCGGTCCGCCCGGGGGGCGACCCCAAGGGTTTTCGAGGGTTACGATGAGCATCGATCTCGGCGCGCGGCTGCGCACCATCCGCACCCTGCACGGCCTGTCGCAGCGGGCGCTCGCCAAGCGCACCGGCGTGCCGAACTCGACGATCTCGCTCATCGAATCGAACGGCGTGAACCCGTCGGTCGGTGCCCTGAAGCGCATCCTCGACGGCATTCCCATCGGTCTGTCCGAGTTCTTCTCCGTGGAGCCGGAGCGCCCGCGCAAGGCGTTCTACCGGGCCGACGAACTCACCGAGATCGGCAAGGGACCGATCTCCTACCGGCAGGTGGGCGACAACCTGTTCGGGCGCGGCCTGCAGCTGTTGAAGGAGCGCTACGAGCCTGGCGCGGATACCGGCCGGGTGTCCCTCGTCCACGAGGGCGAGGAGGGCGGCATCGTCTTGTCGGGCCGCCTGGAGGTGACGGTGGATGCCGAGCGCTGCATCCTCGGCCCCGGCGACGCCTATTCCTTCGAGAGCCGCCGCCCGCACCGTTTCCGCTGCGTCGGCCCGGTCGCCTGCGAGGTGGTCAGCGCCTGCACCCCGCCGACCTTCTGACGCGACCGGCATCGGGCGCGGGCGCGCGAACGGCGGGCGCTCTGGCCTCCCGCGCGTCATCTGGTATACCACGCTGAGACGCAGGTCCGGGAGAGCCGTATGACCATCCTGTTCAGCCATGATGCCGCCCTCGGGCACCGGACCCCCCACGGCCATCCGGAGCGCCCGGAGCGGATGCAAGCGGTCAAGGAGGCTCTCGGGACGGAGGCCTTCGCGGCCCTCGACCGCCGGGCCCCGGAGCCGGCGAGCCTGGAGACCGTGGCGCTGGCCCATCCGGAGCAATGGGTGCGGGCCATGGTGGCGGCGGCGCCCACGGAGGGCTTGGTTCACGTGGATTCCGACACGGTGCTGTCGCCCGGGACCATCGACTGCGTGCTACGCGGCGTCGGCGCCGCGGTTCAGGGGATCGACGCGGTGATGGCGGGCCAGGCCCGGAACGTCTTCTCGGCCATGCGGCCGCCGGGACACCATGCCGAGCGCACCCGCGCCATGGGTTTCTGCCTGTTCAACAACGCCGCGGTGGCCGCCCGCCACGCCCGGACGGTGCACGGCCTCGACCGCGTCGCCATCGTCGATTGGGACGTGCACCACGGCAACGGCAGCCAGGACATCTTCTGGGCCGATCCCTCGGTGCTGTTCTGCTCGACCCACCAGATGCCGCTCTATCCCGGCACGGGCGCGGTCTCGGAATCCGGCGACCACGATACGATCGTCAACGCGCCCCTGAAGCCCGGCGCCCACGGCGAGCGCTTCCGTGAGGCGTTCACCGCGCGCATCCTGCCGCGCCTCAGGGATTTCCGGCCCGACCTGATCATCATCTCGGCGGGCTTCGATGCCCATTGGCGCGATCCCCTGGCCAACCTGATGCTGGAGGCGGAGGACTTCGCATGGGCGACGCGCCAGGTGATGGAGATCGCGGAGCAGGGGTGCGACGGACGCATCGTCTCCCTGCTCGAGGGCGGCTACGACCTGAAGGGCCTCGCCGAATCCACGGCGGCACACGTCGCCGTCCTAATGGAGTCGTGAAGTGCACGTGTCGTGACGCGCCAAAACCCTCGACCGTAGCCCGACCCGAGCTTTCCGCCGGGCGTGCCTGACCCATCTAAGGGACGATGCTGAACGATCGCCGCCTCGCGCGCCTGACCGCCCGTGCCCTCCAGACCTCCCATGGGCGCCCGGGCCAGGACCATCCCGGGCTCCGTAAGATCGTCAGCTGGAACCTGCTGCGGCGGGTCGGCGCGAATGTCGCCGGCATCGCGACGCTGATCGAGCGCGAGCAGCCCGACCTCGTTCTGATGCAGGAGGCCACCAAGGATATCGAGGCTCTGCAGGCCAAGGTCGGGGGCCACTATGCCTGGGCCCAGATGCCCGGGCGCATCCACGGTCTCGCGGTCTGGAGCCCGACGCCCTTCACGACGCCCCCGAAGGCGATCGAGCTTCCTGTCGGCGCGATGTTCGACCGGGTGAGCCAGGTGATCGATCTCGGCGAATTCGGCGTCGCCAACGTCCACCTATCGCACGGGCAGATGCTCAACCGGCGGCAGCTGCGCTGCATCGAGCAGAGCCTGCCGGACCGGGCCGCCGTGATCGGCGACTACAACCTGGTGGGGCCGACCCTCTTGCCGGGGTTTCGCGACGTGGGGCCGCGCCTGCCGACCCACGCCATGGCACGGGTGGTGCCCCTGCGGCTCGACCGCTGCCTCGTGCGCGGGCTGACCTGCCACGGGCGCAGCGTGCTGCCGCGGGGGGCCTCGGATCACCGGCCGATCATCGTGCACTTGGCTCCCACGTACGAGATCGTCCGGACGGAGACGGCGGAGCCGGAGCGCATCAAAGGTATGGCAGGAGTAATCGGACGCCTGCGTCGCGCAGCCGGACGGGGAGACCGCGCCGGGACAGGTGCTTGCGCGTCAGCCGGACGCTCATCTTCTCCTGCATGAACGCGTCGAGGTGCCGGGCGAGCCCGGAATCATAGACCTCGACGTTCAGCTCGAAATTCAGGCGGAAGCTGCGGGTGTCCCAATTGGCGCTGCCGATGAAGCACCAGACATCATCGATCACGAGGAGCTTGGCGTGGTCGAAGGGCGGGTCGTCGAGCCAGATCCGGACGTCGCTGCGCAGGAGCGGATCCACATGGGCGCGGGTCGCCCAGTCGACCACCGCGTGGTCACTATCCATAGGGATGATGACGTCCACCGTTAGGCCGCGCAGGGCCGCCAGCGCCAGAGCGCTCACCAGCACCTCGCTCGGCAGGAAATAGGGCGTCATTAAACGGATGCTTGTCCGGGCGCAGGTGATCGCCTCGAGCACCACGAGCTCGATCTTGCGCAGGTCCGCGTCCGGCCCCGAACTGACGACGCGGGCCTGCGTCTCGCCCCGCGCGGCGAGGGGCGGAAACCAGGCGGGGCCGTCCAGTTCCTGGTCCATCACGAAGGCCCAGTCGCTGGCGAAGGCCGCCGTGAGCTGGATCACGACCGGCCCCTCGATGCGGAAATGGACGTCGCGCACCGGGTCCGGCGGATGGGTCGCCACCCGGTTCTCGTCGGCGATGTTGATGCCGCCCGTGAAGGCGAGTGTCCCGTCGAGGATGAGCAGCTTCTTGTGGGTGCGCAGGTTCAGGAATGGCATCCGCCAGGGCAGGACGGAGTGCATGAACCGGCCGACCGGGACGCCCCGACGCCGCAGGCCGCCATAGACCGAGGCGAAGAAGTAGCCGCTGCCGATGCCGTCTACGAGGACCCGGACGGCGACCCCCCGGTGATGGGCATCCTCCAGCGCGTCGAGGAAGGCCCGGCCGATCTCATCCTTGCGGAAGATGTAGCTCGACAGGGCGACGGAGTGCCGGGCCTCCCGGATGGCCGCCAGCATCGCCGGATAGACCGCATCGCCGTTGCGCAGCGGCTCGATGCGATTGCCCGCCTCCAGGGGGAGACTGGTGATGCGCCGGACCGCCAAGTCGAGGGGCTGGAACCGCTCCGGCAGGATGGGCGGCGGCGCCGCATCACCCACGTGCCGCGGGTTCGCCTGAGAGGGCTTAATGCCGAGCTTCTGCGCCCGCCGGGTGACCCGGTTGACCCCGAACAAGGCATAGAGCGCACTGCCGAACAGGGGCGCCAGCCAGACTAGGCCGATCCAGCCGATGGCCGCCCCGACCTCCCGCTTGCGCAGGAGGACGTGGATGCTGACCAGGCCCGAGAGAGTGGCCCCGAGGACCCAGAAGACCTCGGTCCGGATCGACGTCAGGGCGCCGATCCATGAGAGCAATGCCTGTTCCAACGCCGCTCCCGCTTCGCGATACCAGGGCGGCATACGCCAAGGTCGGCTGGAGCGCCAAGCGCGGGCAACGAGATTTCAGAGCTGGTGTAGCTCAGCAATCCCCGGTGCTTTCGCAAGGGATGAGGCATATGCCCCTCGATCGACTCTTCTTGGATAAAGTTTCCCTCGACCCAGTCTTGGTTTCATACTTCTTAGCCGGGCTCAATAGCCTTCTTAGCAAGCGTAGCAGATCGCCTTCGCGCTGAAGCAGGCCGAGACTGGGACACCGGTCGCGGAGGTGCTGCGCCGGATGGGCATCTCCGAACAGACGTTTTACCGCTGGAAGAAGCTCTACGGTGGCTGGGGGCGGGCGAGTTGCGGCGGCTGAAGCAGCTCGAAGACGAGAACCGCAAGCTCAAGCAACATGTTGCCAATCTGAGCCTCGACAAGCACATCCTGCAGGACGTGCTCGCAGAACAGCTCTGACGCCTGCTCGGCGACGCGAGCTCGTGCACCAGGTTCAGGAGGCGCACGGAGTGGGCGAGCGGCGCGGCTGCGTCGCGCTCAGCGTCGGCCGGTCGAGCATCCGCGACTGCTCGACCAAGCCCGATCAGGCACCGCTGCGGATGCGCCTCTGTGATCTGGCCAAGAGCCGGGTGCGCTACGGCGATTTTCGGATCTACATCCTGCGGCACCGGGAGAGTTGGCGGGTGAACCATAAGAGGGTCCACCGTCTGTACCGGAACGAGGGGCTGAGCCTGCGGCTCAAGCGACCGCGCCGGAACGTCAGCGCGGCACACCGTGAGCGTCCGTCTACTGCGCTCCGGCCGAACGAGCGTTGGTCGATGGACTTCGTCTCCGACGCGCTGTTCGACGGTCGCCGGCTGCGGTCCCTGACGGTCGTCGATGCGTTCACGCGCGAGGCTCTGGCGATCGAGGTCGACCAAGGCACCAAAGGCGAGCCGGTCGTGGCCGTCGTCGGCCGCTTGGCGCTGCTGCGCGGAGCACCATGCGCCATTCAGGTCGATAACGGGCCTGAGTTCGTCTCGAAAGCTCTCGACCGCTGGGCCTACGAGAACGGTGTCACGTTGGACTTCTCCCGACCGGGCAAGCCGACCGACACGGATGTTGTAGAAAAGCCCTTTCAAGCAGGTGCCGGCCAGGCAGGTGCCGGCATCTTTTTTCTCGACCAAGACCTGGTTGGAGCCTTGGTTCGCCACCGCGCGGTGAAGTCGGCGTACGCTTCTTCGGCCTTTTCGACGTGCACCCGCTCGGCAGCTCGCCTCGCCGGGATGTTGTCATCGTAGGCGGCGCCACGCCTGGCGTGCTCCTTCGGTAAACCTACCTTGAGCTCGATGCTGCGGAACTTGCGGGCCAGCAGCGTCGGCCGCACCCAGAGATAGTCTTCGCCTTTGGCCAGCATGTGCCAGATGATCATGGCGAGCTTTCGTGCGGTGGCCACCGCAGCAATCGGCTTACCCCGCTTGGCGGCCACGCGCTGGAAGAAGGCACGCAAGGGGTCGGGCGAGCGTCCAGCCGCCCATGCCGCTTCAATGAGCATGCCCTGCGCTTGGCCTCGACCCTGCTTGGTGGTCCGCCCATGATGGGCAGGTCCCTCGCCGGACTGGTGGGTGCTCGGGTTGAGGCCGAGATAGCCGACCAGCTTCGTCGGATCGCCGAAGCGCCGAACGTCGCCGATGGCAGCAGCGACGCCCGATGCGACGGCCATGTCGACGCCGGGCAGCG
>Ga0160428_1001524_pt1 | contig 17172 bp, 5 predicted proteins | sample SolpanmetagenomM_FD_108198 | JGI IMG/M metagenome (GOLD analysis project Ga0160428, IMG submission 108198) | Solar panel surface microbial communities from Lawrence Berkeley National Laboratory, California, USA - M | ecosystem: Engineered > Built environment > Solar panel > Unclassified ... | reverse complement strand
TCCAAAGGCACACTCGGTTACCCTCCCTAGCTTTTTCGAACTCCGTCGGGGACGGCGCCGTAGGTATACCCTCGCGCCCGGTCCGGAGCGGGAGGGCGGACGTTCTGTCTCCCATTTAATAGTATTAGCTATAAGCTAGATCTCCCCGTAACCATAAAAATCTATAATATATTCTATCCTAGCCTACTATTACTAGATCCCGATAATCTAATAAAGGTTTAATAATTTATGGAGCCTTCTCCTATAATAGTAACCGAAGGAGACGATAAAGCCGAATAGCTCGTACATAATATCCTAGCTGTTCGTCGCTTCCGTAACGTTATTAAAGTATAAGCTAGCTAGTATAGATATTCTAGGGACCTAACCTAGTACCCTATCGATAACTTCTATAACTCGATCGACGTACTCCGGGAGTTCTATCGAATCTATCTAGTAGCCCTAAAACCTATATAGATAGACAACCCAACGTCGGAGAACACTCCGTAGGGCCCGCGATATAATAAATCCTAGCTTATTATTAGCTTATAAGGGATTGACGCAATGCAGCCTTTCTAAATACTTTTTAAATTAAGCTTTTTTTTAAACGTTTTACTTAACACCCACTAATTAATAACCTCTTCGGATTATACTATGATTTAAACAATAGGGGTTCACTAAATAAAGCCCTACACGGCTGTGCGCTTTATTCATTCTTATACTACTATTACACCTAGGGTTATACGCTTTTAAAGAGGGGGGTAGTATAACGGTTTAGATTTAGAGCTCTAAGGATTAGGATCACGTAAGCGGTAACTACGGGCAAGACTAAGTGAATAGCCCTAAGATCCTTAGCATTCTACTTAGGCTTATATTATCTTTTACTTTTCTTCCTTTCATTCCCTAGTTTTAGTTTCTTAAATAAATAGCCGGTTAAACTTATTCTCGTACCTTATTTTAGTTTCTACTAACCCGGTTGTGACGATTGGGATTTAGAAGTATAGGGCTCGGGATCACGTGAGCGGCAACTACGGGTAGGGCACGCCTTACTCAGCCCTAAGATTCTTGGCATTGCATGTGTTCATTACTTTCACCTTTCACTTTTCCCTCTTTCGTTCCCTAGTCTTATTTACTTGAATAAATAGCCTATTAAACCTGTTTCTAGTGCTCGTTTCACTTAAATAAGACTCATCTTATCCCACAATCCTAACCGATTTAAAACACGTTAAACAAACACGTTCCTGACTACGATCACGTAGTTTCACCACGCGTTTTACCTATTTATTTACTAAAGTAACCATTAAGCAGGATGGCTAAACCAGCAAAGAATAGGAGGCAGTCAATAACAGAGGCTGCCCAATATTAAGACATTACTAGCTAGATTGAACAGACGCGTACCGGCGTGGAACTACTGGATTTGATAAAGGAGAGGAGCGACTATACTTTGACTTTTATAAAGGAGCTACTTATAGAGCACGATCGGCTCTTTCAGAAAGAGCAGACCCTAACTAATTATGTCATCGAAGTTTAAGAGGAGCTCGATACTCACCTGGATTTATTGGAATAAGCTAGGGAATAGGCTTCGGCCTACTAGTCTCGTATAGATAAACTCACCAGCGATAATGAACTCCTTATTACTAAAAACACCCGCCTTAAAGAGTCGTCTCGTTTTTCGAGCGAAGCGCCTTATGGAGGGCCGAAGTCCGACAAGCTCCCTAATCTAGACTAATTTAATAGAGAAGGCAAAGCGACTGAAATCCACCAACGCTTCATGACCTAGAAGCGCCTTATAACTTAGAAAATAAAGGTCAACGGAGACCGCTACCCCACTAAAGCTTCTCGCTCTACCTATCTATAATTACATATTAGTGGATAAGCTACTCAGTACCTTAAAGGTTGGCTCTAGGCAGCCACTAATAACGAAATAACGTACGACCAAATCATGAACGATATAACTAATACGTTCTCTAACCGTTACGCTAAGTAGATCGCTAGAAAGGAGTACCAGGAAGTCAAACAAGGTACTTCCGACGTCACCACCTTCTTTTATAAATTCCGTACTCTTGCTATTTAAGCTGGAATCTCGGAAGAGGATTAGCTTATAGATGTTCGTAATCGTTTATCAGTAAACTTACGCAAGAACATCGGACTGTACGAACCCACATCTATGCCTTAGCTTATTATAGATATTACCTCTCTTAATCGACGTCTTACCGAAGCGTACGCCGTTACCGCTAATTTAAATATCAAGAAGGGGTATAACAGGTTCTAGTAGAAAACGGCCCAGCCTATTACCGAGACTACCTAGACAGTCAAAACGACTACTATAAAGAAGGCGCCCTACGATACAGGCCCTAACCTTCTAAGCTATATTTGTTTCTCCTATAGCGGAGCGGGACATCGTATAAAAACCTATACTATAACCAAAGCTTAGAAGGCTGCTTATCGTCGCGCACGTCTAGCTAGATTTTAGACTACGACTTAGCCTTCGGGAAAAGCGGAGCCCAACTCGCAGTCCTAAGTAGTGGCCAATAGCAAATAAAGAGGATTTGATCGATTTCGGGTACAATAGTGACGAATCAATCTAGATCCCTACTATTTAGTTAGAAGTATATGATGACGTATGTTACGTTAACGCGTAGGTAGGAAGCACTAACTTACCGACTCGTCTATCCGCTGCTCTTATAGATTCGGGTTATACGGCCAGCGCGTTCGTTTATAAACGTCTCGTTAAAAAACTTTACGAAAAGTATAGAGTTGAACTATTCGATCTATTGCACCCGAAGCCCATTACTACTTTCGACGGTCGCCCCGCTCGTGCTATTCGACAAGCTATTATACTACCGGTTTAGATCAGAGATCATCTACAACCTTTAATGACTATAATAATAGTAAATATTAGAGTTTACGACCTGCTCATTGGTAAGCCCTAGATGCACCAACATTAGTATACGCTTGCTTTCAAGGAGAACGGCACTTAACTGGTTTAGATAGACTATACTCAATACGGTTACCAGAAGGCGTCTACCCGTTATCCTATTATTGATCCCATTCCATTGTTTAAACGTGAAGAATCTAAAGACGTTAATTTAAGCTTAATTAACGTTGAATTAAGCTCAACCGACGTTCAACTAAGCGATTATATAATTAAAGCGAGCTCTAGAGCCAATTATAGGACGCTAATCAGCGAACATAACGACTCGGAGAGCTCCAAAAACCTAGGGTAGTCGAAAAATCGACTCGGTCGCTAAAGAGCTTCCCCCTATTAATGAAAGGTCTCAGCCTACGAAGATTTTGAAGCGCCCTAAAGCTCCTAAGCGGACGCTTAGAAGCTTAAATCTATACCAAGCGCGTAAGCTAAAATGTAGGGCTATCACGGAATCTCTCAATTCAGCTAAAAGTACTATTTAAATCTACGTCATTAATGCTGCAGTAGTTCAGCTGATTACTAGGCTTTCTAAGGAGAAAGGCTATAACATTTTCGCCATCTCTATAAAGGATATTTAAGAATATAAACGCCTTTAACAGGAACCTGAAATCATCGCCAAAGACGTACTGCCGAAGGAGTATCATAACTTCCTAGACGTATTCGAAAAACGACCGTTGGAAAAACCTCCTATAAGAGGACGTTATGATATTACAATCGAATTGAAAGAAGGGGCCGTCTTACCACACACATAGGGCCTTCGACGGATATTAGAAGAGGAGGCCGAAATCGTGGAGAAATACATGTGGGATAACCTGGTAAAGGGATAGATTATCCCAAGCTCTTTCGAGTATACTTTACCTATTCTTTTCGTTCAGAAGGCTAATAGAGCTTTACGCCTTTACGTCGATTACCGGCGACTAAATAAAGTTACGAAAAAGGACAGTTACCCTCTACCTTTAATCGACGAAACGATCGCCCAAGTTATTAAAGTAAGGTACTATATAAAGTTTAATATCGAAGCAGCGTTTAACAACTTATATATAGCAACTGATAGGGACGCTAATCTGACTACCTTTATAACGCGCTATAGCAATTACAAATCGCTAGTACTACCCTTCGGTTTAAGCGTTAGTCCTACCCATTTTCAGCGCTTTATAAACGACAAATTTCTTAATATACTTAATAAATTCGTCTCCATTTACGTCGACGATATCTTGGTATATAGTAATAGTAAAAAGGAACACGAACAGCACGTTCGTTCAGTTCTCCAACGCCTTAGGGAACTGGGCCTAAGGGCTAATATTAAAAAGTGTGAATTCAACGTCACGGAGGTCAAATTTCTTGGCTTGATAATCACTAAAGGAGGTGTCAAGATAGATCCCTTAAAGGTCTCTACCATTTTGGAGTAGGAGACCCCTAAGGACTTAAAAGGCTATTGTTGATTTATAGGGTTTATCAACTACTATCGACGATTTATCCGCGACTTCAGTACCCTAGCTAGGCCAATTAACAACCTGTTTAAGAAAAACGCTGGCCTATAGGACGAATTATATAACAAAGCGTTTGAAGCTATCAAGCTTAAGGTAGTAAAAGAGCCCATAATATGCCATTTCGATTATAGCAAAGAGGCCTTTATCAAATGTGATTCCTCTAATACAGTCACTGTAGGGGTACTATCGTAGATGGATAACGAAGGTTAGTTACGCCCTATTACCTACTTCTCGGCTAGCCTTGGAGACGTAGAGCGAAACTACGCAATCTACGACAAAGAGCTACTTGTAATCATTCGTTGCTTCGAGGAATAGAGGCTCGAGCTATAATTAGCCAATGACAAGAAGCCTACCCATGTACTTACCGACTACAAATCTTTGGAGTACTTTATAAGTACAAAGAAGCTCTCCCGCCGGCAAGCTCGTTAGGTAGAACTACTATCGCAATATAACTTTAGGATCGATTACCGACCTAGTTTAGCAAATGGGAAAGCTAACGCTCTAACCCGCCGCGAGGATTCGGATGTCTCCCGTACTAAGAAGGACCCTAACCTTAATTAAACGGTAATTACTAGAGATATACTCTCCGACGATGTAGCGGAGGATTTAAATATTATAGTATTAACCACTACAAACGCTATAAACACAGCCTAATTTAGGTCTAAACCTAAGGTTTACACCGCTTTCAAGGCTAAGATATACGTAACCGAGGTTGACCGCTCTTCCAACCGAGCTCAAACATCGGTCGAACGAGATCTATCCCTACCGATTCTAGAAGAGATCGATATAGGTTAGGACTTAGTCGTAAGCTTACCCGACCTCGTCGCTTAGGTAAACCGTAAAGATAAGACCTTTACCGAGCTCCGGAGCAACAAACGTAGTAAAGGAAAATTATACGGCTATAGCTTTACTTTATGCGAGACATTAAATGAACTACTATACTATAAGGGTTAGCTTACTATATCGAGAGTGCTACGTTAATAGGTTATTTAAGAGATCTATAGCGGGTTCGAAATCGGGTACAGCGGAATAAAGAAAACTCTAGCTGCTATTAAGTCGTCCTACCGATGACCAACGGTGTACGAAGATACCAAACGATTTATCGATAACTATTATAACTATCGTAGAGCGAAGCCTCGTTACAAATCGCCCGTAGGGCTGCTAACTAATTTACCTATACTAGATCGTCTATGGCTTAATATTGCAATGGATTTTGTTACCGGATTACCCCTTTATAAAGGTATAGACGCTGTTCTTATAGTAGTGGATCGTCTTTCGAAAGAACGATACTATATCGCTTATAAGGCTGGCGACGAGGGAATAACTAGTAAGTAAATAGCGCAGCTGCTGTATTAACATATATAGAAGTACTACGGTCTATCCGACACTATTACTTTGGATCGTAGGTCTTAATTTATAAGCGCGGTTTATAAGCAGCTATGTAATATCTTAGGTATAAGGCCAAGCTCTCTACCGCTTTTCATCTATAGACGGATAGTTAATCCGAAATCTCCAACGCGGAGATAAAGAGATACCTAAGAACGTTTGTCAACGAATACTAGAATAATTAGGTATCACTGTTACCTGCTACTAAGTTTACCATTAACGCTACCGAATTAGAAGCAACTGGTATATTACCGTTTTAAGCCACACGAGGTTATACGCCACGTATAAGCTTTAACGCTAATACCTATAAGGCGAACGCCCTAACGGCCCGTGAGAGAATCCTTTAGGGCAAAGCAAACGTACTCGCCTATAGTATTTAGGACGCCTAGAAGTTCTATAAGAGCAATATCGCTGCCGCTTAACAATGGATAATTACTTAAGCAAACAAGCACAGACGTAACGTTACGTATAACGTAGGTAATTTAGTATAGCTTTCGACTAGGTACATTAAAACCCAACGGCCTAGTAAGAAGCTAGATTATAAGTAGATCGGCCCGTTTAAGGTACTCCGAAAGTATAGGATCAGCTGTAAGCTAGACTTATTAATTACTATAAAGATCCACGACGTGTTCCATCCCAGCCTACTATTACTAAACCCGAATACCCTATTAAAGGGTTAGAAATTTACTAAGCCACTACCGATTCGGGCTATAGAGGGTAACGACGAAGCGGAATAGGTAGTTAACGACATCATCGCGGTACGTAAAGTAAACAAGATTATTAAGGCCTAAGCCAACTAGCATGGTTACCCTAGGGATCTCACTTGGTACTCTATCGATAACTTCCGTAACTCCATAGACGTGCTCTAGAAGTTTTACTACAGCTATTCGATAGCTCTAAAGCCTATCTAGCTAACCCAACCGACGTCGGAGAAGACTCCGACCGGGCCTATATTACGATTCTAAGCTTATATAATTAGCTCCGACTATTTAATATATCTCCAAGATTCTAAACGTTTTTAAATTAAACTTTGCTCCTACTGGAGTATGACTAAACTACCACTATTTAGGACGAGCCCTATTAAATGCGGCTTCTTTACAACGAGCTCTATACTACTATAAGCTCTTTTTAGCCTCATTACTACTATAGCGCCTAGGATATACGCTTTCGGAGGGGGGGGTAAGTGTGACGATTAGGATTTAGAAGTATAGGGCTCGGGATCACGTGAGCGGCAACTACGGGTAGAATACGCCTTACTCAGCCCTAAGATCCTTAGCATTACATGTATTCATTACTTTCACCTTTTACTTTTCCCTCTTTCGTTCCCTAGTCTTATTTACTTGAATAAATAGCCTATTAAACCTATTTCTAGTACTCGTTTCACCGGTAGCCGGTTTACGGCTATTATTATTATTGCGTTTATTAGAACTAGTATTAATACTAGCGTTAGCTTCGGTAAGGCGACGATCTAAAGCGGTAAGTTCTATAATAAAAATAGCTATAATTAGGTTTATAGAGAGCCAAGCTTCTCTAGATATTGGGGTTAAGGCGTTAATAAACATCTATAAGCTAATCTCAATATACTATAATAATAGACGCGCAATAATTCCGGTAGCCCTACCCATCCCCGTAATCTAGGATAGTAATTTAGAAAGATAAGTAGTTGGTTAATTTTCTCTAGGTCAGCCTTACCCCATAACCTTAAAATACTCCTAGGACGTATTGTTGATGCAAACCACTAGCACTATATAATAATTAACAAAAAGTATAGGACTATACTTAGCTTACTGAGGGCTATCTAGCGACATTAAAATATAAATAATTATTCGTGCGATCGACTCCCGTGGAAAGAATAAGTTAGGCGTAACCAAAAATTATAATATACGACAAAAGGCTTAGCAGGCGCTAAAGTAGGCAGAATTCCGCCTCTCTCCGCCTCCTATACCCCTATTTAGCTAGTATAACGATGAGAGACGTGCATTATAAAAACCAGCTTATAATAATGAATAAAAATTATAGGGAAGCGAAAGAAAAGAATTTGTAGCTCGATAGTCAAGAAATTATATAATTCCGACCATTAGTTATGGAATTATCGTAAGTATAAATATAGCCGCTGTAATGTAAAGTACAGCCCTATAATTCAGCCCATTCAGCCCCTTTTTCAATGACGTACAAATATTTTAAAACACGGGCCTATACTTTGTCCTCCTTACTAATACCGGCCCATACTATAAGAGTACGAAAGCGTTAAAGAAAAGAGGCGACGTCTAATAATCCCTATTTAGTATCTTAGTACTCCTTTCTAGCTAGCTGCTTAGCGTTACGGTTAGTATAAGTAATAGTAAGTTACTCTATAATCTCGTTATACGTTATTTCGTTATCGGGAGCTCTCTATAACTAGTCTTTTAAATACTAAGCTATCTAACCGCTAATACGTATTTATAGGTAAGTAGAACGCGAGCCGTCAGTAGAGTAGCGGTCTCTATTAACCTTTATCTTCTAGGTTATAAGGCGCTTCTAAACTATAAAGTTTTAGTAGGTCTTAGCTACTTTATCTTCTCTAGTAAATTAAGCTGGGTCCGGTAGTTTATCGGATTTTTCGCTATAGCTATAGGCTCTAGAACGATTAGTTAGAAGAGAGGCTTTACGTAGACGTATCTTAAGGTCTAATACTTCCTTATTTAGCTCGTCTAAACGTAGTTAGTAGGTAGCTTCGGCTTTAGCTACTTATTCCGAAAGCTTAGATTAATCGTCGACTTCGTTCTAAAGTACGATAATACGATCGTTTAGCTTCTTCTCTTCGTCTTTAGTATAAAGGAGCACTTAGTTATACGCGTTAATAAGCTCCTTTATAAACTAGAGGGCATATTCGCTATTGTTTATTACTAAATCTAGAAGTATATCGCCTAAAGTCGCTTATTCGATAGCGTTGGTAAGGTCTTTATAGAGCGCCTTTTTAGTTATAGACTAGCGTCTATTATCTACTTCTTTAGCTATATTACCAATAAAGTAGAGATTTCGTTTAATGTTTAGGGTGAGTAAACAAGTAGTGAAACTACGTATTACGTAGTTAGGAACGCGTTTATTTAACTGTTTTAAATCTATTAGGATTATAGGATAAGAATAAGTTTTAGTTTAATGAAATAAGATACGAGAATAAGTTCAACCGGCTATTTATTCAAGAAACTAAAACCAGGGAACGAAAGGAAGAAAAGTAAAAGTTAATATAAGCCTAAGTAGAATACTAGGGATCTTAGGGCTATTCGCTTAGCCTTACCCGCAGTTACCGCTTACGTGTTCCAAATCCTTAGAGCTCTAAATCTAAACCGTTACACGTTCTATTCTATTTGCGTATAGTAAGAATTTTATTAATTAACTACTTAGTATTATTGTCTCCCTCCGTGGCAATAACGGGTAGTAGTTCTACGGGTTCCTAGCCTTCTATGGGATTATTAGGATATTTAGATAATAGCCTAGGGTAGAAGACGCTATAGATCTTTATAGATTTGGGCAAGCTAAGCTTATAGCTTATACTATACTTCTTTAATACCTTAAACAGTTCGATCTATTTGTAATTAAGCTTCTTACTAGGTCTCTAGGTCTTAATATACTTTATTGAAAGCTATATCTTATTACCTACTTTAAACGTCATGTAAAGGTATTAGATAGGTAATCGATAGTAATAGATCTATATTACTATAAGACGATTCGTTAGAGAAGGCTTAAATCCCAATACGTAGGAATCGCCTTCTAAGTACGGCTAGGCTAGGGGTACCGGGGTTCTCCCGTTAGCTCTATAGCTATTAACTTACTTATTTAGTACGTGCCTAGGACCCTCCGGGCCTAGTACGGCCGCTCCAACTTATTACGTAACTATTATATAAAGAGGTCTTGTAACTATTCCCTTCTCTATTAAAATAGGCATTAGATATCGAAATTAAATAACGTAATATTTGAAGTAATAAAAGCTAAGGAGCTAAGTACAAACGAGCTAGTATGAAATATCACTATACGCCAAGCCTTAGGGCTATATCACGTGACTAAGCCTCTAGCTAAGGCTCCTATATCTAAACCGTCACAGAAACTAAGGAGACTATTAAGAAGGTATATACTAGAGGTAAACGTACTCCGGACTAGCCTTAGTATATCTACTACGCTTACAGAACTAAGGACTATAAAGCTAATATTTATACCGCCTCCAACGAATAGTAAAATAGCGTTAAATATCATAACTATAAACGAAGTAATAAAAGCTAAGGAGCTAAGTATAATGTAAAAGTAACGCGCTAATATAGCGCGTGCCAAGTATCTTAGGGCTAAATCACGTGCTAGGCTAAATAAAGCCTCTAGTATAGAGAGCCTCTAGCTATAACCGTTATAAATAGAAAGCCGCTTATCGTAAGACTCGTACTAATAAGCTTTCGGGAAAAGACTAGCCTAGCTCGTAGTCCTAAGTGGTAGTAAATTAGTAGATCCCGAAGAGGAAAATCTTATCGACCTAGATAAAGGAGGTATTATAATCCCCGTAATCTAGTTAGAGGTATATAACGATACTTACTACGTAAACGCCTAGCTTAGTAACGCTAAGACCCCCACCCGCCTATCCGTAGCTCTTATAGATTCCGGTTTTACGGGAAGCTCTTTCGTTTATAAGCGCCTCGTCGAAGACTTATATTATAAGTACAATATCGAGCCGTTCGACCTCTCTCGTCCTAAGCCCATTAGCGCATTTAATATCCGCTCTATACGTCCGGTCCTAAGCTATCGTATTACTAGTATAGATCGAAGATTATTTACAACCCTCTATAACGTTAATAATCGTAAATATCGGGGTACACGACCTGTTGATTAGGAAGCCCTAGATGCATTAACATTAGTGTACTTTAAGCTTTAAATAGGACGGTACTTAACACGTTTAGATAGACTACGAGTAATACGGTTACTAGAAGGCGTCTCTGTTTTATCCTATCGTTAATACGATTTCTTCGTATGATTCTAAATACTCTAAAGACGTTAATTTAAGCTTACTTAACGTTGAATTAAGTATAGCCGAGGTTTAGCTAAGCGATAACGTAACCGAAGCGAGAGTCGGAGCTAATTTAGCTCATTGAACTTAGCCTCAGATTTTAAACTAGTCCTATAATAGGAAGAACGGAAGTGCTTGCGAGGACTAGTTAATCTAGAGGCTAAGTGTCCCTAGGGTTTCGATGCCTCAATAGTTATTTAGATATTCGACGTATTTTAAAAGGTAATAGAGTAAGCTAATTAGGTCGGTTTTAGAGCTGATAATTTTAGTAAGGTAGCTTAAAATCCGCTCCAAAATTAAGCTGAGGATTAGCCCTAAAACTAGCTTCGAGGCTAGGTTTATCGACGCACTAAAAAGCTAATGCGGAGCCTATATCTCTTTTGCCCTAGGTACTAGTAAATAGATGCTGTTAGGAGATTAAGCCTAGGCTAGAACGTTATTCTTATTACGAAGTGTGGTTTCGGTAAGAGCGTTATCTTCGAAGCGTTCTCGCTCGTTAGAGGTCTCGTTTAGAAGTCTAGTGATCCTATAATCAATACGGAGGTACTAGAGGAGCTAGAGGAGGATATAGAGGAGCTAGATAAGCTAGAGAAGGAGCTAGAGGAGCTAGAGGAGCTAGAGGATGCGGAGGTGCTGGGGATACCTATTATACTAATAATTAGTCCATTAAAGGCTATTAAATAGGATTAGTGTGCTGCGGTAGCAAAAAACCACTTATAGGCTAAACCAATAGTACTAATAATAGCTCTACTATACGTAGCAAGATCGCTAACGATATATACTCCTACGTATAGGCGAGCCCGAAGATTGCTTTATCGCCTATATTTAGGAGGAGGTATTAAAGTATTGTAGTTTTAGGCGGCGGATTTAACTCCTAGTAGTCGATAAGCTACACGTTACCTATAGTAAAGAGTAGAGATCTTAGCGAAAGAACTTTAGAAGGATAGGAGTACTACGAGGCTTACTGCCCGACTATATAGTAACATTTGGAACAATAGTAACGCTTATACCTAAAATATAGTTAGAACTTAGGACAACGTGTGCGTTTAACAACGCCTATATAATTAGGACTAGCATTAATAAGCCGGACGTCTATCTCCAAATAGAGATTACGTATAGGCCTAAAGCTATACTAGAAAGAACCGTCGTCGTACTAGCGAATAATCTTCGTTAAGAGATCTAGCCGAAGGCTATTTACTACTATACAAGGGTAATTAAGGGTAATTAATTAGCGGATTAAATCTAGAAGTGGCTAGTAAAATACGTACCTACTATAGACGAGACTCTCTCTCGGAGGCTTATACAGTCCTACTATACCAACCTCGCTAACGATATAAAGGAGACCATATTTAAGGCTTTTAAAAGGAGAGAGATCCTAGTTATTGTTGCAACTATTGCTTTCGGGTTTGGGGTAAATCCAATGGGTACAAAATAGGTGATCTAGAAAGGTAATATAGGGTTAATAGAGTTAGTTCAAAAGCTAGGCCGAGCAGGGAGATCATCTAGTAGTACTATTAGTACTAATACTCCTATTCGTTGGTGTTATTGAGGCTTAGATTCAAGGCCTAACTATTGATTTCTAAAAGCGTAAATACGGTACTTCGTAGTCTTCGTAACCTTCGTAGCTAAGCTAAGAGGTATTAGGATTAGGATCTAAAAGTAAGGGGTAAAAAAGGTCTATCTCGAAGGCGGATATTACCCGGCGATTAAACTTTCGAAAGAATAACTAGAGCTCTTTAACCTATAGAATACACCTAGTTATACCCGTAAAGCATTATTTACTCCCTTTATAGAGGTGTTACTAGAGCGCTATAGCAACTATAGCGTTTATCGAGCTATTAGTATACTACCTAAACTACCTCCGGATGAGACCCTACTACTACTATATATAAGTAAGTAGGCTACGTAAAGAGTTACTAAGGTTCTTAAAGAGTAGCGAGGCCAGCTAGATTGTCGGACTAACCTTTAAGGCGGCCTACTCTCTACGCTCTCCGGCCCGATTGGTTAACTTATTATAGACGATAAAGAGGTAGCTAAAATAACTAAGCGTTGTAGTACTGTAACTAAGGATAGTACCCTTAAGGATTAGGCCTAGAGTTTATTATTCGGTAATAAGATAAGAATACTATTGATTAATTTAGTAAGGAGATTCGGTATCGTATTTGATCATAATCGCGTACCTCTAGTAGCCTCCTTAGCGCCATTATAGACGTTAGTAGTTCTATTAGAGTTATTGACACTACCGCCAGTGCTAGTACTAGCCTCTTCTGGTAATATTATTATAACGGGTATTAGAAGAACTCTCTACTAATACTTACCTTTGCCGTATAACTATATAGGGTTAGCTAGTAATATCGTATAAGAAAGGTAGGGGTAGTATACCTCAATAGCGGTTGCGAAGTGGTTTTAAGTCTCTATAGCCTCTAAATTAGCCGCCTCCTCTATCTCCTTAATTACCTCGTCGTCTAGTTTAGCGAGAGATACTAGAGCTTCGTTAAAATTCTAAAGAGCCTACGTAACTACTTAGTTAGGATTTTCACTCAACGTTAAGAGGATATTAAGGTACTATCTAGTAATAGAGTAGTACCTTTAGAAGGCTTTTAAACCCTATTGTAAAGAGGCCAGATATTTAGTGTGATAGTAGATTTTGTATGCTAGAGAACCGCGTAATTCTTTCTCATATAATATCTCACTCGAAATATTACTTATAAATCGCTATTTAAACGCCGGTAAAGACTAATAATCGCATAAAACGAGACTCTTAATTTAATACTAGGTAAGGGGATGATGAAGGAAGAACTCTCCAGCTTATCGAGACTTATAATATACGAATCCTCCGTATAATACGTAACATCATATAATATATACGTTGAGCCCCATTATATGCCTCCCCCTTCTAGTCGACTGCCCTAGTCGACTAAATACTTATACTTTATTAGCGGCTAATATACTACTTATAGCTTACCGACTCCCTATTAACGACATCGATATAAGCTCCGTGTATAATAATTATCTATACCCGTGACCTATATCTATAACTTCTAGTAAATAGTAACAATAAAGTAAACGTATTATGTAGGTTGATGAACCAGCACGAATCTTCGACCTATTCCTCTAACTATACTTTACTACCAACCCAACGACGTATGTAATACCTCCTATACTTGTATTATAGCTGTTAACTAGTTCTTAATTACGACAACGTTCTTTCCTCTTAATAAGTATACGTACCTGCTTTAAGTTCACTTTATAACTATAATAACCGCCGAAGAGTTACTAGTACTCCTCCGGTAACTTACTAAGAGAACCCGTAGGGGTTACATGACCTATGTAGGTTCTTCTTAAGTTTTGCACGAATAAAGTTCTTACTTCTAGCAAGAATTAGTTCCTCTATATGTCGGCTTCAAGTCGTAGAGATTCTTTAACGCATATATACTTCTATTTATTTATAAACACACTATCTAGACCGGCATCTCTTATAACTCTAATTCTTCTTATCGAAGGATAGTTCGTTTATTATAACTAGAGAAAGACCTATTACTCGCTCCCAAGGAGCCGGAAACCTATAGGATCCCGATACAGTACCTTCTAGAGAAGTATCACCTTCTATCTAGCTACTCCCCGACGAAGTACTAGCGAATCCTAAGAGTAGTACTCTCTCTAATCTTTTAAATAGTATAACTAACGCCGCTTTCTTAGCGGAGGATCCTAAGTAGCTTACCGCTTTCGAGATAGAGACTACCCGTATTAGAGCCGAAGCTATACAGGCTCGGGTCGTTTAAGCCCTTACGGCTAGAGAATAGGCTAAGTAGGAACGTACTAGGGGTCTTATATAACCCCCCGCCAACTAGCCGACCGATGATCTTCGGACTCGGACCTATTCTCCTACTACTACTACTAGGACTTCCTTTAGTACTACTACGATTCTTACCTCTTATATCTATAAACGTAAAAAGGCGGATCCCGAGAAATATAAGGGAAAAATACTAGAGTAGCACCGGACCTTCTTCCGAGACTATCTATCGATATTCCGGTACTAACCCAAGTAATTCCCCGATAAGGAAATAAAGGTTACTTAGGCGGAAAGCTTATTAGAAGATAAGCCTAAATCCTCGTAGTATAATTACCTCGACGATTACGAGCTTCGCTTTCGGATCTAAGGCCCTACTTTTAAGAAGTTCGAGGATTACCTCCGAGACCTTGTAGCCGATCCCATTAACCGTAAACTTAACGTTTAATAGAAGTTTACTAACACGAAGCAGTAGAAGAACTAAGATACTTACGTATTTAACACCTATCTCTCGTCTTTAGAGACGTAGATACTAAAGCAAACGGAGCTTGATTAAAGAGACGCTTTCCTCACCCGTATCTCGCCGGATATTCGACGGATTATTAAAGATCAAGCGGTGTTACCTACTACGAGAGACGAGGCCGTCGCCTTAGCGTCTTGTATTAAAACCAACTATTATCGCACGGATTCTAAGTCCTCGGACTACTATATTTCCTCTACTAAGTCCCGTGAACGTTCTAATCGTTCCTCCGGTACTTCTTCTCGGCGATAGCCTAAGAAACGCCGGCGTAACGCTAGCGAGAAGCCGGCGAAGAAAGGCGACGACGCCGACGATTGGAAGAAGGATAAAGAGTACTTTGATTACCATAAGATAGGGTATATTCGTCCCGACTATCCTCTCTAAAAAGACGGTCGTAGAGCCTATACTAATAAGGTTAAAGAGACTTTAAAAAATAGTCCAGCCGCTCCGAAGACGAGGAGACGGCCTCTAGTAAACTCGCGCTCTAAGTAGAACGTACTATTAAAGTACCCGTCGCTATTATAACCGATACCGGCGATTCGATAGTATAGGCCTTAATTAATATCGGCTCTAAACTAGATATTATCTCGTAGAAATACGCTGTATTGCTAGGACTTCCCTAATAGGATACTACTCTACCTAAGCCTTTAATGGCGGATGATCGACCTGTATACTATTACGGTACCTATCTAGTAAAGCTCTAGCTAACCGATAGTAATAGTCGAAAGAAGGTCTATAAAAGACTCTTCTACGCTTTAGACCGTACCGATCCTCTTATCCTAGGTATACCTTTTTACTATAATAAGGCAGTCGTAATCGACTATGAAGCGAAGACTTATCGTTGGAAATACGATAAAGTGTCTATAGTGCTTGAGGAGCCTTCGGAGTTTATACGAAGTGCTAAAGGCGAAGCCTTTATATATGCCCTAATCGTTGCTGGTGCCGCCGACGGCGTGCCGACGGCGCGAGTTAGGGCTACTACTTATAAGAACCTAGGACTGCCCGTGGAATTATCCGGGTATAAAGATGTATTCTCCGAAGAGGAAGCTACTAAGCTTCCCTCCTTCGAGTATACTAAGCATCCGATTAATACTATCTCGGAACCGCCCTATGGCCCGCTCTATAACCTTTCCTAATCTGAGCTAAAGACTCTACGGGAATACCTCGACGATTCGCTAGCGAAGGGCTAGATCCGACATAGTAAGTCTCCAGCTAGTTCCCTAGTACTCTTTATACCGAAGAAAGACGGTTCTCTTCGCTTGTGCGTCGATTACCGTAGGTTAAATAAGGTGACTATCAAGAACCGTTACCCGCTCCCCTTAATCTCCGAGACGTTGGACCGCCTAGTAGGTTCTAAATACTTTACGAAGTTGGACCTATAACACGCGTATTACCGTGTGAGGATTCGATAAGGAGATGAATGGAAAACCGCGTTTCGTACCCGGTATGGCCATTTCGAATATTTAGTTATGCCCTTTGGCCTCACCAATGCTCCAGCTACGTTTTAGGCGTATATTAACCGTGCCTTAGCCGGAATTACCGATGTATTCTATGTAGTATACCTGGACGATATCTTAATCTTTAGTACTTCGCTAGAGACTCACTAGTAATACGTAAAACAAGTTTTAGATCGTCTACGTTAATACTCCCTCTATACGAAGCGGTCGAAGTATACCTTCGCCGTCGATTCGGTAGAGTTTCTCGGTTTTATCGTGTTCTCCTCTAGTGTCCTAATAGACCCGGCGAGGATCTAGACAGTCGCCGACTGGCCAATACCGAAGACCTTTCGGGACATACAAGTGTTCCTAGGCTTTGCGAATTTCTATCGTCGATTTATATAAAGCTATTCACGCATCGCGGAGCCGCTGTCTTCCCTCCTAAAAGGAAGCAAGGAAGGCAAGAAGCCTGGCCCGTTAGAGTGGGGTGAGAAGCAAGAGCTTGCTTTTACTACTCTTAAGCGAGCCTTCGGCGAAGCGCCGATACTCCGCTATTTCGACCCTACGAAGCGTATCCGGATAGAAACCGATGCTTCGATTTTCGCTATAGGGGCTATTA
>Ga0160428_1001522_pt1 | contig 17193 bp, 13 predicted proteins | sample SolpanmetagenomM_FD_108198 | JGI IMG/M metagenome (GOLD analysis project Ga0160428, IMG submission 108198) | Solar panel surface microbial communities from Lawrence Berkeley National Laboratory, California, USA - M | ecosystem: Engineered > Built environment > Solar panel > Unclassified ... | reverse complement strand
ACCAGCGCCGAGGCAGGGGGCTTTTGCATGTCCGTCCCGCGCGGGGCCCGCCGGGTCCGGGGGCCGCGGGCGGCCCGCGGCCCAGGTGGCCGCGGGTCCCAGAAGGAAATTGTGAAAGTAGTTGTCTTATTTCTTGATAAAAATATAAATTATGCTTGTTTAAGTGTTAGTTGTGTGAAAATGATTTACTACGCTCAGTGAATAAATAGGGTAGCTTTGTGGTTGGGGCTTGAGACGGTTGTCTGGGTTAGTTTATAACATAATGCAGCTAATATATCCGGAGTTTTTGTGGGGGCTATTGGCGGTAGGAATACCGATTGCTATTCATTTACTGCAATTGCGACGGCCGCAACGGGTACTTTTTACGAATACTGGCTTTATTCGGGAAGTGGAGATGACTACCATGCGGCGGCGGCGGCTGCAAGAGGTGCTGGTGCTGGTGACCCGGGCCTTGGCAGTGGTGGGGCTGGTGCTACTTTTTTGTCAGCCATTTATTCCGGTTGCCGGGGGTAATACTCAAATCAGTAATACAACGGTAGGCGTGCTGGTGGACAACTCCGGAAGTATGCAGGCAGCCGGGCAGGTGCAGCCACAGCTTAGGCAAGAAGCAGTAGCTGGGGCCACTGCCTTGGGCAAGGCGTACGGAGCAGGCACGCATTTCAACTTGCTGGGCCAACGAGGTGGTAGCCTGAGTGAGGCGGCTTATGAAGTAGCGGTGGCTGCGCAGCGCGGGGCTGGCCGGCTGAGTGGCTGGGGAGCTACCGACGTGCGCGATGCGGTGCAGGGTGAGCAGGCGGGCACGGTGTACTTATTCAGCGATTTTCAAAAAAATGAGGTGCGGGCTGACTTCTGGCCGCGGCTACGGCGCCGGGGCGATGTGGTGCTGGTGCCGCAGGTGGCCCGGCCAATGAGTAATGTGTACGTAGACAGCGTGTGGCTCAACGATGCCTTTGTGCGGGCGCGCACGAATGTGGGGCTGCACATTAGGCTGCGTAACGGGGGTAGTGAGGCAGTGGCCAACTGCCCGGTGCAGGTACTGCTGGGCGCGCAGCAGGTAGCAGCCTTGCAAACGCCGGTGGCAGCGGGGCAGGCCAGTGAGGTAACCGTGCAGCTACAGGTGCCGGATGAGAAGCTGGCGCTGGGCCAGGTAGTGACGGGAGATGCGCCCGTGGTTTTTGATAATGCCTACTACTTTACGATGCAGCCGGCAGCGGCCATTCGGGTGCTGGAGATAGGGGAGGTGCCCGCTACCCAGCCGGCGTATGCCCGCGAGCCGTTGTTTACCTATGCTTTTGCTAAAGCGCAGACGTTGAATTACAACGACTTGCGGCAGGCTAACCTGGTGCTGCTGCACGAAGTGCCGCAGGTGAGCGCCGGGCTGCGTGAGGCGCTGGCGAGTGTGCTGCAACGAGGCGGCAGCGTGGCGGTGGTGCCCCCGGCCAGCCCGGCCGCCCGCAACTCCTACCATGAGCTGCTGCGGGCGCTGGGCATTGCGGGGGAGCAATGGGAGGCGCCTACGGCTGGCCCCCCGGTGCGGCAGGAAGTGGCGCTGCCCAACTTGCGTGACCCCTTCTTCAAGGACGTCTTCGGGGCCCAGCCGCGGCGGGTAGTGATGCCGCAGGTGGCGCCGGTGCTGCGCGTGGGCCGGGGTGGCACCGATATTCTGCGGCTGCGCGATGGCGGGAGCTACCTCACCGAATTCAGCAGTGGCGCGGGGCGGGCCTACGTGTTTGCGGCGCCGTTTGCCCGGGAGTATTCCGATTTTATGGCGCACGCGCTGTTTGTGCCGGTACTGTACCGGATGGCCATGCTGAGCTACCACACCGACCAGCAGCCGGCCTACCGCCTCACGGCGCCGGCCGTGGCCCTGACGGTACCCGCGCCGGTGGGCCGCACGGCGGGCGACGAAGCCAGCTACCGCTTGGTAAAAGACAGCCTCACCTACATTCCGGGGCAGCGGCTGCAAAGTGGCCAACTGCACCTGGACGTGCCCGCCGGACTCACTACGCCCGGCTTTTACCAGCTCACCCGGCAGGGCCGGGTAGTGACTACGCTGGCCTTCAATGCCGATAAGCGCGAGTCGGAGCTGGCTGCTTACTCGGCGGCGGAGCTGCGGCAGCTGACGGGGCCCGGCCACCCGAACGTGCGCGTGCTGGAAGGCGGCGCGCAGCCCGAGGCTCTGGCCCGCTACCGCGCCGAGCAAACCGGCCAGCCGTTGTGGCGCTACTGCCTGCTGCTGGTGCTGGCTTGCCTGCTGGCCGAGGCGCTGCTGCTCCGCTTGGGGCGGCCGCGCACCGGCGCGCGGCCCGTGGTGGCCTAGCCGTGAGGCCAAGCGCGTACGGGCCGCCGTATCTTGCCGCCCGATTCGTAGTGTATGCAACCGGAAGATTCAAGAAATAACGTGCAGCCTGCTGCGCCCGCCGTGGCCGGGCTGGTGGGGCCGCTGGCGCTCCGCTTTGGCGTGGGGGCGGGGCTGGTGTGCGCCGCGTGGCTGCTGTTTTTGCAGTGGTCAGGTAATAACCCGTTCAGCCCAAAGCAGATAATGGGCCTGCTGGTAGTACCCTTCGTGGCGGCGGGCAGCCAGTGGCTTTTACGCCGCAAAATGGCGCCGGTGCGGCCGGGCGTGGGGCGCACGCTGGCCGTGGGGGGGCTTACTGTGCTCATAGCGGCCGTGCTGGCGGCCGCCAGCGTGTGGGGGCTGGCGCACGCGGTAGGCGAGCCGGCCCTGGCCCAAAACCGCCGCGAGCTGCTGGAAATAACGCGCGTGCAGCAAAACCTGCGGCCTAAGGAAAAGCGCAACGCCCAGTTTGAAAAGCAGGAACTGGACCAGGCGGCGGCCCTGTCGGCTGGCGATATGGCCCGGGGCACTTTTACCTGGACGGTGCTGCTGGGCCTGATGCTGGCGCTGCCGAGCGGGATATTTTTGCGCAAGTAATTTCGCTCACCTCCTTTTCCCTGCCGCCATGCAAACTACTACGCCCGTTGCCTCGACTACCACCGCCGTTGGGGTGCGCTACGGCCTGCTCACCGGGCTCGTGAGCATCCTCATCTCCTTCGGGATTAATGCCATGCAGCTGGAGCAAAACCCCGTGCTGCGCTTCCTGACGACAGCCGTGCTGGTGGTGGGCATCATCCTGGCCATGCGCAATTTCAAAATGCAGCAGGGCGGTTTTATGAGCTACGGGCAGGGCCTGGGGGTGGGCCTCACGGTGTCGGCCGTGGTGGGGGCGCTGAGCGCCGTGTTTCTGTACGTGTATGCCACTTTTGTTGACCCCGACATGATGACGCGGGTGATGGACACGGCGCGCGCCCAGCTGGAAGCCAAGGGCGATATGACCGACGCGCAGATTGACCAGGCAATGGCGCTATCGGCCAAATTCACGACCGGCCCCATCATGATTGTCTTCGCTTTTCTGGGCTCGATTTTCTTTGGCTTGCTCATCAGTCTGCTCGCCGCCGCATTTGTTAAAAATCCCAAACCCGAGTTTGAATAAGCCAGCTGCCAGCTTTCCGGTGGAGCTTTCCATCGTAATTCCTTTGCTCAACGAGGCCGAGTCGCTGCCCGAGCTTACGCGCTGGATTCAGCGCGTGCTCACGGCGCGGGGCCTTTCGTACGAGGTATTGCTCATCGACGACGGCTCGACCGACGACTCCTGGGCCGTGATTGAGGCGCTGGCTGGCCAGGACATGGCCCTGCGCGGCATTCGCTTTAACCGCAACTACGGCAAGTCGGCGGCGCTCAACGTGGGCTTCGAGGCCGCGCGCGGCCGGGTGGTGTGCACTATGGACGCCGACCTGCAAGACTCACCCGAGGAACTGCCCGAGCTCTACCGCATGATTGTGGACGACCGCTACGACATGGTGAGCGGCTGGAAGCAGAAGCGCTACGACCCGCTCTCGAAAACCATCCCGACCAAGCTCTTCAACGGGGCCACGCGCTGGGTGTCGGGCATTCAGCTGCACGACTTCAACTGCGGGCTGAAAGCCTACGACGCCCGGGTGGTCAAGAGCATCGAAGTGTACGGCGAGATGCACCGCTACATCCCGGTGCTGGCGAAGTGGAACGGCTTCAAAAAGATTGGCGAGAAGGTGGTGCAGCACCAGGAGCGCAAGTATGGCGTAACCAAATTTGGGCTGGAGCGCTTCATCTTCGGCTTTCTCGATTTGCTGAGCATCACCTTCGTGGGGCGGTTTCGGCGGGCGCCGATGCACTTCTTCGGTACGCTGGGCACGCTCTCGTTTTTGCTGGGGCTGCTGATTTCGCTCTGGCTGATGGGCGAGAAAGTGTGGCTGTCGCTGCACAACCTCAAGGCCCGGCAGGTGACCGAGCAGCCGTTGTTTTTCCTGGCCCTCACGGCGGTTATTGTGGGCGTGGTGCTGTTTGTGGCGGGCTTCCTGGGCGAGATGGTGCAGCTGAACGGCCCGCGCCGCAACGACTACCTGGTGCGCGAAAAGCTGCGATGAAAGTAGTCATCATCGGCCCGGCCTACCCGCTGCGCGGGGGGCTGGCCACCTACAACGAGCGCCTGGCGCGCGCCTTCCGGGCGGCCGGCGACGAGGTGCGGCTCGTCACGTTCTCGCTGCAATACCCCGACTTCCTGTTTCCCGGCCAAACGCAGTTCAGCACCGAGGCCGGGCCCACTGACCTCGACATCGAAGTCAGCCTGAACTCGGTGAACCCGCTGTCGTGGCTGGCGGTGGGGCGGCGGCTGCGGCGCGAGCGGCCCGATGTGGTGGTGTTTCGGTTCTGGCTGCCGTTTATGGGGCCAGCGCTAGGCACGGTGGCGCGGCTGGCGCGCGGCAACGGCCACACCCGCGTGGTGGCCATCACCGACAACGTGGTGCCCCACGAGCGGCGGCCCGGCGACGGCCCGCTCACGCGCTACTTCCTCAGCGCCTGCGATGGCTTCGTGACCATGAGCCGCGCCGTGCTGGCCGACTTGCAGCGCCTGGGCTTTCGCCAAAAGCCGGCCCTCTACCGGCCGCACCCGCTCTACGACAACTTCGGCCCCGCCAAGCCCAAGGCCGCCGCGCTGGCCGCGCTAGGGCTAGCGTCGGCGTTCCGCTACGTGCTGTTTTTTGGCTTTATCCGCGCCTACAAGGGGCTCGATATCCTGCTCGAAGCGCTGGCGGACGCCCGCGTGGCCGCCCTGCCGGTGAAGCTGCTCATCGCGGGGGAGTTTTACGAAGATGCCGCGCCCTACGAGGCGCTCATCAAGCAGCACGACCTCGAAAGCCGGCTGGTGCGCGCCACCGACTTTATCCCGAACGAGCGAGTGGCCGACTACTTCAGCGCCGCCGACCTCGTGCTCCAGCCCTACAAGCACGCCACCCAAAGCGGCGTGTCGCAGGTGGCTTACCACTTCGGCCGGCCCATGCTGGTGACCGACGTGGGCGGCCTGGCCGAGCTGATACCCGCCGGCGTGGTGGGCTACGTGGTGCCGCCCACCCCCGCCGCCATCGCCGACGCGCTGGTCGATTTTTACCAAAATGGCCGCGAAGAAACCTTCGCGGCCGGCGTGCGGCAGGAGGCCAAAAAATTCTCCTGGGACGTAATGGTGGCCGCCCTCAAAGAGGTAGCGGGCCGGGGCTAAGCCCGCGCCCGGTGCGGGCGCGCCCTGGGCCCAAAAAAGGGGCCGGACGCAGCGTCCGGCCCCTTTTTTGGGTCTTTGGGTAAGTGGCGGCTAGCGCACGCTCACGCGCTGGGTGGGCAGCATACCTACCACCTCGCCCCGCGCATCGTGGGCCTTCAGGTGCAGCAGGTAGGTGCCGGCCGCCAGCCCGGCCGTGGGCAACTCGGCGTGCGTGGCGCCCTGCGCCACGGCTACCGTGGCGTGGCCCACGGCCTGGCCCAGCGCCGTGAAGAAGGTGGCTTCCAGGCTACGAACCTCGGTGGGCAGGCTGGCTACGGCCAGGCTCAGCGGGGCCGCTACGGCGGTGGGGTTGGGCCACAGCGTGAAGTCGGCGGCCAGCGTGGCGGGCCGGGCGGCCAGGAAGGTGGCGGTGTTCAGCAGCACCGACACCGTGTTGGTGACGATGTTGGCGGTGATGATATCGGGCTTGCCATCGGCGTTCACGTCCACGGCCGCCAGGCTCAGGGGCAGGCCGTTGTTTTTATCGACCGCGAACGTGACCGTGGGCTGGAAGGTGCCGTTGCCCTTGCCCACCAGCACGCCGGCCGTGTAGTTGCCGGGGTTGGCCGTGATGATGTCGGGCTTGCCGTCGCCGCTCACGTCGGCCACCACGGCGGCGTTGGGGATGCTGTTGCTGCCGGTGGCGTACGATACCATCGCCTGAAACGTGCCGTTGCCGTTGCCGAGCAGCACGCCCGTAGTGCCGCTGGGGTTAGCGTTGCTGTTGGCCGTGATGATGTCGAGCTTGCCATCGGCGTTCACATCGGCGAGGGCGGCCGTCTGGGGCTGGCTGCTGCCGCTGGCCGGGCCCGTGGCGTAGGTGGTGATGGTGGGGAAGGCGCCGCTGCCATTGCCGAGTAGCACGCCCACGGCGTTGCCATTCACGTTGGCCGTCACCACGTCGGCCTTGCCATCGGCGTTCACGTCGCCCACGGTCACGCTGTTGGGCGAGCTGTTGGCGGTAGCGTAGTTGGCGGGGGCCTGAAACGTGCCGTTGCCATTGCCTAGCAGCACGCCCAGCGAGAAGGTAAAGCCGTTGGCCGCGAGGATGTCGAGCTTGCCATCCCCGTTTACGTCGGCCACCGTGAGGCCCGAGGGCTGGCTGCCGGCCCCCGTGGAGTAGGCCACGACCGGGGCAAACGTGCCGTTGCCGGTGCCCAGCAGCACGCCCGCCGTGCTGGTCGTCTGGTTGGCGGTGATGATGTCGGGCTTGCCATCGGCGTTCACGTCGGCCACCACTACGCCGCTGGGCTGGCTGTTGGTGCCGGCCGAGATGTTCGTTACCGCCTGGAAGGTGCCGGCGCCCTTGTTCAGCAGCAAGCCTACCGCGCTGCTGCCGTAGTTGGCCGTCACGATGTCGGGCCGGCCGTCGCCGCTCACGTCGGCCACCGCGATGCTGAGCGGGTTACTGTTGTTGCCGGCCGGGTAGGTCACGGCGGGGGCAAACGACTGCCCGAAGGCCGCCGGGGCCAGCCCCGAAAGCACGAGGGCCAGCGCACCCGGCCGCAGCGGGGCATAAGAGCGGAAAAGTGAGTTCATACGGGAGGAGTAAAAATAAAAAAGGGCCGCACACGCGTGCGGCCCAGTAAAGTACGGTAGTATAAGCCGCATGTGCTAAGGGTGAAGGCGCCGAAAGCCCCCCTTTTAGCCCCGTGGCACGCTCTGCTGCACCGCCTCAAATACCTTGGCGGCGGGCAGGTCTTCCATGCAGCTGGTGCCCAGGCGGCAGGTGCCCCGGTAAAAGCACACGCACTGCTTATTCGGCCCCACGAGCTGGCCCCGGCCGTAGAGGTCAAACTCGTGCGGGTTGAAGATATTATTCATCAAAATAGTGGGCTTGCGCAGCGCAATGCTAATGTGCATACCCATCGTCACCTGCGTCACGATGCCCTGCATCTGGTTCATCAGGTTGATGAACTGGGACAGGGGGAAGGTGCCCAGGTAGGCGGCGCCGGTGGCGGCTTGCAGCTCCAGGTTGCGGGGGTGCTCGGCCTCGCCGCCCAGCAGCACGGGCGCGTAGCCGGCCCCTTGCAGCTCCTGGATGAGCGTAATCCACTTCTCGGTGCTCCAGAGGCGGGTAGTCCAGCGGTCGCCGCAGCCCGTGTTGAGGCCGATGCGCGGGCCGGCGCTGGCGGCGGGCAGGGCCGCCCAGTCGTAGCCCTTATTGTCGTGGGTGTCAAACACGTATTCTTCGCCCCGGAAGTCGAAGCCGCACAGCTCAAAAATCTCCTGCACGTAGGGCTTGGTGTTGCCGATGCTGAGCTGGTCGAACACCCCCGTGAGGTACTTGTGGTCGGCTAGGTCGTTGATGGGCCACGGCACGCCGTCATACTCGCGCAGGGTGTAGCCCAGCTTGGTTTCGGCCCGCACGCCCAGCAGCAGCGCGCAGGCTTCCTTCTCCTTGTCGAGGTTGATGGCGATGTCGAAGCGGCGGGCTTGCAGCTGCAAGGCGCTGGCGTAGTCAAACTTCAAAATCTCCTCAATCTCCTGCTGCGGCAGGATGGCCGGCGTGAGCGTGAGCCACGTGATGTAGCAGCCCGGATACTCCTGCCGCAGCCGCCGCAGCAGCGGCGTGGTGCGGATAACGTCGCCGATGGCCCCGAGCTTAATCAGCAAAATGCGCTTGGTAACCGGCTCATACACCGGGCAGTCGCCGCACATGTAGCCATGCTCCTTGTTGGGGCGGCAGGGCAGGTCGCCGCGAAAAAAGCGGCAGTCGGGGCGAACGGGAATATCGTGGAGAAGCTGAGACACGCGAAAGAATAAGTGAATGAGAAGGTAAAAATAAGCCTGCTAACCGCTCCTCGCCGCGGGCCGGCCGGCGAAGGTAAGCCGGGTGACTTCGGGAATGGTGACTAAAAAATAAGTAACATACAAATACGTAACAACGTAGTATTTTGGGCCGCCGACGTAGCGGGTGGCTTTCTTATGCGACGATTTTCCCATCAAAAAGGCCCTAGCCCGTACCTGGGCCTGCGCCAGCAGGTGCAGGCCCACTTCGGCTTCACCCTCGCCGAGCTGGCCCGGGTGCTGGGCGTGTCGCGGGCAGTGCTCGCCATGAGCGACGGCGTGGGCCGCCACCTGCCCCCCGCCGCCACCCTGCGCCTGCACCAGCTCTACGCCGCCATCGGGGCCCCCGAGGCGGCCCCGGAAACCGTTTCGGAGGCCACTTCAGCAACGGACCTGCCGCCGCCCGCGCCCCCCGCAGCGCCCGCGCTGCACCCCGCCGATGCCACTGCGCTGCACCGGCGCCGGCAGGGCCTGCGCATCGAAGGCTATAAGCTGGCCCAGCAGATGGCGCGCTGCCAGACTCGCCTAGCCCAGGCCCACCTGCGCCAGCAGGTGCTGCCCGGCCTGGCCGCCGCGCTGCCGCCCGCCGAGGAGCGCCTGCGGCAGTGGCTAGCCGGCCGGGCCACCCCCGACCCCGATGAGCAGCGGGCCGACGCGTCGGCCCTGGCCGTGCTGGCGCTGCGCCAGCGCGTGCTGGCCTTCGAGCTGGCCGAGCTGGACGCGCTGCTGGTACCCGAAGCCCCCGGCCGCCGCCCCAACTAGCCGCCCGGCCCTAGCGCCCCACGTAGCCGCCGGGCGTGAGGGCGCGCAGCTCGGCCTTCACGGGCTCGGGCACGTTCAACTCTTCCACAAAGGCGGCGATGGTGGCCGCCGAAATGGCGCCGCCCGTGCGCGTGAGCTGCTTGAGGGCGTTGTAGGGGTCGGGGTAGTTTTCGCGGCGCAGGATGGTCTGGATGGGCTCGGCCAGCACGGCCCAGTTTTGGTCGAGGTCGCGGCCCAGCGCGCTTTCATCGAGCGCTAGCTTGCCCAGGCCCCGCCCAATGGCCCCGAGCGCCAGGAGCAGGTGGCCCAGCGGTACGCCCAGGTTGCGCAGCACCGTCGAGTCGGTGAGGTCGCGCTGCAAGCGCGAGATGGGCAGCTTGGCGGCAAAGTGCTCCAGCAGGGCGTTGGCGACGCCCAGGTTGCCCTCGGCGTTCTCAAAATCAATCGGGTTCACCTTGTGCGGCATCGCCGACGAGCCCACCTCGCCCGCCTTCAGCGTTTGCTTGAAGTAGCCGAGCGAGATGTACTGCCACACGTCGCGGCAGAGGTCGATGAGAATCGTGTTGAGGCGCTTCCAGCCGTCGCAAAAGGCGGCCAGGTTATCATAAGGCTCAATCTGGGTGGTCGGGAAGGTGCGGTGCAGCCCCAGCGTGCCCTCCACAAACTGCGCGGCAAAGGCATGCCAGTCGTGGCCCGGGTAGGCCACGAAGTGCGCGTTGAAGCCCCCGGTGGCCCCGCCAAACTTGGCGGCGTAGGGCACCTGGTGCAGCAAGGCCAGCTGCCCGTCGAGGCGGGCCACAAATACGTCCAGCTCCTTGCCCAGGCGGGTGGGCGAGGCGGGCTGGCCGTGGGTGCGGGCCAGCATCGGCACATGGGCCCAGCCGCCGGCCAGCGCCGCCAGCTGGTCGCGCACCTGCCCAAAGCGGGGCAGCAGCACGTCGGTCATGGCCTCCTTCAAACTCAGCGGAATGGCCGTGTTGTTGACATCCTGCGAGGTGAGCCCAAAGTGAATAAACTCCAGAAAGGCGCCCAGGCCGAGCCGGGTAAAGGCATCGCGCAGGTAGTATTCCACGGCTTTCACGTCGTGGTTGGTCACGGCCTCGTGGGCCTTGATGGCCTGCGCCTCGGCTTCGCCAAACTGCTCATAGAGCCCGCGCAGGGCCGGAAATACGGTGGCCGGCACGGCGGCCAGCTGCGGCAAGGGCATTTCGCAGAGCGCAATGAAGTACTCGACCTCCACCCGTACCCGGTAGCGCATCAGGGCAAGCTCGGAGAAGTAGGGGCCGAGCGGGGCGGTTTGGCGCTGGTAGCGGCCATCGAGGGGCGAAAGGGCAGTTAGCATAAAAAGGAAGGCACGAAGCTGGGTTGCGGCCACAAAACTAGCCGCCAGTGGGGTGGGGTAGGGGCTAAAAGTGCCGGTTTAAAAACAAAAACACCCAAATGGAACTCGCCCGCCGGGTAACTTTGCGGGTATGCGCGTATCCGCCCTTGCTAAAAAACGACTTCTCTACTCCCTGGCCGGACTACTGGCGGTGCTGCTGCTGGCCCTCGGCGTGTTTTTGTGGAAGCGGCAGCAGCTGCTCAACTACGCGCTGGGCGAGGTCAAAACGCGCGTCGAGCGCAAGTACCCCGTGGCCCTGGCGCTGGGGCCGGCCCACTTTTCGGGCTTGAGCACCGTCGAAATTGCCGGCATGAGCCTCGTGCCCACCGCCGCCGCCGGCCCCGCCGCAGCCGGCGACACCCTGCTCACCGCCCAGCGCCTGCTGGCCGGCCTCAGCCTGCGCTCGCTGTTTGCGGGCCGCCCGGTGTTCAGCGAGTTGCAGATTGACGGCGCCCACCTCACGGCCCACAAGGATGCCAAGGGTGGCAACAACTTCTCGTTTTTGCTGAAGAAAAAAGGTCCCGTCACCGCCCCGCGCGATACCACGCAGGGCCGCAACTACGGCCTGCTGCTGAATCAGGTACTCGATGCGGGCTTTGGCAACGTGCCCGGCGCGGCCGATTTCCGGCAGTTTGTGGTGAGCTACGCCAGCCCCCACCACCGCGTGCAGCTCGTGATGCCCCAGCTCAGCATCGATGACGGCGAGGTGCAGGGCCGCCTCACGGCCAATGTGGACTCGGTGGTGAACGAGCTGGGCGTGGGTGGCACCATCGACCCCGGCGACTACGCCCTCAACCTGCGCCTGTTTGGCGTCAATGGCTCGGTGCAGGTGCCCTACGTGGCGCGCCGCTTCGGGGCCTTGGTATCGTTCGATACCATCCGGGTGCAGCTCACGGACAAAGATTTTGTGGCCGATGACAAAACCGGCGGCAAGCTCACGGTGCGCGGCTCGGTGGCGGCCCGCAACTTCAGCTTCTTTCACAAGCGGCTGTCGTCCGAGGACATCGTGGTGCACCGGGGCCAGCTCGACTTCGTGGCCACGCTGGGCCGGGGCACCGTCTCGCTCGACCCCGGCACGCGGGCCGTGCTCAACCAGCTCGTGTTTCACCCCGAAATCGCGGTGCGCCTCAAGCCCAAGCTGGCCGTGAGCCTGAAAGTAGACTCCGACCCCACGCCCACCAACGCGTTTTTCAACTCGCTGCCCGAGGGCATGTTCGACGTAGTGGCCGGCACGGCCGGCACCGGCACGCTGGCCTACCACCTCAAGGCCGACGTAGACCTGGCCCGCGTGGACAGCCTGCACCTGTCGTCGTCCTTGCTGCCGAGCCAGGACTTTGGCATCACCCACTTCGGGGCCGAAGACCTGAGCATGTTGGAGCGCGAGTTTCCCTTCACCGCCTACAACGACAAGGGCGACTCGCTGCGCACGTTTATGGTGGGGCCCAGCAACCCCGACTTCACGCCCTTCAGCGAGGTGTCGCCCTACATGCCGGCCGTCATCCAGACCACCGAAGACCCGCAGTTTTTCAAGCACCACGGCTTCATGGAAAAAGCATTCGTGAACGCCGCCATCCAGGATATCAAGGAAAAGCGTTTTGCCCGGGGCGGCAGCACGCTGAGCATGCAGCTGGTGAAAAACGTGTTTCTGAGCCGCGAGAAAACCGTGGGCCGCAAGGCCGAAGAAATGCTCATGGTATGGCTCATCGAAAACTGGCTCGTGGACCGCACCCACTCGCTCACCAAGCAGCGCATGTTCGAGATTTACCTCAACATTGTGGAGTGGGGCCCCACCGCCTACCGCTGGCCCAGCGGCAAGCGCGGCGTGTACGGCATCCGCGAGGCAGCCCTGTTTTACTACGCCAAGCGGCCCAGCGAGCTTAACCTGGGCGAGTGCATCTACCTGGCCAGCATCATCCCCAAGCCCAAGTACTACAAGGAGTCGTTTAATAAGTACGGCGAGTTGCGCGGGCCCACGCGCTGGTACTTCAAGTTTATCGCCGACATCATGCAGAACAAAAGCCTGATTACGGCCAGCCAGCGCGACAACCTCAACTACTCGGTGAGCCTCAAGGGCCCCGCCAATAAGTACATCGTGCGGGCCATCCGCGACACGGTGCGCACCGTGCAGCCCGGCGACACCGCCGAACTGGCCCCCCTCAATCTTGTGGACCTGCTCAATACCGGCGCGCAGGCCCCGCCCGCGCCCGAGCCCGCCGGCACCCCCGCCCCGGCGCCCTCCTCGCGCCCCTAGGGAGCCGAGTGGCACCCTTTTTGAAACCTCCGGCCCGGCTGGTGGTTATCAGCAGCTTTCACTTTAACACCGCCGACCTCGTTATGAAATTTACTGCCCTTGCCCTGGCTGCCGCCGCTACGCTCAGCCTGGCGTTCACCACCCACCGCCCCGCGCCCATGCACCCCACCGAAACCGCCGCCAACCCCGGCACCGTGTACGACTACACCGTGAAAACCATCGACGGCAAAGACGTAAAGCTGAGCAAGTACAAGGGCAAGAAAATCCTCATCGTGAACACCGCCTCCAAGTGCGGCTTCACGCCCCAGTACAAGGAGCTGGAAGAGCTGTCGAAAAAATACGCCGGCAAGGTGACCGTGCTGGGCTTCCCCAGCAATAGCTTCAACCAGGAGCTGGCTTCCGACGAGGAAGTAGCCTCGTTCTGCGAAAAGAACTTCGGCGTGACCTTCCCGCTGTTTTCGACCGTGCCCGTGAAGGGCGACGACGCCACGCCGCTCTACAAGTTTCTGGCCGACAAAACCAAAAACGGCGCCGTAAGCGACGCCCCTACTTGGAATTTCTGCAAATACCTGGTCGATGAGAAAGGCCACGTCGTAGCCTTTTACCCTTCCAAAGTGAAGCCGAGCGACCCTGAGCTGGTGGCGGCCATCACGAAGTAAACTGCCCGCTCTTTTGAGTAGAAGAACGTCATGCTGAACGCAGTGAAGCATCTCGTCCGCATCGTCTGGGTATAAATCCGACGATGCGAGCAAGATGCTTCATTGTGTTCAGCATGACGTTCTTATTTACTCACTGTCTAATTGCTCATTGTTAATTGCCTATGTCACCCTGGATTTCCGCTTTCCGTCCCCGTACCCTGCCGCTCGCCCTGGCCAGCATTCTCACGGGTGGGTTTCTGGCCAAGGCCACCGGCCATTTTAATGGCCTAGTGGTGGCGCTGGCGGCCTGCACCACCATCCTGCTCCAGATACTAAGCAACCTGGCCAACGACTACGGCGACTCGCAAAACGGCGCCGACAGCGTGCACCGCCAGGGCCCGCTGCGCGCCGTGCAGAGCGGCGCCATCACGCCGGCCGAGATGAAGCGCGCCATGTGGGGCTTCGGCGCGGCGGCCTTTGCCAGCGGCGTGGTGCTGCTGCTGGTGGCGCTGGGCGTGGCGGGCGCGTGGGTGCTGCTGGCCTTCCTGGGGCTGGGGCTGGCGGCCATCTGGGCGGCCGTAAACTACACGGCGGGCAGCAACCCGTATGGCTACGCGGGGCTGGGCGACGTGTCGGTATTCCTGTTTTTTGGTATCGTGGGCGTGTGCGGCACTTACTTTCTACAAGCCTACTCGCACGAGCATACGCTGGCCCAGGCCCTGCCGCTCACGGTGCTGCTGCCCGCCGCTGCGCTGGGGTGCTTCGCCACGGCCGTGCTGAACGTCAACAACATCCGGGATATTCACTCAGACAAGCTGGCCGGCAAAATCACAGTGCCCGTGCGGCTGGGACCGCAGCACGCGCGCCGCTACCACTGGCTGCTGCTGCTGCTGGGCGTGGGCTGCGCGGTACTCTACGTGGCGCTCACTTACCACTCGCCCTGGCAGTGGCTGTTTGTGCTGAGCCTGCCGCTCTTCGCCTTCAACGGCCTCCAGGTATGGCAGCGCCAAGAATCCATGAAAATTGACCCGCTGCTCAAGCAAATGGCCCTGAGCACCCTCGTATTCACGCTGCTCTTCGGCCTGGGCCAAGTCATTTGAGTAATGGTTAATTTTTAATGGTCAATGGTTAATGTTGTTCTACTGAGGCTCCATGATAGGAAGTCGCTTTAGCCTCAGCTTCAAAGAGAGCGTTATGCAGACTCTTTAGAGCAGTTGCGGGGCTGGTGTACAGTAGCGCGAACTTTGTAGCTCGCGGCCCCGCGCCAGTAGCATCGTGCTGGGACGCGAACTACAAAGTTCGCGCTACGCACTGCCCGGTACACTGACTCCGAAGGTGCTGTGGGCAGCTACGTGGGAACGACAGTAACCATTAAGGAACTACCCATTATTAAAAATCTGCATCCAGGCCCAGGCGCTGCTTCATCTCCTGCAAAGCAGGATACTTTTCGGCCAGGTAGGCGAACTTATCGTTGGAAGTGTAGAGCTTGCGGCCGGTGGGAGCGGCGGCGGCCACCTCCGTTTGCACCGTGAGGCCGGGGTGGCCGGTGCGCCGCCGTAGCTCGGCCATAAACTCGGCCCGGAAGTCGTTGAACTGCACTACCTGTACGGGGTTGTCCACGGTGAGCGTGATAACGTGGTCGGCCCCCGCCTCCACGGGCCGGTTGAGCACCATAAACTCGCTCATCTTGTCCTGCGCCTTGCGCTCGTCGGCCAATTGCTGCCACACGCTTTGCAGCAGTTCGGGCGCAATGGGTGCCAGCGGGCCGGTGGGCATGGCCGGCGCCACCTCGGCGGCCACCGGCGCGGCGGCGTGCCGGGCAGCGGGGGCGGCCGGCGTGCCCACATCGCGCAGGCCCGGCAGTCGGCCGGGCAAGCTCGGCAAGCCGGGCAGCTTGGGTAGGGCAGGCGCCGGCGAGGGCGCCGGGATGGTGCCGGGCCGCACATCGGTGGGCCGTTGCGTGGGCTCCAGGCCCTGCATACTGGGCCGCCCGGTCTCGATGTGCGGGAGGGTGTCGCGCACTTGGTGGCGCGTCGTCACGGGCTCGGTGGCCTCCGGCTCGATGCTGGGCGTAGGGTGCAGCTCCGTCACGCCGCTCTCGACGGGCAGCGGCTCGGGGCCATCGGCGGGCGCGTTGGTTTCGGGGGCCTCGCGCAGGGCGGGCGGGGCCGGGCGGGCGGTCAGGGCCGGGCCAGCCGCCGGCATCGAAACTGGCGCGGCGGCAGTGGCTGGCCCCGCTGCCGGCGCCGGGTTCAGGCTGCTAATTTTTTTTTTAGCCTCGCCATTGCTGGCCGGCGTCAGGTCGCGCACAAACTGCACGGCGCCGTTGAGGTACGCCAGCTTCATGAGCGTCAGCTCCACGTGCAGGCGCTGGTTTTTGGCTTGCTTGAACTCGCGGTCGCACTGGCTCACCAGGTTCAGGGCCGAGAGCAGGAAGGGCAGGGGTGCCGCCTGGGCCTGCCGTACGTACTGCTGCCGGATGTTGTCGCTCACTTCCAACAGCTGCACCGTTACGGGGTCTTTGCACACCAACAGGCCGCGCAGGTGCTCGGCGGTGCCCACCACAAAGTTGTGCAGGTCGAAGCCCTGCTGCATCACCGAGTCGAGTAGCAGCAGCGCGGCCGACAGGTTTTCGCGCAGCAGCGCATCCACCAGCCGGAAGTAATAGTCGTAGTCAAGAATGTGCAGGTTTTGCACCACCTCCTTATAGGTCAGGTTGTTGCCGGCAAAAGTCACCTGCTGGTCAAACATCGAGAGCGCATCGCGCAGGCCACCATCGGCCTTCTGGGCCAGCAGGTGCAGGGCGTCGTCGTCGGCGGTCACGTGCTCGCTGTTAGCCACGTAGCGCAGGTGCTCCCGAATGTCCTCGACCTTGATGCGGTTGAAGTCAAAAATCTGGCAGCGCGACAAGATGGTAGGAATAATCTTGTGGCGCTCGGTAGTGGCCAGGATAAAAATGGCGTAGCTCGGTGGCTCCTCCAGCGTCTTCAAAAAGGCGTTGAAGGCCGCGTTGGAGAGCATGTGCACCTCGTCGATAATATAAATCTTGAAGCGGCCCTGCTGCGGTGCGTAGCGCACTTGCTCCACCAAGGAGCGGATGTCCTCCACCGAGTTGTTAGAGGCCGCATCCAGCTCGTGCACGTTGAAAGAGGCATTTTCCTGAAACGCCACGCACGAGGTGCACACGCCGCAGGCCTCGGCCTCGGGCGTGAGGTTGGTGCAGTTGATGGTCTTGGCCAGAATGCGGGCGCAGGTGGTTTTGCCCACGCCGCGCGGCCCGCAAAACAGGAACGCCTGCGCTAGGTGCTGGCTCTGAATAGCATTCTGAAGGGTAGTAGTGACGTGCTGCTGCCCCACCACGCTCCGAAAAGTGGCCGGACGATACTTACGGGCCGAAACAACAAAATTTTCCATAGTCGATACGCTAACAAAGATACCTTAGCCCCGGCGTCGGGTAAGCCCCGGCGAGCCGGAAAGTGGCGGCGCCGGCGCCTAAAACCTTGCGGTGTAATCGGAACAAAATTCCGCGCTGAAACATTTACTACCCGAGGCGCGTATCTTTGCGCCCCGCTGCTCTTCACCGAAAAGCGGACTTCGTTCTTTCTAAATTGGGGATGACCGGAATTGACAGCTTGCGCAAGTCGCGGGTAAGCGTGCCGGGAGTTGATGGAAGCTCTCCCGCCAAAAAATCTATCAAACAACAATCGGCGACTATTCGTACGCCATGGCTGCCTAGTT
>Ga0160428_1001521_pt1 | contig 17207 bp, 2 predicted proteins | sample SolpanmetagenomM_FD_108198 | JGI IMG/M metagenome (GOLD analysis project Ga0160428, IMG submission 108198) | Solar panel surface microbial communities from Lawrence Berkeley National Laboratory, California, USA - M | ecosystem: Engineered > Built environment > Solar panel > Unclassified ... | reverse complement strand
CGGAACCCTCACCAATCAGGGCAAGATCCTCAACACGGCCTCAATCGGTACTGCGCTCTGGAACACCAGTTCGATCGGCTCGATCGTCAACAGCGGCACGATCAGCGCGGTTGGCATAGCGATCCTGAACAGCCTGCAGAGCAACAGTTCGGGACCGGCTCCGACGATCGGGGCGATTTCCAACTCCGGCGTCATCCTGGGGTCCGAGACGGCGGCCATCGCCAATGCCGGCGGAACGATCGGGACAATCACCAATAGCGGAACGATCAAGGCACCGATCGCGATTTATTCGAGCAACGACGGGGCGCTCCCCGCCGTAATTCTCACCATCGTCAATTCGCGGCTGATCGCTGGCAATATTTTCAACGCGGGTTCCGCCCTGACGATCAACGGCGCGGCCGGATCGGGGATCGGTACGCTGACCGGGTTCCAACCGGCGACACGGGGCACGATCGAATCGTCCCAGAACGTCGTCTTCGGCTCGGGCAACCTGCTGCTGGACGACGATATCACCGCTGTCGGAAAGACGGTGGTGAACCAGGGCGCGGCGATCACGCTCACGTCGCCGGGCATCGTGACCGGTAATTTCAGCCAGACGGCAGGCAAGCTGGTGCTGGGAACCCTCGTCAACCTCGCAGTGACCGGCAAGGCGACGATCTCGGGCGGCACCGTCGTGGCAAGCGTGTCGAACACCGGCAACTACATTGCGGGAAACGCGATTTCGACACTGATCAGCGCCGGCGACATATCCAGTTACGGCGGGGTAAGCATCGCGACCACGCTGGCGAATGGTCTCGCGGCGCGCGGTACCACGTCGGGCAACAACCTGCTGCTGGTCGCCTCCAACGATTTCGTCGGCGGCACGCTGGCCACGCTGACCAACAGCGGGACGATCAGCGGCGCACTTTACGCCGTGGTGGTCGAATCGATCGGCTCGATCGGCACGCTCGCGAACTCAGGTGTCCTGTCTGGCAATTCGCGGGGCATTTTGGTCAATATCGGTGGCCATATCGGAACCGTGACGAACAACGGCCGGATCGTCGCGGTCGGTGGAGCAGGCGCCGCGGGCGGTATTGCCAACGTCGGCAACATCGATTCGATCGTCAACACCGGAACCATCTCCAGCGGTGCCAGCAGCGGGATCGGCAACAATCTGAGTTCCGGCTCGATCGGGCAGATCACCAATAGCGGACTGATCTCGGCGGCCACTGGCGGTATCTATTCCGAGGGTACGCTCGGAACGCTCAACAACAGCGGGGAGATCGTCGGCGCGCAGGGCCTGTCGATCACCGGCGGCACGGTTGGACTGATCAACAACAGCGGTACGATCCGGGGCATCACCGCCCTGTTCGTTTCGTCCGGGTCGACGCTTGGGCCGATCACCAACAGCGGCGTGATCGCGGGGAACATCATCTACCGCAGCCCGAACGGCCTGACGATCACCGGCGGGGCGGGCGGCGCAATCGGCACGTTGACCGGCACCACGCTGACCAACCGGGGCACCATCACCAACACGGTGTCGAATGTCGTCCTGGCGGGCGGCAGCCTGTTGCTCAACGATCATGTCAACGTGACCGGGCGCACGCTGGTCAACGCGGGCGCCACTGTGTACCTCAACGCGACCGACACGGTGACCGGGGCGTTCAACCAGACGGGCGGTACGCTGATCGTCGCGCCGACCCAAGGTGGCCTGATCGTGTCCGGCGCCGCGACGATCGCGGGTACGGTCCTGTCAAATTTCGCGACTACCGGCAATTACCTGCAGGGCACCTATACGATGGTTCGGGGTGCCACCCTCGGGCTTGGCGGGGCAACCGTATCGAGCAACACCATCACCGGCGTTTCCAGCGCGCTGGATACGGTCGGCAACAGCCTGCAATTGACCATGTCCAACGATTATGTCGGCGGAACGCTGGCCACGCTGACCAACAGTGCGGCGATAACAGGCGCGGAGACGGGTCTCTACGTCGCTTCGACCGGATCGATCGGTACGTTGACGAACAGCGGAACATTCGGTGGCCGCCGGTTCGGCGTCAACAATCTCGGCACGATCGGGACGTTCGCCAATTCGGGGCTCGTCACCAACGTTGCTTTCACCGCGCTCTGGAATCAGGGCAATATCGGGCAACTGGTCAATTCGGGAACGATCACCAATTCGAGTTGGGCAATCCTGAACGACGGTTCGATCGGCACGCTGACCAACGCCGGGGTCATCGCGGGCGCTGGAAACGCGATACAGAATAACGGTGCAATAGGCCTGTTGCGGAACGCCGGCACGATGTCCGGGGGTTTGAACGCGATCGCCGGGAATTTCGCCACGATCGTCAACGCCGGCGTCATTCGCGGGGACGTGAACGGCAATGGCGGGACGATCGGCACGATCATCGGCGGCAGCGGGGGCACGGTCGGGACGTTCACCGGGTTCGACGGATCGACGCAGGGGAAGATCGGTGCCAGCACCAACCTCACCTTCGCCTCGGGCGCGCTGCTGCTCAACGATACGATCGTCGCCGCCAATATCGCGCCCGCCGCCATCACGGTCAGCAACACCGGCGCCGATCTCGCGCTGTCCACGATCGTCACGATCGACGCCAATTACCGGCAGACCGCCGGCGTGCTCGCACTCGGCAGTGCCGGGCGACTGGTCGTCTCGCAGGCGGCGACCTTCTCGGGTGGTACGATCTCCGTCACTGTCGGCGGCGGCAATGCGAACGCGACCTATCGCGTCGGCGACGCGGTCGGGGGCCCGCTCGTCACGGGAGGCGCAGGGTCGACCTACACCGGAGTCAGCATCGCGGCGACAGGCGGCATTGCCGGGCTCAACACGACAGGGAAGGCCAGCGGAACCGACCTCGTGCTGGCCGCGAACAACATCTACGTCGGCGACACGCAGGGATCTGTCGGCAACAGCGGCACGATCAGCGAGGTCAGTTACGGGCTGTATGTCGCGAACAGCGGTGCGGTGGGGACGCTCGTCAACAGCGGTATCCTGAACGGTTCGGCCGACGGGCTGAACAACAACGGCAGCATCGGCGCGCTCACCAACAGCGGGCGGATCAGCGGCGCGCAGAAGGGGCTCGGCAACCAGGCAACGATCGGCACGCTGACCAACGTATCGGGCGGAACGATCCTCGGGGGGACCGCGGCGGGGCTCCAGAACGATACGGCGCTCGGCACGCTGATCAACGCCGGCGTCCTTTCCTCGGGGTCGGCGGGCTTCGCCAATTACGGTTCGATGGGCGGGCTCGCCAACAGCGGGACGATCAACGGTGGCCCGCAAGCGATCTACAACGCCGGCACGATCTCGGGTACGCTCGCGAACACTGGCTCGATCACCTCGGGGCAAAGCGGCATCGGGCAATCCGGGGTCGTCGCCACGCTGATCAACAGCGGTTTCATCGGGGGCGGCAGCAACGGGATCAACCTCGGCGGCACGATCGGGACGTTGATCAATCAGGCTGGAGGGACGATCAGCGGGGGCTTTGCGCTTTATCTCGACGGTTCGCTCGGCAGCCTGAGCAACAGCGGTCTGATCCGCGGCAACATCCAGAATGCAGTCGCCAATCCGCTGACGATCAGCGGTGGCATCGGGGGCGCGGTCGGCACGCTGACCGGACAGTCGGGCAAGGGGACGATCACCAGCACTCTCGCCAATATCCTCTTCTCGTCCGGCGCACTGCTGCTCAACGACAATATCGTCGCAACCGGGCGGACCGTCAGCAACGCCGGGGCCAGCCTTGCGCTCAACACGCTCGTCAGCCTTACCGGGAATTACAGCCAGACCGGCGGAACGCTGGCGATCGACTCGACGCTGGGCGGTCTCCTCGTCAGCGGGGCAGCGACGTTCAGTGGCGGTACGGTTCTGTCGTCCCTGTCAGCGACGGGGAATTACCTGCAAAGTATCTCCACGCTGGTCGGCGCGTCGAGCCTCGGCCTGAGTGGGTCGCTGGTCTCCATCAATTCGGTCACCGGACTCGCGCGTGACTGGGGGGTCATCGGCAACAGGCTGTTGTTGACGATCGCCAACGATTACGTGGGCGGCACGCTGGCGACGCTTGGCAACGGCGCAGCGATCACCGCGGCGAGCACGGGCCTGTACGTCGCGACCACCGGCAGCATCGGGACGGTTTCCAATACCGGTACGTTCGGCGGGCAGCAGTTCGGCGTCAACAACCGCGGGACGATCGCGACCCTGTCGAATGCCGGCCGGATCACCAATGCCAATTTCACCGCGCTCTGGAACCAGGGGAGCATCGGGCGGCTCGTCAACAGCGGTACGATCACCAATTCGAGCTGGGCGATCCTCAACAGCGGCACGATCGGCACGCTGACCAACAGCGGGGTGATCTCCGGAGCCGGGATCGCGGTCCAGAACAACGCGGTGATTACGCTGCTCGACAATCGCGGCACGCTGTCGGGTGGCAGTGCGATCGCAGGAACCTTCACCACGCTGGCTAACAGCGGGCTGATCCGCGGGAACATCAACCCGAGCGGCGGTGTGATCGGGACGATCATCGGCGGCAGCGGGGGCACGGTCGGGACGTTCACGGGGGCCAGCGGCACAGTGCAGGGCACGTTCGGGGCGAGCGCGAACCTGACGTTCGCCTCGGGTGCGCTGCTGCTCAACGACACGGTTCTCGCGGTCGGCACGCCGCCCGGCAGCCTGACGATCAGCAACGTCGGCGCGGACATCGCGCTCGGGGCGATCGTTACCATCGGGGCCAATTACCGGCAGACCGCCGGCATGCTCGGTCTGGGCAGTTTCGGTGCGCTGGTGGTCACGCAGGCGGCCGCGATGAGCGGTGCCACCATCGCCGCCAGCCTCGCCGGGCTTTCCGCGACGAGTAGCTATCTGGTCGGCGGGGGGGCCGCGCGAACCCTCGTGGCGGGGGGCGCCGGGTCGAGTTATGCCGGGGTCAACCTGCTCCTGTCGGGGGGGCTGACCGGGCTCCGGGTCAACGGTGTCGGCACAGGCACGGATTACGTTCTTACGGCGGGCAACGATTATATCGGGGATGCGCAGGGTACGATCGTCAACAGCGGAACGATCGGCGGCGTCACCTACGCGCTGTATGTCGCGAGCAGCGGGTCGGTCGGCACGCTGCTCAACAGCGGAACGCTGAGCGGCACTGCGACCGGACTGGTCAATCGCGGCAGCATCGGTACGCTCAGCAACAGCGGGCGGATCGACGGACCGATCGGATTGCACAATTACGGGACCATCACCGCCTTCGAGAACAGCGGTACGGTGGTCGCGAACGGCGCCGTCGACGGCATCGGCGTCTTCTCGGCGAACATGATCGCGAATTTCGTCAACGACGGGGCGATCAGCGGCGGCTCGGGTAGCGGCAGCACCGGTATCGTCAACGCGGGCACGATCGGCACGCTGTCGAACCGCGTCGGCGGGACCATCGGGCAGGGGACGGCGCTCGGCACGGGTATCCTGAATTACGGGTTGATCGGACGCGTTGCGAACATGGGCCTCGTCACCGGGAGCAGGAACGGCTTTTCTAACGGCGGCACGATCGGATGGTTCGACAACAAGGGGACCGTCGACACCGGAAGCACCAGTTCCTTCACCGGGCTCGTGAACCGCGGAACGATCGGCACATTGACCAACAGCGGCCGGATCGCCGCGTCCGCCGGCCTGTTCAACTTCGGTGGAACGATCGGTTTCCTGATCAACCAGCCGGACGGCGTGATCGCGGGCGGCAATGCGCTGTACAGCACCGGCAGTATCGGAATGCTGAGCAACAGCGGCACGATTTTGTCGTCCGGCGCGGGGAATGCGGTGTCGGTTCTGGGCACGCTGGGAACGCTCGTGAATGCGGGTTCGATCGTCAGCGACACCGGATATGCGGTGCTCGTGACCGCGGAGGGATGGCTCGGCGGGATCGCCAACAGCGGGGTGATCCGCGGGGACATCTGGAGCCTCAGCCCGCACGCGCTGACCATTTCTGCAGGTGTCGGCCAGACGACCGGGACGTTCACCGGCATCGCGGGCGGCCGCGGGCAGATCATCAACACCGCGAGCGATCTGGTGTTCAGCAGCGGCGCGCTGTTGCTCAATGACGATCTCGACCTGAACGGCGCGCACACCGCTTTCAACGCAGGCGCCACTCTGACGCTGTCACCCGATCTCTCGATCTACGGCAACTTCACGCAATCGGCGGGGCTGCTCGCGCTGGTGCCGGGCGAGCATGCGCTCACCGTCACCGGTTCGGTGGCGTTGACCGGCGGTACCGTGCTGGCCGACCTCGCGAGCACGGGCAATTACCTGGCGGGTGACAGCATCCTCCTGATCGCAGGCGGTGTCGGCTCGAGCTATGGTGGCGCGACCCTGACCGGGGCACCGACCGGCGTGCGCGCGATCGCGGATGTCAGCGGGACGTCGCTGGTCGAGCGGTTCGCCAACAGCTACGTCGGCGGCGCGCTGCGATCGTTGTCGAACTCGGGTACGATCAGTTCGCCGACCGCAGTCTATATTGCGGCGACGGGCAGTCTCGGGCGGCTGGTCAACACCGGTCTCATCGCGGGGGATATCCTCAACCTGTCCGCCAACGCGCTGACGATCAGCGGCGGTACGTTCAATACGATCGGAACGCTCACCGGTCAGTCCGGTCAGGGCAGGATCACCAGCACGTTGGCGAACGTGGTGCTCGATTCGGGCAATCTGTGGCTCAACGACTCGGTCGACGTCGGGACGGGTACGCTGGTCAACAGCGGGGCCACGGTAGCGCTGACCGGGACGGTATCGGTGACGGGCGCGTTCACGCAGACCGGGGGCACGCTGTCGGTCGCGCGGAACGCCGGACGGTTGGTGACGAGCGGGGCCGCCGTGCTGAATGGCGGGTCGGTCGAGATGACGGGGTTCTCCGCTACCGGCAATTACCTTGTTGGCGAAAACGGCGGCGTGGTGGTCGAAGGGGGTGCGGGATCGTCCTACACGGACCTGTACTTCGAGACCAATATCGGCGGACTCGAACTGGCGGGCATCACACTCGGGAATACCTTGCAGGCGAAGATCGCCAATAATTACGTTGGCGGGACGCTCGGGTCGATCGACAACCAGAACAGGTTCCTCGCCTATACCGGCGCGTTCATCGCCGCGAGCGGCGTGCTCGGCACGTTCAGCAACAGTGGAAGCATGAGCCAGCAGGTCGCCATCGCCAATCTCGGCTCGATCGACGTGATCTCGAACACCGGGACGATCGATGCGGGACTCACCGCGATCTCGAATGTGGGACGGATCGGAACGCTCTCGAATCACGGCCTTCTTTCCAGTGTGTCGGCGGCGGTGTTCAATGGCGGCACGATCCAGACGCTCGTGAACAGCGGCACATTGGTCAGGCAATTCGCCGGGGGACTTGGAACCTCCGGCGCGATCGTCAACCTCGGGACGATCGGCGTGCTCAGCAACACCGGCTTCATCGGAGGACCGATCGCGGTCTTCAACATCCAGTCGCTTGGCACGATCGCCAACAGCGGTACGATGGCGGGCGACATCGTCAACCAGTCTGCGCAGGATCTGGTCTTCACCGGTGCGGGTGAAGGCAGCGTCGGCGTGTTGCGCGGGAACGGCAGCGACGGTCAGGGCCTGATCAGCAACACCCTTGGGAATGTCGTGTTCGCCGCCGGGAATATCCTGCTCGACGATGCCGTCATGCTCGGCGCGGGAACGCTCATCAACGCCGGTGCCGCCGTCACGCTCGTCAATTCCGTCAGCGTGACCGGCAATTACGCGCAGGCGACGGGAACGCTCGCGCTTGGCCTCTCGTCGCTGCTGGTGAGTGGCGTCGCGAACATCAGCGGCGGGTTGATCACGACCGACCAGTTGGAGAGCACCGGCAATTATCTCGTCGGCGCGAGCGGTGGCACGTTGGTGCGTGCAGGCACAGGATCGGCGTATCAGGGGGTTTCGGTCACGTCGGGGATCACGGGACTCGCTGTCGCAACCAGGGTCGGCACGATCGGCAGCACCGTCGACCTGTTGCTGACGATCACCAACGACTATGTCGGAACCACGCTCGGTAACCTCGACAACTCGGGTACGATCACCGGCGTCTCGACCGCAGCCTATATCGCAGGCACCGGCCATCTCGGCACGCTCGCCAACACGGGCAGGCTCGAGGGCAATCTGTACGGGCTGCGCAACCTCGGCTCGATCGGTCGGGTCGACAATGCCGGTACGATCACGGGATGGGTCGGTCTTTTCAACGCGGGTACGATCGACACGATCTTCAACCGCGGCAGCCTGACCGACTTTCCGACGGTTCTCGCCGCGGGGCTGAACAACGACGGCCGGATCGGTGCGGTGGTCAACGAGGGGCTGATCAGCGGTGCGGCCCGCGGGCTGTTCAACAGCGGCACGATCGGGCGGATCGTCAACAGCGGGACGATTTCCGGCCCGCTCGCGCTGTACAATGGCGGCAGCATCGCGACGATCGACAACAGCGGGTGGATTCTTGATTCTGCCGGGCCAGACAGCGCTGCGCTCAACAATGCCGGTCACCTCGACACGTTGGTCAACCGCGGCACAATGTTTGGCGAGACGTACGGCGTCTTCAACAGCGGGACGATCGGCCAGTTCACCAACAGCGGGCGGATCGATGCCCCGGTCGCGATCCATATCGCGGACTCCGGGGTCCTCGGGCCGCTCGTCAACACCGGCGTGCTTGCAGGCAATATCGACAATCTGTCCGCGCAGGCGCTGACCATCACGGGCGGTTCGTTCGTGGCGGCAGGCACGCTCACCGGGTTCGACGGCACGCGCGGAACGATCACCAGCACGCTGGCGGACGTCGTTTTCGCCTCGGGGGTCCAGTTGCTCGGCGACGATATCGTCGCGACCGGGCATGTCGTGCGCAACGAGGGCGCGTTGATCGGGCTGGCGGCGACGACCAGCATTACCGGAGGGTACCGGCAGGCATCGGGCGGACTGTACCTGCTGGGTGGACCGTTGGTGGTGGAGGGCGTGGCGAACCTGACCGGCGGGACCGTCGCGACCCGGCTTCCGTCGGCGGTCAACTATCTGGCGGGGAGCATCGCCGCGACGCTGGTTCGCGGCGGCGCGGGATCGAGCTACGCCGGGGTCGAGGTCGATACCGGCGACACCCCGGGCCTCGCATTGCGCGGCGGTGCGAGCGGGTCCGATCTCGTCGTCACCGCGCTCAATCATTATATCGGCGGCACGCTCGCGAGCCTGACCAACAGCGGGAGCATCGCATCCGGATACGGCCTGTTCGTTGCGGAGAGCGGCAGCCTCGGCAGCGTGACCAACAGCGGGACGCTCGCGGGATCGATCGCGGCGATCCACAATGACGGCACGCTCGGGCCCATCATCAACACCGGGGTCATCGCGGGGAACATCGACAACCTGTCCGCGCAGGCGCTGCAAATCCGGGGCGGTACGCTCACCGGCTATGCCCCCGACAGCCAGGGAACGATCACCAGCAATCAGGGCGACGTAGTGCTCGGCGGGACGATCGTGCTCAACCATGCCTTCGCGGTCGGCAGCAACACCGTCATCAACGATGGCGGGTTGCTCCGGCTCGGCACCGTCGTCACCGTCACCGGGAATTTCAGCCAGTCCAGCGGGCTCGTCATGCTCGACAGCGGCGCGATGCTCGCGGTGAGCGGCGCGGCCAGCTTCACCGGCGGCACGATCGCGACCGCTTCCGAAGGCGACGGCAATTACCTCGTCGGCGGCTCGGCGGGCACGTTGGTGCGCGGCGGGACCGGATCGACCTATACCGGTGTCACCGTTTCGACCGGAAACCGGCCCGGGCTCAACCAGGGTGCGCAGGTCAGCGGGAACGATCTCGTGCTCGCGGCGCTCAACGATTACATCGGCGGCACGCTCGGCCGCTTGTCGAACACCGGCAGCCTGTCGTCGGATTATGCGGTGTTCATCGCCGCCACCGGCAGCCTCGGCAGCCTGGTCAACAGCGGGACGCTCGCCGGTTCGATCGCGGCGATCCACAACGCGGGAACCCTCGGGCCGATCACCAATACGGGCGTGATCGCGGGCAATATCGACAATCTGTCAGCGCAGGCGCTCAGCATCACCGGCGGAACGCTGACGGGTTTCACGCCGGGTAGCCAGGGGACGATCGGCAGCACGCTCGGCAACGTGGTGCTCGCCGGAACGATCACGCTCGACGATGCGATCGACGTCGGTAGCAACACCGTCGTCAACGCGGGCGGAACGCTGTCGCTTGCGCGGGGGGTCGCGGTCACCGGCGGGTTCCGCATGCAGGAAGGCGTGCTCGCGCTCGGCACTGGCGTATCGCTCGCGGTCAGCGGTAGCGCGAGCATCACGGGCGGCACCGTCACTACGACGGTGCCGGTCGCCGCCAATTATCGCGCGGGCGGGGTGGTCGGCACGCTGGTGCAGGGCGGGGCGGGGTCGAACTATACCGGCGTTACGGTCACGACCGGCACCACCCCCGGGCTCGCGCTCAGTGCGGGCGCGGACGGCACCAACCTCGTGGTCGGCGCGCTCAACCATTATGTCGGTGCGACCCTTGGCAGCCTGACGAACAGCGGCAGCGTAGCGCAGGCCTATCCCGTCTACGTCGCGACGACCGGCAGCCTTGGCAGCCTGGCCAACAGCGGGACGCTCAGCGGATCGATCGCCGCGATCTACACCGCCGGCACGCTCGGGCAAATCACCAACAGCGGGTTGATCGCGGGCAACATCGAGAACGCGTCCGCACAGGGACTGAGGATCGCGGGTGGAACGGGTACGGTCTTCGGCACGCTGACGGGGCATGGCGCGGGCCGGGGCACGATCAGCAGCGCGAATGCGCCTGTCGCCTTTACTGCGGGCAACCTGTTGCTCGACGACGATATCGTCGCGACCGGGCTGGTCGTGTCGAACACCGGCGCCGTGCTGCGGCTCGTGAACAGTGCAAGCATCACCGGCGGCTACAGCCAGACCGCGGGTGAGCTTGCGCTCGCGAGCGGGACAAGGCTCGTGGTGAGCGGCACCGCGAGCCTGACCGGCGGCACCGTCTCGACCAGCTTTGCGTCCACCGCGACCTATCTCGCGGGCTCCCCGGCGGGGACGCTGGTGCAGGGCGGCACCGGATCGAGCTACACCGGGGTCGGCGTCGTGACCGGGTCGGTCGCTGGTCTGGCCCTCGGCGCGGGCGCCAGCGGGACCAACCTCGTCGTCACCGCGCTCAACGACTATGTCGGGGGCAGCCTCGGCAACCTGTCGAACACGGGGACGCTTGCCGCAGATTATCCGGTCTATATCGCCGCGACCGGGACGCTTGGCAGCCTCGCCAACAGCGGGACGTTGAGCGGGACGATCGCGGCGATCCGCAACCTCGGGCTGATCGGGCCGATCGCGAATACGGGAGTGATCGCGGGCAATATCGCAAGCGATGCCACTGCGGATCTGGCGATCGCTGGCGGCGCTGGTACGGTGTTCGGGACGCTCACCGGCTTCGCCGCGGGGAGTCAGGGGACGATCACCAACACCGGGGGTGATCTGCTGTTGAGCGGCAATCTTCTGCTCGACGATGCGATCAACGTCGGCGGGCGCACGGTGCGCGTCGCGGGCGGGACGCTGGCGATCAACGCGCCGGTCGCGGTCACCGGCAATTACAACCAGACGGGCGGCAAGCTGCTGATCGGCGTGACCTCGACCACCGCTTACGGCCAGTTGCTGGTCAACGGTTCGGCAAGCCTGACCGGCACCAACGTCACCCTGGTGAAGCTCGGCACGAATGCGATCAGCGCGGGCCAGGCCTATACGGTGGTGAAGGCGAATGGCGCGCTGACGTTCAGCAACCTGACGTCTTCGGTGACGGGGCTCACGGGCACCTTCTCGTCCGCCGCCAGCAATGGCGCGAACGGGCTAGTGCTGACGCTGAGCGAGCCCGTCGGGACGATCACCCCGCCGCCACCGGCCAGTTTCACCGGCACCGGCCTACAGGCTGGCGGGCCTGGGGTGGGGACGGGCGCGGCGCTCGACGCGATCGCCGACGCGGGCGGCCCGGCTGCGATCCCGGTCAATACCGACGTGCTGCTGCCGCTGTCGCAACTGCCGAGCGGGGAACAGCAGCGCGCGATCGTCCAGCTCGCGCCGACGCAACTCACGCCGCAGGTGATCGCGGTTGCCGTGTCGCCCGCGGTCAATGCGATCGTCCAGCATCAGGACGTGCTCGCGGCAAACGCGACCGGACGCGAGGAGCGCGGGCTTGCCGCGGGCTCGCAGGGGCAGCGCGGCGCGATGTGGGGTCAGGTGCTCGTCAGCGCGGCCAAGCGCGACAACGTGTCCGCGGCGTCGCCCTACCGTGCGAGCAGCTATGGCGTGATGATCGGCACGGACCTGAACGCCGCGTCGAAGCTCGCGGTGGGCGGCGCGATCAGCTGGGTGAACAGCACGGCCGATGGCCGGGGCGCGGTTGCCGGGAGCAGGACCGAACTCGACAGTTTCCAGGCCACCGGATATTTCACGTGGCAGCCGGGAGACCTCGAGACCGCCGGGTTCGCGATCGATGGCCAGCTCGGCTTCGGGTATAACCATTACAAGCAGCGCCGCCGGATCGACTTCCTCGGCGCGACGGCGCGCGCGTCGTTCGACGGCCAGCAATATCTCGGCAATCTGCGCGCAAGCTATACGATTCCGCTGTCGGCCACGACGTCGGTCACGCCGTATGCGAGCCTGCGCGAAGTCCATCTCCACAATGCCGCGTATCGCGAGACCGGGGCGGGGGCGGCCAATCTTTCGGTGCGGAAGCTCGATGTCGATGCGCTCAGCCACGAGATCGGCTTCCAGGGCGCGGGGATCTTCGAGGGCGGGTCGGGCCGGTTTGCGCCGACGTTCCGGCTGGGCTGGATGCACACGTACGATAACGGCCCGATCCCGCTGACCGCGGTGCTTGGCGGGGTCGCGTTCACCAGCACTGCCGCGCGCGGCGCGGCGGATGGCGCGGCGGTCGGGGCGGGGCTTGCGTTCCAGTCGAGCGATCGTTTCCGGATCGCGGTCCAATATGATGGCGACCTGCGGCGCGACTTCCGGAGCCATTCGGGAACGCTCAAGATGACGGTCACGTTCTGACGTGAAACCTCGGTACGCATCCGTAATGTTTATCCTCCCGATGGACGCCCAAATGCGATATGATCCGGCATGATCTCGCCCGAACCGAACGGCATGACGATCGAACAGGCACTGGGGCAAGCCAGCGCACACTGGAACGCAGGGCAGGCGGACCAGGCCGAACGGCTGTGCCAGCATGTTCTGGCGTTGTGGCCGGGGCAGTCGGATGCGTTGCACCTGATGGGGTTGATGGCGCATGCGTACGGCAATCTCGACATCGCGATCGATCACCTCCGCCGGGCGTGCCAGGCGCCACGGGTGCAGGCGACCTATCTCAGCAATCTCGCCGAAATGTGCCGGCAGAAAGGGGCGCTTGCCGAGGCCGAGGAAGCCGCACGACGCGCGGTGACGATGGATCCCGCGATGGTCGCGGGGTGGAACAACCTCGGCATCATCCTGCAGGAATCGGGCAAGCTCGAGGAAAGCCTGTCCTGTCTCGAGCGCGTATTGCTGCTTCAGCCGGCGTATCCCGAGGCGCACAACAACCTCGGCAACACGCTCAAGCGCCTCGGTCGGCTCGACCGTGCGCGCGCCCAATATGAGGCGGCGCTGCGGCTCGCGCCCGCTTATGCCGAGGCGATGAGCAACCTCGCGAACCTGCTCAGCGACCTTGGCCAGCCCGACGAGGCGCTCGCGCTCGCGCGCCGCGCGATCGATGCCAACCCGCGGCTGTCGGACGCCTATATCAACGCCGCCGCGGTCGAGGTCGGGCGCGATCGCCCCGCCGAGGCGCTTCGCTGGATCGATGCCTTGCTCAGCTACGCGCCGTTGCACGTCGGCGGACTTGGCGTGCGTGCGACCGCGCTGCGGCATCTCGGGCGGCTCGACGAGGCGTTGACGGACGCGCGGCGCGCGGTCGCGGCGGCACCCGACAATGGCGAGGCGCACAACATCCTCGGCGAAGTGCTGCAGGCGCAGAACGCGATCGGCGAGGCGCTCGCCGCGTTCGACCGCGCCGCGAAGTCGACCGGGTTCGCGCCCGAAAAGGCACTCAACAACCGCGGGGTCGCGCTGATGGAGCAGGGCGACCGCGACGCCGCCGTCGCCACGTTCGAGCAGGTGCTCGCGCATTACCCGCGATCGATCGGGGCGTGGTTCAACCTTGCCGACCTGCGCCGCTTTTCCGCAGGCGACCCGGCGATCGCGAAGATGGAGGCGCTGCTTGCGAGCGGCGGGATCGAGGCGCTCGCGGACCGGACCGCGCTCCGTTTCGCGCTGGGCAAGGCATGGCTCGATGCGGGGGATGCGGAGCGCGGGTTCGCGCACCTCGACCAGGGCAATCGCGAGAAGCGCGCGACATTCGCCTATGACCCGGCGGCAACCGACCGCTGGATCTCCGAGATCGTCGCAGCCTTCCCGGCCGAACGGTTCGAGCGTCCCCCCGTCGCCGTACCGGGCAGCGATCGACCGATCTTCGTCGTCGGCGTTCCGCGATCGGGAACGACGCTGGTCGAGCAGATCCTCGCCTCGCACCCGGAGATTACCGGCGCGGGCGAACTGGCGACGTTGCAGGCGGTCGTGCGGTCCGCGGGGGCGTATCCGGCGTGCGTGGCCGGGCTCGGCGCGGACGACGAGGCTGCGCTCGGACGGGCCTATCTCGATGCGATCGCACCGCTGGCGGGCGGTGACCGCCGGATGGTCGACAAGATGCCCTCGAACTTCTTGTTCGCCGGGCTGATCCACCGGATGCTCCCCGACGCGCAGATCATCCACGTTCGCCGCGACCCGGTCGATACGTGCCTGTCCTGCTATTCCAAGCTGTTCACGCGCGAACAACTGTTCGCCTACGACCTGACCGAACTCGGACTGTTCTATCGCAGCTACGAACGGCTGATGGACCATTGGCGTGCGGTGCTTCCGGCGGATCGTTTCATCGAGGTCCGGTACGAGGACGTCGTCTCCGATCTCGAGACCGAGAGCCGCCGGCTGGTCGCGTTCTGCGGTCTCGCGTGGGATCGCGCCTGTCTCGATTTCCACCGGACCGGGCGGATCATCCGGACCGCGAGCGTCAACCAGGCGCGGCAGCCGCTCCACGCCGACAGCGTCGGGCGGTGGCGGCGGTATGCGCGTCAGCTCGTCCCCTTGATCGAGACGCTGGGGATCGCAGCGGAAACCGCCGTTCCGCAATCCGACCCCAAGCCGCGCAGCAGACGCGCCGTCGCGCCGGTCGCCTCTTGACCGGCGGCGGCGTCGACGTCCCGGGGATCGAGGCGCAGGTCCGACCGCTGCTCGTGGCCGGGCGCGGGGCGGAGGCCGAGGCGCTTCTCCGGCCCGCGCTGGCCAGCGGCTCGGGGCCGGTCGCCTTGTGGGCGATGCTGGCGCAGGCGTTGCGCGTGCAGGGGCGGGCGGCGGAAGCACGCCCGATCCTCGAGATGCTCGTCAGTGCACTGCCCGGGCACCTCTCGACGCGCTTCGACCTGTCCGAGACGCTGTTGCTGCTGGGAGAATTCAGCGCGGGCTGGCGCGAATACAGCCATCGTTACGGCCTCGCGCACACCACGCGGATCGAGCGCAAGGTCCAGCGACCACGCTGGGACGGGCGGCCGATCCCCGGACAGACGCTGCTGATCCACGACGAGCAGGGGTATGGCGACACCTTCCAGTTCATGCGGATGGTGGCGTGGGCAAAGGCGCGGAGCCACGCGACCGTCGTGCTCGAGATCAACCACGAAACCGCCGGGCTCGCGCGGCGGATGGCGGGGCACGATGCGATCACGCTGCGCGGCGAACTCCCGCCGCCGTTCGACGTGCATTGCGAAATGATGAGCCTGCCGCATGTCATGGGGTTGCAACTCGGCGATCTGCCGGGGGCACCGATGCCGTACCTCTCGGCGCTGCCCGAACGCCGGGTGGCGTGGCGCAAGCGGCTGGCACCCTATCCGGGGGTAAAGGTCGCGTTTCTCTGGGCCGGGCGACCGACGCATTTCAACGACGCCAACCGCTCGATGACGCTCGCGCAATTCGCCCCGCTCGGTCAGGATGGCGTCACCTTCTTCGCGATCCAGAAAGGCCCGAGCGAGGGGCAGGCGCTGGCACCGCCGCCCGGCCTGAAGGTCGTCAGTCTGAGCAGCGCGATCCAGGATTTCGAGGATACCGCGGCGATCCTGTGCGAGGTCGATCTGCTGATCTCGATCGACAGCTCGCCGGTGCATCTGGCGGGTGCGCTCGGTCGGCCGGCATGGGTGCTGTTGCCGTTGCTGCCCGACTGGCGCTGGCTGCAGCATCGCTCGGACTCACCGTGGTATCCGTCGGTACGGCTGTTCCGCCAGACCGCGTGGGGGCGGTGGGATCAGGTGGTCGAGGATGTGGCGCACGCCCTCGCGGAACTGGTGCGACAGCGGCAAAGTCGCCAGACGGCGGCTTGACCTTACCTGCGATCGCCCGTGGATCGGGACCCTGTCAGGCCTGGCCAAGCGTGATCGGGCCGGTCCAATCTCGCGGATCGATCCGGGCGAATCCCTCGATATGGACGGTCGCTTCCTCGGGAATGCAGAGCATGTTGAGCGAAACGACCCCGGGCCAGACATCCTGCTGGTTGCCACGGAAATTATCGGGCGAGAACAAACGCGGCAAATGCCAGTACAGCGCGTAACGGTGCGCCGCGATCGCATCGATCACGATCTGCTGGTTCGCCGCCCGGTCGTTCTCGATATAGATCACCGGTCGACACCGCTCGATCGTCCCGGCGGCACCGCGAAGGACGGCAGGCTCGAATCCCTCGACGTCGATCTTGAGCAGGCCGCACGCCGGCAATTCCAGCGCATCGAGCGGGCGGACCCGCACTTTCATCCCGCCGCCCGCGTCGCGCAGCGAGATTCCCCCGAAATTACCATGTGCGCCATAATCGACGCACGGAACGATCGCCTCGCCGTCCGCTTCTCCGCAGGCGTCGGGGTAGGCGACCGCGTTCGTGACGTTGTTGAGCGCGAGGTTGCCGCACAGGATCTGGAACAGGATCTGCTGCGGCTCAAACGCGAGGAACACGCCGGGGGCGCAGGCACGCGCCATGTCGACACTATGCGATCCCATGTTCGCGCCGATTTCGACGACCGTCATGCCGGGGCGGATCAACTGCCGTAGCATCCGCCACTCG
>Ga0160428_1001520_pt1 | contig 17226 bp, 15 predicted proteins | sample SolpanmetagenomM_FD_108198 | JGI IMG/M metagenome (GOLD analysis project Ga0160428, IMG submission 108198) | Solar panel surface microbial communities from Lawrence Berkeley National Laboratory, California, USA - M | ecosystem: Engineered > Built environment > Solar panel > Unclassified ... | reverse complement strand
GGACCGATAAACGGGATTTTCTTAGCGGCACCGATGTGATTCAAGCTCTGCGCAAGCAGAATGGCGGGTTCGAGCAAAAGCTGTCAGTCACATCAACAACGCCGAATGGCGTAAGTTGGTCGACAGCCGCCACGCCTGTCCGAAAACACATCAGACCGTCCGAAAACTCCGGGATGGCCATGCTATTAGGCGCACGCTGGCCTAGAGGGCGCGTGAGGCAGGATTTCTGGATTGGACCGCTCGCCGGCGGGTCAAATCCCTCACATTGGGCATCGTCAGCGCGATATTCTCTTGAGGAGACGATGTCCGGCCTTTTCAGGCCTGCACGGCGCGTAGCAGGGCCGGAATGCCGAGGATGTTGATGGCTCGTCGCAGGTTGTAGGCGAGCGCTGTCAGGCTGAACTCGGCATTGACGTTGGCGAGCCCGCGCATGAGGAACGCACCCTGGTTCATCCACTGTTTGATTGATCCAAACGGGTGCTCGACCGTCTCGCGTCGCTTGTCGAGAATATCGGGCCGCGCGACAAGTCGTTCGGCCATGCGTTCAAGCACAGCCTCGTTTTCCCAGCGATCAATAGTTCGCCGGGAGCCTGAAGTGCATTGCGGCTTTAGGGAGCAGGTTTGGCAGGCCCGCATATTGGTATAGCGGATGGAGATATGCTCGTCCTTGCGGGTGCGGGTATAAGGATCAAGGCGATCACCACTCGGGCAGACGTAACAGTCGGCCTCCGGGTCGTAGTGAAACTCGGTCCTGTTGAAATAGCCGCTTGCAACCGCCGAGCCGCGCTGCGGCCGCGCGACATAGGGCACGACGCCGATATCCTCGCAGGCAGCAATGTCCTCGCCCTTGTAGTAGCCCTTGTCAGCGACTGCATCGATACGTTCGACGCCCAGCACCTCACGCGCGGCACCGGCTGTCTGGGCCAGGAATCCAAGGTCGCTGCCCGAATTGGTGACGTTCTGCTCGACGATCAGCTTGTATCGGGCATCGACCGCGACCTGTGCGTTGTAGCCCACCCCGACCTTGGGGTGCATCGCCATCCCCCGGGCATCAGGGTCGGTAAGTGACAGCTGGCTTTCACCGCTGGCGACCAGTTCGGTGAGCATCGCCTGGTGCAGCTCCCGCCGTGTTCGCACCCGCACGAGCTTCGCCTCGAGCGTGGCCGCACGGCGCGCCGCGCCTTGTGCCTCGATTTCCGCGCGGTCGGCCCGATCGAGCCGTCCCAAATACTCTTCGATCCGCTCGTCGGCGAGCTTGATCCATCCGGCCAGCTTTTGCTGCGTGAAGTTGCGTTTGCGGCTGTTCACCGCCTTGAGGCGCGTGCCGTCCACGGCAACCAGTTCCCGCCCGAACAGATCAAGCTTGCGGCACAGCAGCACGAAGGCGCGAAACAGCGGCTTGAATGCTGCCCGGTTCACGCGCCGAAAATCTGCAATCGTGCGAAAGTCGGGACGCAGGCCGCCCAGCAGCCAGATCACTTCGAGATTGCGCCCGGCTTCCGCCGCTAGGCATCGGCTTGAGCGGACCCTATTGAGATAGCCATAGAGATAAAGCTTCAGCAGATCCGCGGGATCGTAGCCGGGTCGGCCCGTCGCCTTTGGCCGAAAGCGGTCAAAGCCCAGTTCCCCCAGATCCAGATCGTCGACAAAGGCCGCGATGAAACGCACTGCGTTGTCTGCCGCCACATAGTCATCAACCGAGGCTGGCAGCAGCAGCATTTGATCGCGCGATTGACGTTCGATGTAGCCCATGCCCGATCATACCGGATACGAAACCTGACGGGAATCCATCAGGCAGTTTTCGGACGGTCTGTCATGATTTCCGATGGCACCGCCGAAGCCACGGACGCGGCCATTAATCGAGGTTCAGCCTGTCCAGAAACCTATCGCTTTGACGACGCTGAAGCTGTCGGAGGCCAACCTCAACGACTATGACGCGGGTGCCCGGGTAGGCGGAAACCTGATTTTCGAGGTTTTCGTCAGTGCCGATCGTAAGCGTATAACTGGGTCGTTCTATGTACTGACCCCAGGCCAGGCTCAGCGATCGAGATCGCCACGATCAATCTGTCGGACCGGGGGCGCTATGGTCGGCGCTGGGCTGGCCCGTTGTTTCGCAAGCTCTAGATTGATCCCGTCGGCTACGGCTGTCAGCCGATTAAGAGCCGACGCCCCGGGTTCGTGATTGATGGTGATGTGACCGCTGGTGACGTTCGCTAGACGGTCGGTCAGCGCTGCCACTGTACCTTCGCGTGCCACCCAGTCGCGCATATTGCTTGCGCGGTCGAGCTCTGCTGCTGGTTCATTTTTCCGCAAAACGGCGAGCCGCATGTCTTCGACGTTCTGCTCGGCCTGCTTCTGGGCAATCGGCTCAATGACCGCGATTTCGCGTGCCGCTTCCCGGATCGTCAGGCGTCGATCGAATGGCTTCTGGTCGCGACCGCGCTCGAGTGAGCGCCGAACGATTTCCTCGAGGGGATCGGCGTTTTTGTAGCGCTCGACCTGATTGGCGAGCTTGTACTTGAGCTCGTAATCCTCTCGCGTTGTCGCCGCCATCGCGTCGACCATGCTGACGCCTGGATTGCGGAGCTGGATTACCGCCAAGTCGCGCGCGATGTAGAGCGCGTCACGCGATTTCGGTGTGACATTCGTCGTTCTCCAATCGAGCTGGTGCCCATTTTCGCGTACCAGTTGTTCCGTGAATGTCCGGAGCGTGCGGCTGTTGCCCTCGCGAAACGGGTGAAGATAGTCGAGGCGCGCATAGGTTTGTGCGACGGCCTCTGACATCTCCAGCATGTCATAGCCCCTGAGCGCTTTGCCGCCCTGAAGAACGTCAAGCGTCGGCCCTAGGGTCCAGTCGATTTCAGGTCGGAGGGCATAGGGCACGAGGACGCGATCGCCCGACGCCTCTAGCTCCCGGTTCTTGAAGTGTCCCGGCGCGTCCGGCCGAAACTCGCCGGGCCGGTGCTCAGGAAGGTCCTGGAAGATCCGGCGATGAACCTCCTGGAGATGCGCCACATCGAACTGGCCTTGAACGGGATCGCGCTGAAGCTCTCTAACCCGTGCAAAGGTAAGGGCGGCCTCGCGCTGGCTAATCAAGCCGCGCGAACGGTGTCTGATGCCAGTATTGCGGCGGTCAGCTCATCGCTATCGATCTCGCCGGCGATGTAGCGGGCATTCAGTTGCTCAATCTCGTCCGAGAGGATGCCGCCCTCGTAGCGAACACTGCCCCGAGCGAAGTTAACTTCACTCAAGCGGCGCGCGCGTTCGGCTTCGCTGACTGCAGGCCTAGAGGATGTGAAGGGCGTTACGACGTTCATCGGGCGATCCTTTCAAGCGACGAGCATAGCACAAAGCCATGCTTGATACGAGAAACACAGTGCAGCCTTTCCTCTAACGGTGCGGACGGCCATCGGCCGGCAATCGTCAGTCGCACCGCCATGGCGGTGCGGTTGGAGGGGGGTGCATCCCCCCTCTGGGCAAGGGCTAGACCGTCTCCGCGCAAGCGCTCCGCTTGGCGATCGAGGCGGTATCCCCGACCTTCCCGACGCTTCGCTCTGGTGCAGGCCGGGCGATCCCCCTCCACCTCGATCGGCCCTAGTTTTGCCCATTCACCCCCCGCTCTCGGCGAGGGCCAGAAGTCGATGCGCGCATCGCCTTTGGCTCTATTCGAGAAAGAGAATAGTTTATGGAAACGGCTCGCTGTCCCGCAGGACTGCCCGGCTACGGTCACTCAATGCAAGCGGCCGCGATCGCCAGCGCGCTGGTGGAGCGCCAGGACGCCCATATCTACCGCAGGAAGGTTCGGGAATGGCTTGACCGGATCGAACATCGTGAAGGCCTAATGTCACGGGATATCGAAGAGGGTCGGATATTCGCTGAGTTCCTGACTAACCTGGCACGGGTCGGATCAGGCCTGAGGCCAGTGGAGGATTGAGGCACTCGGCAAAAAAGCTCGTATGAGCGCTACTGAATCTGTATGCACATGACAGCTAAGTATCTGATATTTAACATAATAACACTCATCGGCCTGGGCAGGCGACATCTCGCTTTGCTCCGCTACCGTACAGAACCGTATTGTTTGCTGAGGCGGCGAACCACTGAGACGAGCTTAGCCATTGCCGGATCTCGGAACGGCTCGGCAAGCCGTAGCTCTCGGCTACGGCCGTCGATCGTCAGGCCCACTGTATAGGTTCGAGCATCCGGCCTTGCGGTGTCGTTCGATGCCACGCAGCCGAAAAAGTTTGTCTGATCCGCGAGTTTAGTGATTTCCTGGCGATCCGGGGTGGCAAGATCGTCAAAGGAGACCGTCTGTTGCTTCGCCAATCCGGGAAAATGGGCAAGGCCCCCCTCGATCCGCATGCGGGCCTCGCCCGTAACCGTCTCGTCGCATGCCTTGCCCGTCTGCATTAGATCACTCCAACTGCGCTCCAGGCTTCAGTGACCGCGGTCACCTCGGCACTGCCGGAGCCGTACAAACGCATCACGACGTCGATGGTGACGCGGGCGAAGCCGGCGAAGTCCGTGTTGGCCCTCGTATTGGGGCCCAGAAGCGCATTGTACCAGATTTGGCCGGCGCGGTCCCATGCATTTCCACCGAGCGCAATCGCCGCAAGATAGAACGCTCGGTTCGGGATGCCGGAGTTGATGTGGACGCCGCCATTATCCTGATTGGTGCGAACGAAATCGTCCATGTGTCCCGGCTGCGGATCCTTGCCGAGCACGGGATCGTCATAGGCGGTGCCGGGGGCTTTCATCGAGCGCAAGGCAACGCCCTTGACCTTGGCGGTCAGAAGCTCGGCACCGATCAGCCAGTCGGCCTGTTCAGCGGTTTGCCCTAATAGGTGCTGCTTTACGAGGCTGCCGAACACGTCTGAGATGCTCTCATTGAGCGCTCCCGACTGGTTGAAGTAGACTAAGCCCGCCTCCTTCTCGGTCACGCCGTGGGTCAACTCGTGGCCGATCACGTCGAGCGAGATGGTGAAGCGGTTAAATAGCTCACCGTCGCCGTCGCCGAACACCATCTGAGTGCCGTCCCAGAAGGCGTTGTCATAGTCCTGGTCGTAGTGAACCGTGGCGTCGAGCGGCATGCCGGCATCGTCGATCGAGTTGCGCTGATAGGCCTCCCAGAACAGCGTGAACGTTGCGCCAAGGCCGTCATAAGCCTCGTTGACCGCGACATCGCCGGTGGGCGCGTCACCTTCGCGTCGGACCACCTTGGCACCCGGCGCCTCAGGTTCGCCGCCCGCGTCTCGGATCGTCCGAAGCGGGCTCGGGGTCAGGATATTTCCCGCTGCGGCGCGACGCCGCGCGATGGTGCCGGTGACGGGGCCAGCGGTGCTGGCGCGCACGATGCGCATGGTCGGATCGATCAATAGGCTGTGGACAGCCATCGCCCGCAGCTGGGGCGAACCGTTCTCTGCGATCTTCGACAGGATGTATGGCGGTAGAATGCAGTGAAGCGAGTGACGGTGGGTGGAGCTGCACATATCGTATCTCCTTTCGGGGGGGTAGTTCAGTTGCGAGCGCGGCGAAGGACAAAGGGGACGAGCGCGACCCACATGATGGTGATGAAGGCGAGTACCTGGCTGGTCTGCTCGGGTCCGCCCGGCAGATAGCCAAAGCCACCGAGTGACGCCGCGTAGAGCTCGAACGAGATCACCGAAACGGCGATCGCCGCGACATCGGCATCTCCCCCTCTCTCCTCTTGCGTTCCGAACCAGCGGAGCACGATGATGAAGAGGGTGATGACGGCGATCAGGATCAGGCGAATGACGATGTCGTCGGCTGCGATGCCGATCGCCAGCGGGTAGAGCGTCACCGCCTCAACCGGGAACAGCTTCACGAGGCTGGAATAGTAGGGCTCGGGCTCGGGCTCGGGCGCTGGGCGTCGCCCTCGCCTCACCGATGAAGCCAATTTGCTGCGCAACCGCAGCGTGCCGCGTAACGCAGGCTTCCCGGCTGTGCCGACGGGTTGACCCAGCGCTGCAATCGCGCGCTGCACCGCTTCAGCATAACGCGTCACCGCCGCGTCGCTAAGGGTAAGGGCGTTGCCGATCGCCTTGGCCTGTTCGCAGCGGTCGAGAACCGTCGCGTACACCGGCCGATCATTGTCGTCGCCGCTGTGCTGAGCGGCAAACTGGTCGCTGGCGCTACCAAGGGCCGTGCGGAGCCCGAAGAAGGTGTCGAAGAAGCGCGGCAGGTAGCGCGGATCCACCATGAACGCCTGCAGCTGGTCGATCAGGGCATCGGCCGCGTCCGTGGCCTCGGTGAAGGTCGTCATCTGAAGCCTCCTCAGGCGGGGCTTGCGAGCGAGGCGATCAGGCCAAGCGCGCGAGTGATGCGGTTAATGTTGAGGCGAGCCGCAGCGCGGCGCTGCGCCGGTGTCAGCCGGCTTGCGAGCGCATCGCGCAGGCTTGCCTGTGCTTTGACGGCGAGGTCGATCGCATCGGCGACCTGTACAGCGCGTGCCGGTCCATCCTTCGCGGCCTCGCGAGCGGCAAACACCCGGCCGGCAAGCTGCTCGCGCTGCTCGGGTGACAGGCCTGCCCGGTTGCGGATGTACGTCCGGAACAGGGCATTGCCGTAGAGGTCGTCGGCGTTGCGCGCCGCCCCCCTGCCCCAGATCGTAACCTGCGCCGAGAGCGATGCGAGCGCACGGTCGACAACGGCCCCGCGCTCGACAACGAGAGCACGCACGTCGCGCGTCTGCCGCGCTTCGCGTGAGAGCTCGTCGGCAAAGGCGATCAGCGCGACAAGACTCTGGCCTTGCTCACTTGCAATCGCCGCGTTGACGTTGGGCAAGTCCGATCCGGCGAAGAAATTGCTGAAGCGGGCAAGCTGGTCTGCTTGGTCGGCGAAGGCGGTTACCTCGGCCGAGACGTCCGTCTTGGGCGCATCGAGGATTGCGGCCAGTGCATCGGCATAAGCGCTGATCGCAACGATGAGCGCGATGCGCGGCTCCAGCACGGCGCGCGGACTGCTCCCGATGTCGATCTCGAACGCTAGGTAGCCCGGCGATGGTGCTTCGCCGGAGAGGCACAGCGGCGCTGCCGGGGCCGATGGCGTGATAGGCACCTGGATTCGCAGCGGTGTCGCTGGAAGGCAACTCGGATCGCTCGCGACTAGCGCCGCTGCAGCCTCGCGGCGACGTTGCTCGATGGCATCGAAGTACCTGGCAGTCGCCGTCACCGCCTCGCGCCTTCGGGTTTGCACTGCTCCAGCGGCCTCCAGCCTGAGTGCGTTCGTGGCGCATCCAGCGAGAAGCAGTGGACCCAACATCAATGGTAGAACGGCATTGGCGCAGCGGCGCATGGCGGTCTCCTTCAGCCTTCGGACATCATGCCCTTGAACTCCGAATCTCCCTCCCCTTTCTGCGTCTGGGCATGCACGGTGGTCCTGGTCGCTCCGGCAGTTGCTCGTGGCGCCGCATGGTGGTGATGGCATTGACGATACTAGTGATGAGTGCGGCGATACCCACTAGCATCGAGCCGTCGATCATATCGGTCATGTCTTCCGACTCCATATTGATCCGACGGCCTATGTTCCACATTTGTTCTCTGTAGGACAGGTCTAACTTCAAGCTCAGAGTAGTATGTCCTGCGGCCCCGCAATCAGTCGGCGGACAGTGGTGCCGGTTGCGGCCTCCTCGTTCGAGAAGCCGTCGAACATGGGCAGCTCCCCGAAGTCGAGAGCCGTCAAGCCTGCGATTGCAGCGACGGACCGCTGATAGGTCTTGAATGCACCGAATAGCAGCGTGTGCTCATTCAGATTGACATCTTGATCGATGAGGTAGGCGGAGGCCGACGGTCGGCCGTCATCATGGATGAAGGCGACAACCTTCCAATAGGCGAGCGGGATCGCGACACCGCGATAGACCGGATCGTCCGTTCTAAAGACCGGGCCGGTGAACACGGTCGCGCGCTCGCCAACCCTACGTGTGTTGCTGAGGATATAGTCCTCGAGGCTGAGCCAGGTGCGCTGGTTGAAGACCGAAAGCTGCGGTGAGCAGTTAGTGAAGTGGAAGGTGTCGCGATTGGCAATGCTGGCGCTCGGTCCCCAGTTTGGATCTTCGCGGCGGACAAGATGGCCCCGGTCAAAGTCGTTGTTGGCGTAGAGCTCGTCCCCAGCCTGGGCCCCCTCGGGGATACGTCCGTCAAAGGCCCATGGATCACCGCCGCGGGGAACGGAGACGCTGGCGCTGCCGTCGATGTTGACGCAGGTGAAGAGCGCGAGGCGCCGGCTCTTCGACATGACGCCCGTGAAGTGCTCATAGTCGAGCCGTACATCTGTCTTGCCATCGACGGGCAGAACATCGTCCGCGATCGCAGATGTGTCGGGCAGCGGCACGACAAACTCGCCAAGGTGTTCGGCTTGGTAGCCCTGTCGGCCCGTGAACGACGATGCCGGCGATATCCGGACGCTGGTCACCTCTGACGCAAGCAAGCTTTGGTTCGTCGACGTGATGGGCCGCAGGTCGCTCAGGCGGGGTCGATAGGACAGGTCGATCACGGGGTTTCTCCAATGGCTTCACGTCGGGCTCGCTCAAGGCGCAGCCGTTCAACGACGGGCTGGTCCTGATGGGTCTGGATCAGATTCATAAGGGCGGAAAACGGCAAGCGCGTTGCATCGAGGCGCGGCCCCTTCGGCTTCGGCACAGTTCGACCAAGAGCAAGAAGCTGGCGGCCGTTACAGACCTCAACCAACAATTCGCCGCGGTCGGCGCGGCTGAATCAGATGGCTGCGAAATAGCTCGCCTGCCGCGATGCACTCGACTTTCATAACCCGCCCCAAAGCTGACCGCTCGGCATCGCCGGACGTCACCGCTGGATTGAAGATGCCGTCGTGCTTGAAAGCTTGATAGGCGTTGAGGACGCCCGCCATCTTGGCCCGTATCTCGGGAAGCGCGGCGAGCGTTGGCTCTAAGCCCGCGCTCACCGCCTCGGCGCCGTGCTTTAGAAGCACGTGTGCCGCCTGTTGGTGCTGCAGCAAAGCGGCAGTTAGATCGTTCTGTCCCATCGTGTTGTTCACGTTAATGGCGAAACTGCTTTCGGAGGCAGGCTGGCCACGGAACGCTATTCGCGCAGCAGTTGTACGACTTCTCCAGTGCGCGCTAGGTTCGCCTAGTAGGGAGAGTGCAGATGAGGTTGTGGATCGCGGGCATGGCCGTGGCGCTGATGTCGCCACCGGTGACAGCGCAGCAAGTGCAGCGCTTTCCCAGTGACGGCGCTGGCGCGTTTCACACCGGTCGCTACCACGACCTGTTCGTCGAGCAGCTCGGCCACACTTCTGCCGACAGCCACGCCAAAATTGAGCGGGCATTTCAGCAGCTGTTCCACGGCGACGGACAGGAACAACGTGTTTATTTCGAAACCGGCGCGAACGCGAACGGCACGCTTGGCTATATTACCGACTGGGCAAACAACGACGCGCGGACCGAAGGTATGAGCTACGGCATGATGATCGCCGTCCAACTCGGCCATAAGCGTGAATTCGACGCGTTGTGGAACTGGTCCAAAACGTACATGCTGACGACCGATCCGACCAATCCCTCGGTCGGCTATTTCGCCTGGTCGATGGGTACGGACGGCACGCCTCGTTCGGTCGGCGCGGCACCAGACGGCGAAGAGTATTACGCAGCCGCGCTACTGTTCGCCGCCCGCCGCTGGGGCAACGGGACCGGCATTTACAACTACCAGGAACAGGCTGACAAAATCCTGCGTGGTATGCGCCACCACCCCGTGATGACGGCAACACTGCCGTTCCGCATCCACCCCGGCGAAGTACCTTTTGTGGAACCCGCAACGCCGTGGCCAAGCCCAAACACCCGACACGAGGCAGAGGAAGCCGCTAAGGCCGGAAAGTCTTGGCCGACCGCCCACCCGGCGCGCGCGCCGCGTCCGGTAACGGTCGGCCCGATGGTGGATGAGGCACATGCAATGGTCCGCTTCGTTCCCGAGACGGCCATTCCCGGCACTGACGCGTCGTACCATCTGCCGGCGTTCTACGAACTGTGGGCACGCTGGGGTCCGGTCGAGGATCGAGCGTTCTGGGCCCGCGCGGCGAACGTCAGCCGCGACCTGTTCGTCAAAGTTACTGACCCTACTACCGGGCTCGCCCCCGATCGCAGCAACTTCGATTTTACGCCGGCGACGGGTTGGGACGGCAAGCCCTCGCAATTCGCTTATGATAGCTGGCGCACCGTCTCCAACTGGTCGGTCGATTATGCATGGTGGGGCAAGGACCCGCGCCAGCGAGTGTTGAGCGATCGCATTCAACACTTCCTGATTGGGCAGGGAATCGACCGGTTTGCTGATCGCTACACGCTTGACGGTAAGCCGATGTCCACGCGCCATTCGGTCGGCATGCTTGCCGCCACCGCCGTTGGTGCGTTAGCAGCGACGCCCGGCAGGACGTCGCGTGCGTTCCTGCAGGCGCTATGGGACACGTCCGTTCCCGTCGGCGAGCAACGGTATTTCGACGGGATGGTGTATCTGATGAGCATGATGCATGCGGCCGGCGAGTTTCGCGTTATCCAGTCACGCGATCCGGCACCGCCGCATCCGTGACCGCGCCGCCGCTATGTTGGTGAGGTGTCGCAGCCCTTCTGTTTGGCGGGTCGGGTGCTAGTCGAAATCGGCCGGTGCCGTTGATCCAGTACTCAGCGATTCACAAAGGTGGCTGCGGCTCCAAGTAGGACAAGATCGGTGCGGCTGATTAAAGAAACGGGCACCTCCGCTAATTGACGACGATGCGCGTCCTTATTCTCAAGTCGCTGGCGAAACACCGGTAACTCAAGCTTCCTTTGAAGTGCGCGGCCGACGGCACCGGTTATAAAGACGCCATCCCAAGCTCCAAACGCTAAAATCATATCGCCAATAAAGCTGCCGACATAGCCGGCCAATAGCCGTCCAGCCGCATCGGCAGTTGGATCGCGCCCAAACGCTTTGGTAACGTCGGGCGGCGTTGCCATTGTCCGGCCGTCGGGCGACAGCGCGGCATAGGCGGCAACCAGACCCGACGCACTGATCAGAGTTTCCGCGCTCACCGGTCCGTACCGTCGCATCGCATTAAAGAATACTTCCTCTTCCGGCGTGCTGGGCGCAAAAGCGACGTGTCCGGCTTCACTCTGGACAGGCGTCAGCGTGCCGCCCGGACTGGTGACGAGCGCAGCGACGCCGAGACCTGTTCCCAGACTGATCAAAAAGGTAGCTTCCGCCAGCTTGCACGGGTCGCCGGGCTTGGATTCCGATAGGTGACACCTCTCCGCTAGGTAGCAGAGTAAGTGCCATTGCAACGGCAGCCGCTTCGTTAAGCGCAATCGGACGCACGCGCAGGACCGCCTCTACTCCTGACAACGAGATGTACCAGCGACTGCCCGTCAGATTGACAAGGTCTCCACGCACCATTCCGGCGACCGCCAGCACGCTTGGAAGAGGCTGCTTACCCACTCCAACCTCGTCCATATACTCGATCAGCGCGCTGGTGAAGGTAGTGTACCCAGCGGTGGAAAAGCTACGAACGTCCCGCGGCTCGCTGCCCCCGCCGCCTCCTGTGAGGGCAAAACGAACCGAATGGCGACCAATGTCCGCAAGAAGCCCAACCTGCATAATGTCCACGTAACTCTCCCGTGTCCCGCTTCTGACGAGCGAGCGACAATGTAGCGCTAACATCAAAGGCAACTCGAGCACACCGTCAGTTTGCCGCCGGTGGCGCAAGACGTTGACGTCTGGTCAATAGATCGAATCTCATCCATCAGTCGCTGCAAGAAGGACGCGTATCCGTGCTAGTGCGGCGCGACCGCGTCATGCTTAGTCGCTTTCATCCAACGAACTGACCTAGAAGACAACATTCGCGACCCCTCCGCGCGGTTCCCTAGATACTGCCGTTGGTTTATATTCGGGCCAAGGCGGCTTCGAGTGGGTTCGAAGTGGCCAGATTCTTCCCTGCCCTTCTATAATGCCTTTACCTCACTTCGCGGTCTGGCAAGAAGGCGTAATGACCCTGACGATCACCACCACCCCGTTTCTCGACCAAAAACCCGGTACCTCTGGCTTGCGCAAGAAGGTGCAGGTGTTCCAGCAACCGCATTATACTGAGAATTTCGTGCAATCGGTATTTGACGTGCTCGGCGATTTTGGCGGACAAACGCTGGTGCTGGGCGGAGACGGCCGATTCCTCAACCGGGAAGTGATCCAGACGGCAATCCGGATGGCGGCTGCCAACGGCTTCGGTCAGGTGCTTGTGGGCCGTGGCGGCATCCTCTCGACGCCTGCGGCGAGCAACGTCATTCGCAAATACGGGGCGTTCGGAGGTCTGATCCTTTCCGCCAGCCACAATCCTGGCGGCCCGGATGAGGATTTCGGTATAAAGTACAATATCGGCAACGGCGGCCCGGCCCCGGAGAAGATTACCGATGCCATCTACGCCCGATCGATGGTGATAGACCGTTACGTAACTGTGGACGCCCCCGACGTCGATCTTGAGCACCTCGGAGAATCGAAGGTGGCGGGAATGACCGTCGCGGTGATCGATCCCGTCACCGATTATGCTGAATTGATGGAGCAGCTGTTCGATTTTGGCGCGATCCGCAAGTTGATCGCCGGCGGCTTTCGCCTCAGCTTCGATGCGATGCATGCCGTCACCGGTCCGTATGCGCGGGAAATTCTGGAGCGCCGCCTCGGCGCGCCAGCCGGCACGGTCGTGAATGGCACACCGCTCCCGGATTTCGGCGGTCATCACCCCGATCCCAACATGGTCCATGCACACGAGTTGTTCACGCGAATGTTCAGTGCCGATGCGCCCGACTTCGGAGCAGCCTCGGATGGGGACGGTGACCGCAACCTGATTCTCGGCCGCAACATCTTCGTGACGCCATCGGATTCGCTCGCGGCACTCGCGGCCAATGCCCACCTCGCCCCTGGCTATGCGCTCGGTCTTAAGGGCCTCGCACGCTCGATGCCGACCAGTGGTGCCGTCGATCAAGTGGCACACGCCCTCGGCTTACCGCTGCATGAGACACCGACCGGCTGGAAGTTTTTCGGCAACCTGCTGGATGCGGGCATGGCGACGATCTGCGGTGAGGAAAGTGCCGGCACCGGTTCGGACCATGTCCGCGAGAAGGACGGGCTGTGGGCGGTGCTACTTTGGCTCAATATCCTCGCGGTGCGACGCGAGAGCGTGGCCGAGATCATGGCCAGCCACTGGGTTCGATTCGGCCGCAATTATTATGCACGGTACGATTATGAAGGGCTGGAAAGCGCTGCAGCTGAGCAGCTGATTAACGAGTTGCGCGCCGCTCTGCCTGCCCTTCCGGGCCGCAAGACCGAAAGTCTCACTGTCGTCGGTGCAGACGAGTTCGAGTATCTGGACCCGGTCGATGGCTCGCTTAGCCGCAATCAAGGTCTGCGGCTGCGGTTCGAGAACGGCGCACGGATCGTGTTCCGTCTGTCTGGCACCGGTACCAGCGGTGCCACTTTGCGCGTCTATCTTGAACGCTTCGAAGGGCCGGACGGCATACTGGATGCCGAGACTACGCAGGCGCTGGTTGATCTGGTGGCCGCTGCAAATGACCTTGCAGGTATTACCCGCCATACCGGCCGCAGTACCCCGACGGTCATCACGTGATGGGGCTTACGCCCTTCAGTCGTAAATAATCGCCGCTCAGGTCGATACGTAAATTTCGGCGATATGTTCACTTCGATCCACAAGGAGACGTTCGGCACAGATTTTCACTTCTCGAAAGCGGACGTTCGTTTATCCGCCATCCTGAACTATTCCTTCAGCTGCGAGCCCACGCTGACCGCGTACCTGGTGAACTCCCCGAGGATCGACACCGCCAAACGTATCCCTAGCATGAGCGCATTGAGCCGGTTAATTAGATGCCTCGCTTGGTTGCGGCCCCATCCTTCTTGCACGCCACGATCTCGCTAATGGTCAGCCGCGGCTGCAAGATAGTGACCTTATCTTTCACGGTGGATTTCGTTGGCTCGAGCGCTTCAATCGGCTTCTCGCGCGACGAAACGAGCGAGGCATCGATCCAAGTCGCAGTCGTCATTGCGCGAAGGGCAAGCGGCTGCACGAAAAACGCCCGCCGCGTCATGCTTTAGTCCTTGGGGCTATCTGAGGTAAACACCGAGCAGCATGGCTTGCTCGCCGGCTGGAACTCCATCAGTTCGACGCGGGTCCCGTCGGGATCGTACAAATTGGCTTGCCACTTGCCATCGAGCCCCATCTGCGGGCCGTCGTGGCGTTGGCTAAGGCGGTTCTCGCGGTAGAGTGTCGTCACTGCCGCTTCCATGTTGGGGACGCCTAGCGACAGATGATTGAGCACGCCGAGTTCGTTGGCATCAACCTTCTGGAGCGGCACGTCGGAGCCCGGACCAACCATCATATATTCGAGCCAGTCATGGCCATCGGGTGCCTGTTGCGAGATCCAGTCGACCTTGCTTGGATCGAACGCGCCGTACCAATAGGGCCGAAAGCCGAGCAGTTTACGGTAGAAGCCGTCCTGCTTTACGCGGTCGTGCACAGCATAGCCGACGTGGATGATGCGGCCACTGATCGCACTCGGCACAGCGGCGGTTTTGTCGCTCGCGGCTTGCACGAACTGCACCTCATTGCCCTCGGGATCGTGCGTCGTGAACCAGCGCTCACCGCCCGCGCCACGCTGCACCAGGGAGAGTGCGGTCATGCCGTGGCGTACAAGCCAGGTGCGCAATCCATCGGCATCCGGAGTCGCATAGGCGACATGCGCCAGCATGCTCGGCCCGTGGCCGGCCGGCACCGGTAGCACCTCGACGAACTGGCGCGCGCTGAAATAGTAGCGCGTGCCGGCGGAGTCTTCGGGGTCTGTCCCTTCGCGCGCACCAAGCACCCGCGTGTAGAACTCGCGCGTCTTGGCGGCATTCGTCGAATGGACCGCCAGGTGCGAGACGCCGGTGATAGGGGGCCGCTTGTCGGCGCGCGGCGGGGTAGCGGCGCTGACGAGCGTTGCAGAGAACAGCCCCAAAAGGCCCAATCGTCGGAGCATCATGCCTGGTCACCCATAGTCGATCGTGCGGCTTTCCACCGCTTGATGGACAGTATAAGCGGCAGAAAAGCCCCTGTCATCAAAAGGGGCTACGAAGGGGAGAATGCCGACGATGCGTAGAACCGCGTTGCTGCTGTCCTGCATAGCCGCCGTGATCGGCTCGCCCGCTGCGGCAGACCCCGTTTCACAGGTCGTCGCCGAGCATGGCCACCTCCACGTTCAGGGCAATCGCGTTGTCGATGCACATGGCCGGCCACTCACGCTCCGCGGCATGTCGTTATTCTGGAGCCAGTGGAAGCCGGCCTTCTACAACCGCCGCACGATCCGCTGGATCGCGAGCGACTGGCACGCGACGGCCGTGCGCGCCGCCGTCGCCGCCGCCAGCGGCGGCTATGTCACCGATCCCGCGGCGCAGACTCGGCGTGCCGAACTGGCGATCGACGCCGCGATCGGCGCGGGCATCTATGTCGTCGTCGACTGGCATGCGCACGACCCGATGCCCGACGAGGCGATCCGCTTCTTCAGGACGATCGCGCAGCGTTATCGCGGCGTACCGAACCTCATTTACGAGACGTGGAACGAGCCGCTGCCAAAATATCGCTGGTCGGCCGTCATCAAGCCGTATCACCTCCGCGTGATCGCCGCGATCCGGGCCGAGGACCCGGGCGCCTTCGTGGTTGCCGGCACGCGCAGCTGGGATCAGGATGTGGACGAAGCGGCCGCCGATCCACTCATGCTACCCGATGTCGCCTATGCGCTCCATTTCTACGCCGCTACACACAAGCAGGCGATCCGGAACAAGGCGGAGACCGCGCTCGCCCACGGCGCGGCGCTGTTCGTCACCGAATATGGCACCACCGCCGCTAATGGCGACGCGCCGATCGACGCGGCCGAGACCCGCCTGTGGTGGGACTGGTGCGAGGCGCACGGCATCAGCTATTTGAACTGGTCGCTGAGCGACAAGCTGGAAGCGGCGGCGGTGCTCAAGCCGGGAGCTTCGCCGCAGGGCGGCTGGCCTGCCGACCAACTCACCGTCTCGGGGAGGATGGTGCGCAACCAGCTTCGCGCCGCCGCCGACACCAAAGCCCGCTGATCTCCACTCGAAAGGTTTATCCGATGCTCTGCGCCCGCGTGTTTGCGCTGCTTGCCGCCTGTTCGAGCGCTGGTTTGGTTGCCCAAACTGCGCAAACCGCGCCCGCGCCGACCATCCACCCCGAAAGCTGGCCGCAAACGCACAGCCCCATTCGCCGCGATGCTGCTACCGAAGCGCGCATCGACCGCATGCTTTTGGGCATGAGCGTAGAGGAAAAAGTCGGCCAGACGTTGCAGCCGGAAATGAAGTCGATCACGCCAGCAGACGTAATCACCTATCATATCGGCTCGATCGAGAATGGCGGTGGGTCGGTGCCTGGCGGCAACAAGCATGCCTCGATCACCGACTGGCTCCACCTGATCGACGGTTACTGGCAGGCCTCGGTCGATCCCGCGAACACGGGCATACGCATTCCCCTAATGTGGGCATCCGACGCGGTTCATGGTCACAACAACGTGTTCGGGGCCACGCTCTTCCCGCACAATATCGGCCTCGGCGCGGCGCGCGACCCCGATCTGATCCGTCGCATCGGCGCGGCCACAGCTGAGGAAGTCCGTGTGCTCGGCATGGACTGGAGCTTCGCGCCGACGCTCGCCGTCGTGCAGGACGACCGCTGGGGCCGGACCTACGAGAGTTATAGCGAAAACCCCGCAATCGTCGCGCAATACGCGACGGCCATGGTGACGGGACTACAGGGTTCCGGGCGTACTTTTCTGGACCGCGATCACGTGATCTCGACCGCCAAGCATTTTCTTGGCGACGGCGGCACGGACGGCGGGCGCGACCAGGGTGACAATCTCGCATCGGAGGAGGCGCTGCGCGACGTTCATGGCGCCGGCTACCCGGCTGCGATCAACGCGGGTGTGCAGGCGGTGATGGCCAGTTTTTCAAGCTGGCACGGGATCAAGATGCACGCGAACCACGCGGTGATGACCAATGTGCTGAAGGAGCGAATGGGGTTCGACGGCCTCGTCATCGGCGATTGGAACGCGCACGGCCAGGTGCCGGGCTGCACCAAGGGCGACTGCCCGGCCGCGTTCAACGCCGGCATCGACATCTTCAACGTGCCGGAGGACTGGAAAGCGCTCTACGCCAATATGGTGCG
>Ga0160428_1001518_pt1 | contig 17239 bp, 16 predicted proteins | sample SolpanmetagenomM_FD_108198 | JGI IMG/M metagenome (GOLD analysis project Ga0160428, IMG submission 108198) | Solar panel surface microbial communities from Lawrence Berkeley National Laboratory, California, USA - M | ecosystem: Engineered > Built environment > Solar panel > Unclassified ... | reverse complement strand
GTGGAGTTCCGTTCCGAAACCGAGGACCGCGCGACGTGCGGGGCGCGGTCCACGTTCTTGAACCTCGACTCCCGCCTCAATGCCCGGCCGGGGCGCCGCCGCCACGCTTCACGCTCTTGAGACTGAGTGCGATCGGCACCGCGCAGGCGGCCACGACGCCGAGGACCCAGAACACGTCGATATAGGCCCAGTAGGCTACCTGCGTGCTCAGCACGCTCCCGATCCACGCCGTTGCCTGGCTCTTCGCCTCGACGCCGGCGTAGCCGTGCTCGGAGAAGTACTGCGTCGCCTGCCGCATGGTCTCCTGATACGCAGGCGCCGTCGGGTTCACGCTCTCCGCCAGCCGGCTCTGATGGAACTGGCCGCGGTAGGCCAGGATGTTCTGGGCGAGGGAGACGCCCATGGAGCCCCCGACGTTGCGGGCGACGTTGATCAGCGCCGAGGCCTGATCGGTCTGGTCCTTGCGGATGCCCTCGTAGGAAGCCGAGGTGATCGACAGGAACACCATCGGCAGGCCGATGCCGATGTAGACCCGCGACCACGCGAAGAACGAGAACGTCGTGGTGCCGTCGATCCGCGTCAGGTCGTACATGCCGAGCGCCACGATGGCCATGCCGGTGGCGATCAGCCATTTCGGCTGGAGGAACGCCGAGGCGCGCCCGGTGAGGAACATCATCACCACGGTGACGATGCCGCCCGGGCCGAGGACGAGTCCCGACAGGGTGGCGGTGTAGCCGTAATATTCCTGGGTGATCTGCGGGATGAACTGCGTCGTCGAGATGAGGATCGCCCCGGTGAACATCATCACCACGAAGCAGGATCCGAACTGCCGGTTGCCGATGAGCCTCAGGTCGACGACGGGGTTCTTCGCGTTCAGGAGCCACGGAATCATGGCCACGAACGAGACCACCATGAGGACGCCGGACACGTTCATCAGCGTCGAGGTGCCGAACCAGTCCTTCCGCTGCCCCTCGTCGAGGATCACCTCCAGCGAGCCGAGGAAGAGGGCGACCAGCAGGAAACCGACGCTGTCGAACCGGATGCCCCTGCGCACCAGGGCGCGCCGCTCCTTCTTGGCCGCCTCGCTGTCCTCGATGAGCCAGTGCATCAGGCCGAGGGCGATGACGCCCACCGGGCCGTTGATCAGGAAGCACCAGTGCCAGGATGCGTTGTCGGACAGCCAGCCGCCGAGCGTCGGCCCGATCACGGGCGCGACCACGATGGCGACGCCGTAGAGCGCGAAGGCCTGCCCCCGCTTCTCCGGCGGGAAGGAATCCGCCAGGATCGACTGGGCCAGCGGCGCCATGCCGCCGCCGCCGAGTCCCTGCAGCACCCGGAAGAAGAGCAGCGATTCCAGGCTCCAGGCGAAGCCGCACAGGATCGACGCGACGGTGAACAGGCCCACCGACCACATGAAGAAGGCCTTGCGGCCGTAGCGCTTGGCCAGGAAGCTCGAGGCCGTCAGCGTGATGGCGTTGGCCACGAGGTAGCTCGTCACCACCCAGGCGGCCTCGTCGGGGCCGACCGCGAGGCCGCCCGAGATGTAGCGGAGGGCCACGTTGGCGATGGTGGTGTCGAGCACCTCCATGAAGGTCGCCAGCGCGACCACGCCGGCGATCAGCCACGGGTTGTGGCCGCCCGGTGCCGTGCCGGACGATGCTTTCCCGGAAGACGCTTTCCCGGAAGACCCCTTGCCGGACGATGCTTGGCCGGACGATGCCCGGCCCGCCTTCGACTTGTGCCCGGGCACGGCGCCCGCTTGGCCGGTCACGGCGCTCACCGCACCGTGACGGTCGGGACGATCGACATGCCCGGACCGATCGCGACGTCCTTCGGCCATTCCTCGACGACGATCTTCACCGGGATGCGCTGCGTCACCTTCACGTAGTTGCCGGTGGCGTTCTGCGCCGGCAGCAGGCTGAAGGCTGTGCCCGAGCCCGGCTGCACGGAGGCCACGGTGCCGTGGATCCTGCGGCCCGGATAGGCGTCGATCTCGACGTCGACCGGCTGGCCCGGGCGCATGTCGGTGATCTGCGTCTCCTTGAAGTTCGCGGTGACCCAGATGTCGTCGGGCACGAACATCGACAGGCTCTGGCCGGCCTGCGCGAGTTGTCCGCTGCCTCCGGTGAGCCGGACGATGCGGCCGGGCTGCACGGACCGGATCGTGGTGTAGCCGAGGTTCAGCTCGGCCTGCTCGACCTGCGCGGCGTCGCGGGCGAGCTGCGCCTCGGTCGAGGCCTTCTGCGCCTGGAGGGAGCCGATCTGCTTCTGGGCCGCGACGACGCTGGCACTGGCACTCTGCAGGGAGGCCTGCCGCTGCTGCAGCGTCGAGGTCGCGGATTGCGACTGCTGGACCGAGCCCGAGCCGCGCTCGGCGAGGTCCTTGTAGCGGGCCGCGTCCTCCTGGGCGAATTTCAGGGCCGCCTCGGCGGTGGCGACCTGCGCCTTGGACACGTCGATGTTGGCGTTCTGCGCCTGGATCTGCGCGTCGATGTTCCGGATCGCGGCCTGATCGGCCTGGACCTGTGCCTTCGCCTGCTCCAGCGCGATCTGGTAGTCGCGGGGGTCGATCCGGAACAGCACCTGACCACCCTCGACGTGCTGGTTGTCGGTGACCGGCACCTCGGCGAGGTAGCCCCCGACCTTCGGCTGGATCGCGATGCTGCGCGCGTCGACGAAGGCGTCGTCGGTGCCCTCGTACGGATGCATGTACAGGAGCCAGTAGAAGAAGATGCCGACGCAGAGGGCGACCACCGCGAGGCCGCCGAGCAGGAACGCAAACGGGTGGCGCCGCAGAATGTTGGGCCGCCGCGCCCCAGCATCATCGTCGCCGTCGTCGCCTTCGCCGTCCTGCGTATCCGGGTCCACGGCCGGATCCGCGTCTTCGGTGCCGGGCTTGCGGGTGGTCTCGCGGTCCGCAGCCGCGCGGTCCCGGCCGAGGTCGAGCACATCGCGATCGACCGCACCGCTCCGGCCGTCGACCGGCCGCGCGCACGCCTCGGCCTCGGAGGCCTGCCGCTGATCGTCAAACATGGGAAATCGTCGCCCGATGGGCCGGTCGCCTCGCAGCGACCGGGCGCTGCACATCGCCCGCCTCGACCTTCACAAGCCGGGCCCTGCTACAAGGTTCCCTATCGTCTGGCCGGGGCTCAGGAACGGTTGCCGCAGTGCGGCGTTCTGCGCCGGGAACCTTTGCCGTGCACGGCCAGCACGTTCCGGAGTCCAGCCATGACCAGCAGCCCGAACCCAGGTCCGACCGCCACCTCATCCTCCGGCGTCCCCCTCGTCGGGGTCGCGCGCCTCGACGCCATGAGCGCGGCCCTCGCCCGCAACTGGTGGCTCATCGCCCTGCGCGGGGTCGTCGCCATCCTGTTCGGCATCCTCGCGTTCGTGGCGCCGGGCGCCTTCGTGCTCTCCCTGGTGCTGTTCTTCGCGGCCTACATGTTCGCCGACGGCGTCTTCGCCATCGTGGGCGCCGTCCGGGCCGCGCAGCGGCACGAGCGCTGGGGCTTCCTGCTGCTGGAGGGCATCGTCGACGTCATCGTCGGCGTCGCCGCGGTGCTCGTGCCGGCGGCCGCCGTCTGGGCCTTCGTCCTCCTGCTTGCGGCCTGGGCGCTGGTCACCGGCGGCCTGATGATCGCGGCCGCGTTCCGCCTGCATCTGCATTACGGGCGCTGGTGGCTCGTCCTCGGCGGCGTCGTGTCGATCCTGTTCGGAGCCGCGCTCCTCATCAACCCGGGCATGTCGGCCCTGGTGCTGACGTGGTGGATCGGCTCCTACACGTTCGCGTTCGGCGTGCTCCTGCTGATCCTCGCCTTCAAGCTGCGCAGCCAGCACGGTTCGACGCTCCCGCCGGCCCGGCGGTGACCGCAGGTGGCCCGCGGTCCGACGCTCGCCGGGCGGGATTGCGTCCCCGCAGCGTGGGACAGGGATCCGGATGAGGCTTAAGACACGCCGTCGACCGGAACCCCCCGGTCCCGGAAGCCGCACTGCGATGACGCCCGACGCGCCGGAACGCGCCCCGGCCGAGGAGCCGACACCGCCGAGACCGGATTCCGGATCGGCCGCCCCCGCCCCGGATCCGCGCTTGGCGGCCCGGGAGGCGCGGCGCGCGGCGCTGGACCTCGTCCGCCACCTGTGGGTCCTGATCGCGGCGGCCGCGCGCGGCGTCGTCCGCCTCGGGCGCAGGGCATCGGCGCGGTCCGGCGCCCTGATGGCGCGGGGCCGCGCTCGCCTGCGACCCGACGCGGCCTCGACCGCCCGCCCGCCAGCCCCCGCCGTGCGGCCGAGCGCCAGGGCGGCCGGATTCCGGCGCGGGGGCCGGATTCCCGTCCTGCGCCTCGCCGGCGCCGCGATCCTGCTGCCGGTCCTGGCCCTGGCGGTCTACCTGCTCGCCGCGCTTCTGACGCTGCCGCCGCTCGGCGGGGCCGTGGTCGAGACCGGACAGCGGGCGATCACGGTGGAGTCCGACGACGGGCGGGTCTTCGCCACACGCGGCAGCTTCCGCGGTCAGAAGCTCACCCAGGCCGACCTGCCGCCGCACCTCGCCCAGGCGATCGTGGCGATCGAGGACCGGCGTTTCTACAGCCACTGGGGCATCGACCTGCGCGGGCTCGCCCGGGCGGCCTGGCGCAACTTCGCGGGCGGCGGCGTGCGCGAGGGCGGATCGACGATCACCCAGCAATATGCGCGTCTCACCTCCCTCAACCAGGAAAAGTCGCTCTGGCGCAAGGTCCAGGAGGCGTTCCTGGCGCTGCGGGTGGAGGCGACGATGAGCAAGGACGAGATCCTGCTCGGCTACCTCGACACCGCCTATTTCGGCGCCGGTGCCTACGGCGCGGACGCGGCCGCCCGGCGCTACTTCGGCAAGCCCGCCAAGGCCCTGAACCTCCCGGAATCGGCCATGCTGGCCGGGCTGGTGCGGGCGCCTTCGCAGCTCGCCCCGACACGCAACCTCGGCGGCGCAAAGGAGCGCGCCGACGTGGTGCTCCAGACGATGGTCGAGACGGGAGCGATCACCCCGGCCGCCGCCGACGCGGCCCGCAAGCAGAGCGTGACCCTGAAGTCGCCGCCCGAGGCGCCCCCTGGCACCAACTACTTCCTCGACATGATCGCGGGCGACGTGAAGCGCCTGGCCGGCAAGGACGGCGACATCACGGTCCGGTCGACCCTCAACCTCGACCTCCAGAGCCTCGCCGAGGGCATCGTCGGCCGCCGCCTCGACAAGGACGGGGCGCGCCGCAAGGTCGGCCAGGCGGCCATGGTGGTGCTGTCGAAGGAGGGGGCGATCCTCGCCATGGTGGGCGGGCGCGACTACGACGACAGCCAGTTCAACCGGGCGGTTCAGGCCAAGCGACAGCCGGGCTCGCTGTTCAAGCTCCTCGTCTACCTCACGGCCTACGAGCAGGGTTTCACGCCCGAATCGATCGTGGTCGATCGCCCGGTGAAGATCGGCGACTGGGAGCCGGAGAACGACGACGGGCGCTACCGCGGGTCGGTGCCGCTCCGGACCGCCTTCGCGCTCTCCATCAACACGGTGGCGGCGGAACTCGGCCAGGAGGTCGGCATCCCGGCGGTGATCGCCACGGCGCGCAAGCTCGGGATCCAGTCCGACCTTCCGAACGTGCCGAGCCTCGTCCTGGGCTCCGGCGGCGTCAGCCTGCTGGAGATGACCCGGGCCTACGGCTCGGTCCTCGCCGGCCGCACCCCGCTCGACGCCTTCGCCATCCACGCGATCCGCGGCGGCACCCCGCAGCCGCTCTACGTCCACGCCGACCCGGCGGGCGGAACGAGCCTCGCCCAGGAGCCGCGCACGATGATGCTCGACTCGCTCCAGGCGGTGGTGGAATCCGGCACCGGCCGAGCCGCGCGGGTGCCGGGGCAGATCATCGGCGGCAAGACCGGCACGAGCCAGGATTTCCGGGACGCGTGGTTCATCGGCATGACGCCCGACCTCGTGGTCGGAGTCTGGATCGGCAACGACGACGACAGCGCGATGAACCGGATGTTCGGCGGCGAGATGCCGGCCGGGATCTTCCACGATTTCGTCCAGCGGGCCTCCGAGAAGCTCACGAAGGGCAAGCCGCGGCCCGCGGCGGAGCGCGCCGAGGCGGCCCGCGCAGTCGCAACTCCGGCCGGTGCGGCGGCAGCCGGCGAGGTCCGCGGTGTGCCGGAGGTGATCGATACCGGAACGCTGACCCTGCGCGGGCGACCCGTGCGCCTCCTCGGCGTCGAGGGCGAGCGCGGCCACCTCGCCCGCCAGCTCGCGAGCTATCTGCGGCGGCGAGAAGTGGTCTGCACCGGCGTCTCGGACAGCGCCACGGCGCGCTGTCGCATCGAGGGTGATGATCTCGCCGCGCTGATCCTCGCGGCGGGCGGCGCGCGCGCCTCCGAGGATGCGCCGGCCGACCTTCTCGGCGCCGAAGAACAGGCCCGGGCCGAGCGGGTGGGCCTGTGGGGCCGTTGACCCGCCCGGCTCAGCCAAGCTTCTCCAGGGTGAGGGGGTCTGGTGAGCCAGCAAAGTAGTGCGCCAGCGCCTCCGCGAAGCACGGCTCCTCCGGTGCGGCGGCGGCGAACAGGGTCATGCTGGAGCGGAACTTCACGTCGTCGGGAGTCCCGAAGATCGCGTTCGCCGAGCGTCCGGACAGGGCGTTGACGGCTGCCGTGCAGGCGCGCAGGCGTGGCCCGAGCAGCGGATGGCCGAGATAGGCGCGTCCCTCATCGAGGGACCGGATCGCGTAACGCCGCGCCATCGGGCTGAGGCCCAGCCCGGCGATCTGCGGGAAGATGAACCACATCCAGTGGCTGCGCTTCTCCCCGGCTTGAAGCTCCGCCAGCGCCCGCGGATAGATGCCTTCCTGTGCCGCCACGAAGCGGCCGAGATCGTACGCGTCGTTCATCCTCTCGCTCCTCGGTACCCCTATGGGCGGCGCGTCACCCGCGCGGCCGATCCGAGACGCTCTCGGCCGCAGATCCACCGGCCCGGTGTAAGCGCGGACGCATGCTCGAATCCCTCGTCGCCTTCATGATCGCGAACCCGGCGGCCAGTCACGCCCTCACGGCGGCCCTGGAGACCGTGGGCGTGGCGGTCGCCATGGTCGCGCTGCGCGGTCCGCGCCCGGAAGTCACCGCAGCCCTCGTCGTGTCGAGCTACTATTACGGCCGCGAGGCCGGACAGCGCGAGCACGACCTCAAGCATGCCGGCTGGGAGGCCGTTGAGGCGCATCTCGGCGCCGAGTTCCTGTACGGTTGGACGCTTCCGAACCTCCAGCAATGGGTCGCGCCGACCTGCACGGCCTGGGCGGTGGCTGCGGCCATCGTCCTGATCCGGTCCCGGACCGGGCGGGACGCGACCACTGTCCCGTCGAACCGCAGATCATCCTAGCGCCCGCCTCACGTTCCGCGCGCACCGCGGCCGGGTGCTCAGGTCCGCCGGAAGGGCCCCTCCGGCGGACCGATCTCGCGACGATCGCCGAGGAGCCGCCGCCCTGAGGCGATGATCTGGACCGTGTCGGGGCTGTCGCAGTGGCGCCGCGCCAGCGCCTCCAGATCGCGCAGGTCGTCGGTCGCCGGACCGCGCAGCGTCTCACCCCGTCCGATTACCGGCTCAACCTTCGCGGTGACCAAACCGGCTACCGTCTCCCAGAACTCAGCCGGGCGGGTCGCAGGCTCGCGGGATGTAGGATCCTGAACCGAAGGCTCGTGCATCGCGCGTAACCCTCCCGCTTCGCAGCGTGCTGTGCCGGGCGAATGTCCGTGATCCGCATCGACACATGTTGCAGGCTGGCCGCCGGCGCCAGCATTCCGGAGGGACCGTGATGCGGTCCGTGGACCCGACGCCGATCCGCGCGTTGGCCGGTGAATCAACCGCAGGATTCCGACATGGCCGGGGAAGATGTGCCAGCCCAGGACCGAGCCGGTCCGGTCCCCGCGGAGCAGCGGGCCGCGCTCGCCCGCGAGAGCCGGGTCCGCTCGATCGCCAAGGCGGTGAGCTGGCGCATCATCGGAAGCCTGGACACGCTGGTGCTGTCCTACCTGTTTACCGGGAACGTCCTCATCGCGGGGTCCATCGCGTCGACCGAGACCGTGACCAAGACGGTTCTGTACTACCTGCACGAGCGCGGCTGGAGCCTGATAGCGCTGGGCCGCGCCTGACCGGGACGCCGCGATGCCCCCTCAGCGGGACCGCCGGCAAGACGAGCGCTCACTCCGAGCGGCGGCACGCCCGCGGTCCGGAGCACAGGAGCGACGATCGCGATCGGGGCTGCGGCCTCGCATCACGGGCACGGCGGATCCTGTGGCGAACGGGCCCGTGCTGTTTCGGCGGGTGCTGCCCATCGGCCGGAGCGAGACCTATCTCGACGGGGCTTGCTTCCTGCGGGCGTGATGCGCCGCGGAGGTGAGACCGTCATTCGGAGGTTACCGCATGTCCCAGATCGCAATCGGCGGACTCACGTTCCGCTACGTCCTCGCGGGACCGGAGGACGCCCCGGTGGTCGCCTTCTCGAACTCCCTCGGGGCAACGCTGGAGATGTGGGACGGAGTGCTGCCGGTACTGGGGGACCGGTTCCGCACGCTGCGCTACGACACGCGAGGACATGGCGGCTCGCAGACCCGCGACGCGCCCGCGGAGATCGCCGATCTAGCCGGTGACCTCGCGGGACTGCTCGACGCCCTCGAGATCGGCCGCGCCCATCTGGTGGGCTTGTCGCTCGGTGGCATGACCGTTCAGGCCCTCGCGAGCGCCCATCCCGAACGGGTGCTCAGCGCGACCCTGATGGCGACGGCGGCGCACTTGCCGAGTGCGCAGAGCTGGAACGAACGCGCCGACACCGTCCGGAGCCAGGGCACCGGCGCCGTCGTCGAGGCGACCCTGGGCCGATGGTTCACCCCCGGCTTCGCCGAACGCGCGCCCGAGGCGATCCAGGCGGTGCGCGCGCGCTTCCTGGCCTGCGACCGGGTGGGTTACGCGGTCTGCTGCGGCGCCATCGGACGCATGGACCTGAGGCCGGTTCTTCCCGCCATCACCGCGCCGACACTCGTGATCGCCGGACGCGATGATCCCTCGACGCCGCCCGCGATGGCGGAGGAGATCTGCCGGGGGATCGCTCAGGCCGAACTCGTGGTCCTGCCGCGAGCCGCCCACCTCCTGGCCGTCGAACGCGCGGAGGCCGCCGGCGGCTACCTGCGGGCCTTCCTCGAACGCAACGCGGCGTCCGAGGCCTGAGGCCGACAAACGGGAAGGCCCCCGCGGATACAACCGCGACGGCCTCCCTTCGCGCTCCTTCAGGAACGCTCACCGCGCCTCACTTGATAAGGGCAAGGAGCGCCTTGCCGGCCTTCGAGTTCAGCTCCTTGGCATCCAGGGTACCGTCGCCGTCCGGGTCGGCCATCTTGAAGCGCTCGCCGACCGCCGCGAGGTACTCCTTCTTGTCGAGGGTGCCGTCGCTGTCCGGATCGGCCCGCTTCACGCCGGCCTGGCTCAGACGACCCTTCAGCTCGCGGGCATCAAGGGTGCCGTCCGCATCCTTCTCCAGGCGATCGAAGGTAGCCGAGGCCACCGCCTCCACTTCCTTCATGTCGACGGTGCCATCGTTGTCGGTGTCGATCATCTTGACGGCGCTCGCCCCGCTCACCGGCTTGGCCAGCGCAGCCGGAACCGAGAATGCGGACACGGCGAGGGCTGCCGCGGCGAAACCACTGAGGATACGAAGGGTCATTGCCAGATGCTCCCGAAATTTGATGCTTGGTCGTCCTAATCCTAGCGCAGCCATGCTGCAAGTGCGAAATCGCCTGCCCAGGGTCGCGCGTCGTGTTTGGATGTTCCGCGCGCAGAAAAAGGGGCCGGCGGATGCCGGCCCCTTCCTGTAGGGCTAGTCCTCGAAACCGAAGTGGAGCGCCGAATCAGTATCCGTAGCCGCGGCGGGCCACGGAACGATCCTCGTCGAAGCGGTGACGCCGGTAGTAACACCCTCGTCGCAGGTGCGGACGCGGCGATACTCTTCGCGGCCGACGTCACGGTCACGCTGGGCGCGGGCATGCAGGTCGACGCGCGGGCCGCCCGGTCCGATGTCGACCTGCGCTGCGCCGCTGCGCCGAAGCCGGGACGACCGTCGGCACGGTGGGGGCCAGAACGGCGCCAGCGAGCAGGGTCCTCGTGGGACGCTCCTGCGTGCCGTGGCGACCCGACACGTTCTTACGAAGATCGCTCCCGGCCGCCCCGTCGTCGCTGCCGCGCCCGAGGTATCCCGTGGGATCAGGCGAGTGTCGCCAAGTCCTGAAACCAATGCTGAGCCTGAACATACTCCTTCACTCGTGGTGACAATGCGTGGGGATTGGTGTCGTGCACCACCCACACCTGCACGGCATCATCGACGACGATCCCGTGGATGCGCGCCAGCAGCCTGTTCTGCTCATCCGCGTCGAGGCTCGCCTTCACTTGGTCGCAGAGGGCGTCGACCTCGGGATTGCGATAGTGACTCCAGTTCACCCCATTCGGGGCGATCTGCTTCGAATCGTAGAAGCGCAGGATCGCGTAGAACGGGTCCGAGGTGACGTACGCGATGTTGCCGGCGGTGACGCCCTTGAGGCTCGGATCGGCCGCGCCCTGGCGCCAAGCCGTGTAGGCGACTTCGAGCTCCACGGTCTTGAACTCGACCTGGATGCCCACCTCGGCCCAGCTCTGCTGCAGAAACTCATTGATCGGGAGCGACAGCATCTGCCCGGTGCCGCCCGTGGGGATCAGGATCGTGGCCTTGACGGGCTTCTGGACGGAGTAGCCGGCCTGCTCCACGAGCTTGCGGGCCGCGTCGACGTCGGTCTTGATCTGGAAATTGGGCTTGCCGAACCACGGGCTCGACGCCTGAACCTGCCCGATCGCCGGCTGGGCGAGGCCGCCCATCAGCTCGACGACGCCGGCGCGGTCGATGGCGAGGTTGGCCGCCTTGCGCAGACGCAGGTCCCGCCAGGGCGAGCCCTCCAGCATCGATAGGTGGTAGTTCCAGACATGGGGCGTGTCGTTGCCGACGACGCGCATGCCGGCGGCCTTCAGCCGTGGCACCGCGTCGGGCGCGGGCGATTCGATCAGGTCGACGTTGCCGGACAGGAGCGCGTTCACCCGCGCCAGATCCTCGGGAATGCAGGTGAGCGTGAGTTTGGCGAGCTTCGGGACCCGCTTCGGATTCCAGTACGCGGCGTTCGGTAGGAGTTCGAGGCGCACCCGCGGGACCAGCTGGCCCATCCGGAACGGCCCGGTGCCGGCCGGCGCGAAGGCGAACTTCGCCCAGTCGCGCCCGACCGCCTCGTACTGCGCGGGCGAGGAGATCAGGAACCACAGCATCTGGTAGGGGAACAGGCTGTCGGGAGTCTTGGTCGTGACCTGAACGGTCTTGGCGTCGAGCTTCCGGTAGCTCGCCACGCCGGGCAGGCGCGGGCGGACCTGGGCGGCCTGCCGCTGATCGAAATGCGGTGCCTCCTTGTTCAGCACCTTGTCGAAGTTCCAGATCACCGCGTCGGCATCGAAGCCGGACCCGTCGTGGAATTTGACGCCCTCGCGCAGGTGGAAGGTCCAGACCTTGGGGTCCGCCGGGTCGCTGGACCAGTCGGTGGCGAGCCCGGGGACCATCTTGCCCGGCCGGTCCGCGACGTCGAGTTCCCACGCCACCAGCGGGTCGTAGAGGGTCAGGCCGGTGAACTGGTAGCCGCCGGCGCCCCGGTCCGGCTGCCCGGTGGTGAGCGGCAGGTCGGTCATCGAGATGCCGTAGGTCAGGCCGCCGGGCGCTGCGCCCTGTGCACCGGCCCGGCCCGGAGCCGCGACCGCGGCGAGCGCCGCGGCCCCGGCCATCAGGGATCGACGTGTCGGCTTGATCGAGTCCATCGTGTCTCTCGGCTGAGGGCGGATGCGCCGCACGGAGCGGCGCCCGCCTCTCAGGCGTGCGGCGGCGCTCCCGCGCCGCGAACCCGTGCCGCATACAGAATGATGCACGCATCATGCCGAGCTGGACGGCGGGTTCAGGCCTCCCAGACCTGACCGGGCCGGAGCGCCAGGAACCGCTCGGGCGGCAGGCCCGCGGCCCCGAGTGCCGCCGTCAGGGCCTCGGCGGGTCGCTCGATGCCCTCGTCGGTGAGCTGGAAGGTGCCCCAGTGATGGCCCAGGGCCTGCTCGGCGCCCAGCAGCGTGAAGGCGTCGACGGCCTCGGCGGGATTGACGTGCTGGGCCCGCATGAACCAGCGCGGCTCGTAGGCGCCGATCGGCAGCGTCGCCAGCCTCGGAGGCCCGAAGCGGGCTCGGATCTCGCGGAACAGGCCGCCATCGCCGAAGCCGGTATCGCCGACATGGTAATGCACGCCGCGGGGCGAGGTGATCACGAAGGCGCACCACAGGGCCATGCGCCCGTCGTTGACGCCCCGGGCCGACCAATGGTTCGCCGGCGTGAGGTAGACCTGGAGCCCGTCGCCGAGATCGACCGTCTGGCCCCAGTCGCGGGTCTCGACGTGCATCGTGTCGTCGTAGCCGCGCAGGATGGCGTCGTTGCCCAGGGGCGCCACGATCAGCGGCTGGTGCTGCTGCCAGATCCGCGCGAGGCTCGGCCCGTCGAGATGGTCGTAGTGATTGTGGGTGATCAGCACCGCGTCGATGGGCGGAAGATCGGCCGGGGCGATACCCGGCGGGTTGACGCGCCGGGGCCCGGCGAAGCGGACGGGACTCGCCCGTCTGGCAAAGACCGGATCGATCAGGATGTTGCGGCCCGCGACCTGCACGAGGTAGCTCGCATGGCCGATGAGCACGACCCGCAGGCCGGCGACGCGCACGGGCGGATGGTCCGCCGGATAGGGGCTGGGGGCGCTCTTCGGCCAGGGCTCGCGCTGCCGCTTGGCCTGCCAGCGGAGTACGTCCGGCAGCGACTTGTCGGTGGCCTGATCCGGCAGGAAGAACCGCAGGCCGTCGAAATGATCGGAGGTCGGCCCGCTGTAGTACGGGTTCCTGCCGCGCCGATGGGCGGCGTAGCCGACACCACCGAGAGTCATCACCGTGGCCGCGCTGGCGACCGTAAGCAGGCTGCGCCGTTTCATGGGTGTGAGATGGCCGCAGGCGCGGACCGGTCAAGCTCTCCGGCGGCGCGGCCGGGCGCCTCAGGGGAGACCCCGGGGAAATTCAGGGACGCCTCAGCAGCGACTGGGCAGCGGGCCCGCTCAGTCGACCGCCTCGGCGGCCAGCGACAGCCGCGCCCGATAGACGACCTTCCCGACACCGTCGCGCACGCAGGCGACGTAATCCTGACGTTCGACGTCGGGCAGCATGTCGCGGGCGATCGCCGACATGATGCGGGTGACCTTGGCGCGCGCGGCCGGCAGGTCCGGAAGATCGAAGCCGACCTCATCGCGGATCGGCTGCAAGCCGTCATGAAGATCGATGAAGAAGCGAGGCATCAGCGCAAATTGTCTCAATGAGAGGTAATGCACCGAAACGATTGATCTCCTATGGTTAACAATGCCTTAAACGACCGGCTTTCGGAACTACAGCCGGCGCACTGTCAGGAGCGCCAGCGCAGGTCCCGCCGCTCCAGCGGGTTCGTGAAGGACCGCCCGTCGCGCGCCGCTTCCAGCGCCTCGCGCTTCAGGCGGAAATACCATTGCGAGGGCAGATCGCCCTGGCCGAACAGCACCATGGTGGGCTTTCTATCCAGGCCGGCTTGCGCGTGCTGAAGCACCTCCTGGTCCTGGGTGAGGAACTGCCGCATCAACGGGCGCGCGACCGGCTTGAGCAGGTTCAGCGCCGGCATGCTCCAGTAGAGGGCGTTGGTAAGAAGGGTCCGGTCGGCGGTCAGCGGCGTCGCGAAGGTAAAGTTCGCCACGCGCTTCTCGCCCGCGCGGATGCGCTCCAGGCGCACCCCGGGCAGGCGGAACTCGATCTCGACCTCGGGCACGCCGCCGAGCAGCCGGTAGATCGGCGAACTCGTCGTGGTGGCGTGGCTCGTCATGACGAAGCCGTGCGGCACCGGCTGGAAGGTCTTCACCTTCTCGCGGAGCTGCTTCGAGGGGCGGAACCACCAGGAATCATGGACGAAGGCGACGTGCCCCGGGTCCACGAGGCTCAGGGTCGTCAGATCGAAGGAGGCCTCCACCACGAGTTCGACCACGAGCGACCCGGCCGGCTCGAAATCCAGCGCCGGAACCGCCGGCACCTCCCCGGCGGCGGGACCAAGATGTGGGTTCACCCAGAGGAACCCAGCGCTCTCTCGGACGGGGAAGCGCTGAACCTGGATGCGTGAGAAATCGGCGGCGTCCTGCTCCGACAGTGTCGGAACGTCGCGGCAGCGCCCGTCCGTCCCGAAGCGCCATCCGTGGAACGGGCACATCAGCGTGTCGCCGTCGAAGCGGCCCTTCGACAGGGCCATGCCGCGATGGGGGCACCGGTCGCGCAGCGCGAAGGGACTGCCATCCGGGGCGCGCCCGAGCACGATCTGCTCGCCGTTCAGTTCCACGGCCCGCAGCCCCGTGCTCCCGCCGGACCTGCCGCTGGACTTGCCGAGGCCTCGGGACTGGCCGACGCAGTACCACGCATTGCCGAGCGGCTGGCGCATCGAACCGGGATCGAGGTCAGGTTCCTCGGCGGGGCGCGGCGGATTCGTGAAGGGCGCGTTCAAGGCGGTTCGGGCTGACCACGGATGGCCCGTCATACGCCCGGTGCCCGGAGTGGGGAAGCGCGGCACCGAGGGAGGACAAACGGGCGCAGGCGCGGGGCTTCACAAGTCCGGCGCGGCCCCCTACCTTCGCCTCACCCGCAACGAACGAAAGGAGGTGATCCAGTGTCTCATTGTCATCAGCCGTGTGTCTCGGCTCATCGGACCTGGACCGTCGCCTCCGGCGCGTCGCTCTAAGACGCGTCAGAGACCCGATTTCGGGACAGTTCCGCCGGACACGACGGTTCGGCAATGGAAGGGCCACCCACTCGGGTGGCCCTTCGGCTTTTCGGGGGTCTCGACGAAGACCGGCGCGCTCAGCGCTTCTGCATCTGGAACAACGGCTGGGCCAGCGCCTCGGTCCGCGCGCGCCACAGGTCGCGCTCCTCGCGCAGCGCGTCGCGCTCACCCGCCAGGGTAACGGCCTCGGTGCGCAGGACGTCGCGCTCGACGCGCACCCGGTCGTGTTCGAGCCGCATCGCCTCGCACTCGGCAAGCAGCCGCGCGCGCTCGGCCTTAAGCGCCTCGCGCTCGGCGCGGACCTCCTCCTGTTCTGCCCGCAGATCCTCCAGGGAGCCCATCTCCTCGCGGATGTGCTCGCGCAGCGCCCGGATCTCCTGCGCCAGGATCGCCTGCAGCTCGTCCTTCCGCTCGGCCTCCAGGCGGAGCTTGGCCTTCAGCATCAGGTTCTCGGCCATCAGCTCGGACAGGTCGGCATCCTCGACCGTCTCGTTCTGCGGCACGGCCGGCTCGACGATCCGCGGCGACCAGCTCGCCTCGGCGGGGCGCGCGCCCTTCGACTCCGGCGACATCTCCGGGGCGCGCGGCTCGCTGCGCGTCTCGGCCGGGCTGTGCGTCTTCATCGCGGCGAGCCAGTCTCGGAGCGGGCCCGGCGCGGTGCGGGTGCCGGCGTCGATCGGCGGCGTGGAGCGGGCGGGTTCCGACATCGGCGGGCGTCCTGAGCGAATACCCGCCGATGACAATCCGAACATGCTTAACGATCGGTAAAGCCCGACCGCCTCGCGACGCCCCATCGCAGGTCCGCCCCGGGGCATTAAGGCGAAGCGCGGGTGCGCAAAATTGACTTTCCCGCATATCGCGGCTACGCCCCGCCCTCCCGATCCGTAGCAGATCGACCCGTGCCAAGCCGACCGGCCCCGTGAGGCCGGAGGTCAACGCCCGACAGCGCGTGCGCGCCCTCGGGCGCGATGGGCGTTGGGCCGCGCCGCCGCGACGGGATCCGCCGGCCGAGGCACCCGCATGACGCGAGATCAGCAAGCGTTGCAGCACGAGTTGCACATCGAGGACGCGATCAACGAGACCTGCCCGTGGTCGGGCAAGCCGATCTCGGCCGACGCGCTGACGCTCTACAGCGGCGCCGTGGTCGGCTTCTGCAACCCGGATTGCCGGGACAAGTTCGCGAGCGCCCTGCGCAGCTTCGAGGCCGCCCTCCAGGCGCGCCGCGTCGAGCGCTCCGGCCTCGAACAGTAAGCGCGGGTCCAGACCATGTTCGAAGGCCTGTCCGACCGCCTCTCCGGCATCCTCTCGGGACTGACGCGCCGCGGCGCGCTCACCGAGGCCGACGTCACCGCCGCCATGCGCGAGGTGCGCCGCGCCCTGCTGGAGGCCGACGTCGCCCTTGAGGTGGTCCGCGGCTTCACCGACCGGGTGAAGGAGAAGGCCGTCGGCGCCGTCGTCCTCAAGTCGGTGACGCCCGGCCAGATGGTCGTGAAGATCGTCAACGACGAGCTCGTTGCGATGCTCGGCACCGATGCCGAGACCGTCGATCTCAACGCCCCCGCCCCGGTGCCGATCCTGATGGTCGGCCTGCAGGGCTCGGGAAAAACCACCACCACCGCCAAGATCGCCCGGCGGCTCTCCGACCGCGAGAAGCGCAAGGTCTTGCTCGCCTCCCTCGACACGCGCCGCCCGGCCGCCATGGAGCAGCTCGCGGTTCTGGCGAAGCAGGTCGGCGTCGAGTCGCTGCCGATCATCGCCGGCCAGTCGGCGGTGCAGATCGCCAAGCGCGCCATGGACGCCGCGCGGCTCGGCGGCTTCGACGTGGTGATGCTCGACACCGCCGGCCGCACCACCGTGGACGAGGCCCTGATGGCCGAGGCCGCCGAGGTGAAGGCCGCGACCCGGCCCCACGAGGTCCTGCTCGTCGCCGACGCGCTCACCGGCCAGGACGCGGTTAACACCGCCCGCGCCTTCGACGAGCGGCTCGGCGTCACCGGCATCGTCCTGACCCGCATGGACGGCGATTCCCGCGGCGGCGCGGCCCTGTCGATGCGCGCCGTCACCGGCAAGCCGATCAAGCTCGTCGGCGTCGGCGAGAAGGTCGACGCGCTGGAGGAGTTCCACCCGGCCCGCGTCGCCAACCGCATCCTCGGCATGGGCGACATCGTCTCGCTCGTCGAGAAGGCCGCCGAAACCATCGACCACGAGCAGGCGCTCCGCACCGCGGAGAAGATGCGCAAGGGCAAGTTCGATCTCGAAGACCTGTCCATGCAGCTCGCCCAGATGGAGAAGATGGGCGGCATCGGCGGCCTGATGGG
>Ga0160428_1001516_pt1 | contig 17254 bp, 15 predicted proteins | sample SolpanmetagenomM_FD_108198 | JGI IMG/M metagenome (GOLD analysis project Ga0160428, IMG submission 108198) | Solar panel surface microbial communities from Lawrence Berkeley National Laboratory, California, USA - M | ecosystem: Engineered > Built environment > Solar panel > Unclassified ... | reverse complement strand
CGGCCAGCTCGCGCACCCGCGGGGTGATGACGCCCCCGTCCAGCTCGCCGACGCGGAACGTCGCGACGTTGCCCTGCAGCACGACGCCCGGGCCCATCAGGTCGGCCCCGATGTTGACGAAGCTGGCGAGCACGCGCTCGCGGCCGACGGCCTCGACGAGGACGTCGGCGGTGAGCCCGTTCTGCACCGTGAGCACGTACCCGCCGGGCGCCAGCCGGTCCTCCAGCAGCGCTGCGGCGGAGGCGGTGTGCAGGCTCTTGACGGCGACCACGGCGCGCTCGACGACGTCGGGCAGGTCGCGGGGGGCGATGGCCGGGACGCGGGCGACGAACTCCTCCACCGGGCCCTCGATGCGCAGCCCGTCGCGCTGGATCGCCGCGACGTGCGCCTCGTCGGCGTCGACCAGGGTCACGTCGTGCCCCGCGCGGAACATCCGCGCGCCGAGGGTCCCCCCGATCGCCCCGGCCCCGATGACGAAGAGCTTCACGCCCGCACCTGCGCGGGGACGGCCCGGTCGACGAAGTCCCGCAGCACGCGCTGGAACTCCTCCCGCTCCTCGGTCTGGGGCGAGTGGCCCGAGTTCTCGAAGACCACGAGCTCCGCGCCGGGCACGAGCCGGGCGATGGTCTCCGACGCGCTGACCGGGGTCACCCAGTCGTGGCGGCCGACCGTCACCAGGACGGGCACCGCGATGCCCGGCAGGTCGGCCTTGAGGTCGTAGGTCGGGAAGTTCTCCTGGAAGCAGGCGTTGTGCGACTCGTGGCGGTAGGTGCCGGCCTCGACCGCGGCCGTCGACCTCGCCTCGTCGTACTCGGCGTCGTACAGCGGGATCAGCTCCCGCCAGAGCTCCTTGAGCTCCTCGTCGCTGCGCACCGTCCCGCCCCAGTAGCGGTTGAAGTGCTCCCAGTCGATCTCGACGCGGGTCTGGTTGCGGGCGTTCTCGAAGGCGAGCTCGAGGTTGGAGCCGTCGGCGGAGGTGTCGCGCAGGACGACGGCCTGCACGTGCTCCGGGTAGCGCACGGCGTACTCGAGGGAGATGAACCCGCCGTAGGACCCGCCGGCCACGGTCACGCGCTCGGCGCCCGCCCACTGCCGCAGCCCGTCGACGTCGGCGGCCCACTGCTCGTGGGAGTAGGGCCCGACGCCCTCGCTGAGCCCGCAGCCGCGCGCGTCGAACACGACGACGCGGAACCGGTCGGCCAGCGGGCCGAAGGTGGAGCGGGGTTCGGCGAGCGAGCCGATGCCCCCGCCGCCGTGGTGGGCGATGAGCACGGGCCCGTCCTCGGGCCCGAGGACCTCGACGTTCAGCCGGGCCCCGTTGATGGTGACGTCCACGGTTCTCCTCAGGTGGTGGCGGGCGCCGACGCGAGCACGCCCTGGACGTGGCGCTCGACGACGTCGCCGAGCACGGTGAGCGGGACGGCGCCGCACGAGAGCACCACGCCGTGGAAGGTGGCGATCGAGAACCGCTCGCCGAGGCGCTGCTGCGCGCTGGCGCGCAGGCGCAGGATCTCGCGGCGCCCGATCATGTAGGCCAGCGCCTGGCCGGGCCAGGCGGTGTAGCGGTCGACCTCGCTCTCGACGTGCTCCCGGGTGGTGGCCGTGTTCGCGTACATGAACTCCACGGCCTGCTCCCGGGTCCAGCGGAGGTGGTGGATGCCGGTGTCCACCACGAGCCGGCAGGCGCGCAGCGCCCGGAACGAGAGCATCCCGAGGCGGGAGAGGTCGTCGCTGTAGAGCTCCATCTCGTCGGCGAGCTGCTCGGCGTAGAGCCCCCAGCCCTCGTTGAAGCTGCACGCCTCCACGTCGAGGTGGCGCCGGTAGCGGGGGATGTCGAGCAGCTGCGCGCTGGCGAGCTGGAGGTGGTGGCCGGGGACGGCCTCGTGGAAGGACAGCGACTCGTACTCGTAGCGGAAGTGGCTCGGCGCGTCCGCGGCGAGGACGCAGTAGGCGCCCGGCCGGCTGCCGTCGACCGAGGGCGGGCGGTAGTAGCCGAGGGCGCTGCCGGCGGCGTCGACGGGGTTGATCTCCTCGATGACGCAGTCGGGGACCGCGAGCGCCGGGAACCAGTCGTCGCGGGCGGCCTCGGCGCGGGCCAGCGCGGCGCGGGCGACCCCGACGATCTCCTCGCTCGTCTCGAAGCGCAGGGCCGGGTCGCTGCGCAGCCGCTCGGCGATGCGGTCGAACTCCGTCTCCCCCAGCGCCCGGCCGCCGACGGTGCTCCACTCCGCCCGCAGCTCCTCGAGGACGTCGAGGCCGATGCGGTGGACCTCCTCCGCGGTGAGGTCGGTCGTCGTGTGGCGGCGCACCGCGGCCGCGTAGCCCTCCGCCCCGCCCGGCACGGCGGAGATCCCGACGTCCTCCCCGGTGCGCCCCAGCGGCAGCAGCTCCCCGCGCAGCCGTGCGGCGAGCGCGGCCAGCGCGGGCCGGACGTCGTCCAGGACGAGGCGGGTCGCGGTGGCCAGGGTGCCCGGGTCGCCGGACGCGCGCGCCGGGGCGAGCAGGGCGTCCTCGTCGACCCCCAGCGCCAGGTGCCCCTCGAGCTGAGCGACCGCGTGCTCGACCCCGAGGCGGGTGGGCACGCGCCCGGCGGCCGCCTCCTGGGCGTAGCGCTCGCCGAGCACGGCGAAGAACCCCGGCAGCCCCTCGAGCCGCTGCAGGTAGCGCTGCCGCGCCTCGGGGCCCGCCGTCGTCATGGCCGGCACGGCCTGGAACACCAGGCCCTGCCGGCTGACGTAGCCCTTGGCGGAGGCGTTGGCCGCCCACAGGGAGTGCTGGGCGTCCTCCGCGGCCCCCCGGGCCAGCGCCACGAGCACGTCGCGGTCGACGAGCTCGTCGACGTCGAGGTCCGCCGCCGGCAGCGCCGCGGCCTCGCGCGCCACCGCGTGCAGCCCCTCGGCCGCCCGCTCGCTCGCGGCCCGGGACGGGTCACCGGCGAGGTGGTCGAACGCGTCGAGGCCGAGCAGGGTCGCGTTGTACGGGTCGTAGGTGTGCTGGAGGGTGAAGTACCGCTCGCCCAGCGCCGCCAGCTGCGCCGACGGCGAGCCGGGAGGAGTCGTGCTCATGGGTGTCGTCCTTGCTGGGGGCCGCCTCAGAAGAGGGAGTGCCCGCCGTCGATGGAGATCGTCTGGCCGCTGACCCACGAGGCGTCGGGGTCGGCGAAGAAGAGGACGCCGCGGGCGATGTCGTCGGGGGTCCCCGTGCGCCGCACCGCGATCCGCTCGAGCAGCGCCGCCTGCCCCTGCGGCCCGTAGGAGTCCCACTGCGCCTGCGTCGTGGGGTTCGACAGCACGAACCCGGGGGCGATGCAGTTCGCCGTGATGCCGAAGGGCCCAAGCTCGTGGGCCATCTGCCGGGTGAACCCGATCTGCGCGGCCTTCGACGTCGTGTACGCCTGGATGCCGGTGAGGCTCACGCTGCGCCCGGCGCCGGAGGAGATGGTCACGACGCGCCCGAACCCCCGGGCCTTCATGGAGCGCACCGCCGCGCGCGTGCAGTTGCGCATCGTCACGACGTTCGCGCGCACCACGGCGTCCCAGGCCTCGTCGTCGAGCTCGTCGATCGGCGTGTGGGTCTGGCCGACGACGCCGCCGGCGCAGTTCACCAGCACGTCGACGTCGCCGACCCCGGCGAAGAACGCCTCGACCGCGGCCGTGTCGGCCAGGTCGACCTCGTCGCGGTCGACGCCGCGCACGCTGGCGCCCGCCTCGCGCAGCCGCTCGGCGATGGCGCGCCCGATCCCCTGCGCGGTGCCGGTCACCACCGCGCTCCGCCCGCGCAACCGCCCGGTCCCCGCCTCGCTCACGACGTCGCCTCCGCCGGGCTCAGCGCGGTCTCGCGGTACGCGCGGGCGATCTGCACGGTGTCCTCCCACTCCTTCATGCGCTCGATGCCGCGGCCCTGCGTGGCCAGCAGGACCGCCTCGACCAGCGCCTCGAGCAGCGCGACCGTGGCGACCGCGGAGTCGAAGGGGATGCCGGCCACGGGCACCGGGAGCACGACGTCGGCGCTCTCGGCGGCCGGCGACAGGCCCTGGTCGGTGATGACGACGACGGTCGCGCCCCGCGCCTTGGCGATGCTCGCGGCCTGCGTGGCGGTGAGCTCGTAGCGGCGGAAGTCCAGGACCACCGCGACGGAGCCCGGGCACAGCCGCAGCAGCTTGCCGATGTCGTGACCCAAGGGCTCGGAGACGAAGTCGACGAAGGGGATCGCCTGGTCGAGCTGGACCGCGAAGATCTCGGCCGCGAACCGGCTGAAGTAGCCGCCCATGACCGCCACGTGCTTGGGCCGCCGCGCCAGCGCTTCGACCGCGAGGTCGAACTCGCTCGGCGGGACGGAGGTCGCGAGCGCCTCCACCAGCCCGATCCGCTCGGCCACGGCGGCCTGCAGGACCGGCTCCTCGCCGTGCGCGCGGACGCCCTCCTCCGTCCGGCTGACCGGGCTGTTCATGTGGTGGGTGACCTCCTCGCGCAGGCGCTTCTGGAAGTCGGGGTAGCCGGACATGCCGAGCCGGGTCACGAGCCGCAGCACCGTGGGGGTGCTGGTGCCGGCCGCCTTGGCGACCGTCGCCGCGCTCTCGAGCCCCGCGCTCGGGTAGGAGGCCAGCAGGGTGCGGGCCACCTTCTTCTCGGCGGGGCTCAGCTCGCCCATGCGGGCGAAGATCTCGTCGTCGATCCTCATGCTGGATCCTCTCCGGTGCGAACGGGGTGGACGGCCGCTCAGGTCAGCAGCACCAGCCCGTCCGGGCCCTCGTAGGCCGCGAACAGCGTGGGCGAGTTGTGCGCCACCACGACGCTGCCGTCGGGGGCCACCGCGACCAGGCCGCCGCTGGCGTCCTTCGCGGTCAGCTCCGCGGCGATCGACGCCCGCACCGCGTCGGCGAGGGAGGCCCCCAGGTACCGCATCCGGGCCGCGACGTCGTAGGAGAAGACCCCGCGGATGAACGCCTCGCCCTCCCCCGTGCAGGACACCGCGAGGGAGTCGCCGCGGGCGTAGGTGCCGGCGCCGATGACCGGGCTGTCGCCGACGCGGCCGGAGCTCTGGTCGGCCATCCCCCCCGTCGAGGTCGCCGCCGCCACCCGGCCCTGCCGGTCGCGGGCCACGGCCCCGACGGTGCCGTGGCGCGGGCCGGTGAGGTGGCGCGAGCGGATGCGCTCGAGCTGCTCCCGGCGCGCCTCGGTGACGAACCACTCCTGCTCGCGCACCTGCAGGCCCCAGCCCGCGGCCAGGTCGCGGGAGGGGTCGACGAGCAGGAGGTGGGAGCTGTTCTCCAGCACGGCGCGGGCCAGGCGCACGGGGTTCTTCGCGTGCCGGGACACCGCGATCGCGCCCGCCCGACCGTCGTCGTCCATGACGGCCGCGTCGTGCTCGACGGAGCCGTCCGCGGCCAGGGCCGCGCCGCGGCCCGCGTTGAACAGGGGGTCGTCCTCGAGCTGCTCGACCGCGGCGCACACGGCGTCCAGGGCCGCACCGCCGTCGGCGAGCACGGCGCGCCCCGCCCCGTGGGCGCGGCGCAGGCCCGCCTCGAAGCTCTCGCGGCGTTGGGCGGAGAGCTCCTCGATGCGGCCCCCGGCGCCGCCGTGCAGGGCGAGGGAGAACTCGCCGAGCGGGGGCAGCGCCCACAGCCGCGTCTCGAGCGGGCGGGCCACGGACTCCTCGTCGGCCATCACCGGCCCCCGGCCTGGCGGGTGATGTAGTTGACGGCCACGAACGAGCGGAACACGTCCAGCAGGTCGTCGCCCGTGATGCGGACCTCGCGCAGGCCCGTGCGCTCGGCGCTGCGGGCCCAGGTCGCGACGTCGGCCATGTCGGCGGTCTGCAGGTCCAGGTCGAGGGCGGCGGGCCGCTCGATGCCGGGCGTGCTCACCGCGCCCGCGGCCACGCGGCGCACGGCCTCCTCGGCCCCGGCGCGGATGAGCCGGCACGACTCCGTCGGGTGCAGGTTCAGCGCGCTGGCCCGGGTGATCGACTCCTTGGTGACGACGTTCACGGCGCCGCGGGCGAACGGCTCCGTCTCGTCCCACGTCACCGCGTCGCCCGAGACGAAGGCGATCGGCACGCCGAAGTGGTCGGCCACGAGGGCGTTGATGCCGCTCTCGCCGACGGCGCGGCCGTTGAGGCGGGCGCCGGAGAACACCTCGGGGTTGTAGGTGTGCGACAGCGTCGACGGCTCCCCCGAGATCGAGCCGTGGTAGCCCACGAAGAAGATCGCGTCGACGCTCTCGTCGAGCCCCTGCATCATGTACAGCGGCTTGTGGCGGCCCGAGAGGTAGCGCGCCTCGCCGGCGACGAGCCGCGGGTCGAGGTTGGCCATGCGGCTGTGGGAGTCGTTGAGGACGACCTCGGTCGCCCCGCCCGCGATCGCGCCCTCGATCGCCGCGTTCACCTCGGCCTGCAGCAGCTCGCAGCCCAGGGCGTAGGCGGGGCTGCCGGGGCGGCACTGGTCCCAGTCGACGATGCCGGCGACGCCCTCCATGTCCAGCGACATCCAGACCTTCATGCGTCGGTGCTCCTCGCTCCAGGGGTCCCCGGGTCTCCGGGGGACGGGTGTTCTTCGGGGTGGCGGGGTTCCGCGGGACCGCGGACCTCCGCCGGGTCCGTGGTCTCGTCCTGCAGCTCCTCGCGGACGTCCACCCGGTCGATGCTCGCCGCCGGGTCCGGCGGGGCCTGGAACGGCGGGAGCTCCGCCGCGCGCAGGCAGGCCGAGTCGTGGCCCGCCCCGACGGCCGCGAGCGCGGGGTCCTCGGTGCGGCAGCGCTCGACCGCGTACGGGCAGCGCGGGTGGAACCGGCAGCCCGCGGGGACGTCGAACGGGCTCGGCGGTTCCCCGTCGAGCACGAACTCCTCGTTCACGCTGCCCGCGCGCATGCGCGGGATCGAGTCGACGAGCGCGCGCGTGTAGGGGTGGCGGGGGTTGGCGAACAGCTCGGCGGTCTCGGCGACCTCGACGATGCGGCCGAGGTACATGACCGCGACGCGCTGGCTGAGGTGCTGCACCACGGCGAGGTTGTGCGCGACGAAGAGGATGCTCAGGCCGAGCTCGCGCTGCAGGCGCGCGAACAGGTCGAGGATCGTCGCCTGCACCGACACGTCCAGGGCGGAGACGGGTTCGTCGGCGATCAGCACGTCCGGGCGCACGGCCAGGGCCCGCGCGATGGCCAGCCGCTGGCGCTGGCCGCCCGAGAACTGGCTCGGGTAGGCGTCGAGCGCGTCCTCCTCCAGCCCCACGAGGTTCAGCAGCCGCACGCTCTCGGCGCGCACCTCCGCGCGCGGCACGACCTGGTGCAGCAGCAGCAGCTCCCGCAGCATCGCGCCGACCGAGAGGCGCGGGTTCAGCGAGGAGTACGGGTCCTGGAACACCATCTGGATGCGCCGGCTCGCGTCCTTGTCCCGGCGCACCGGCAGCGCCTCGCCCCGGTGGTCGAGGTCTCCGGAGGTGGGGGTCGTCCCGCCGACGAGGATCTTCGCCAGCGTCGACTTGCCCGACCCCGACTCGCCGACGAGCGCGAGGATCTCGCCCTGGCGCAGCTCGAGGTCGACGCCGTCCAGCGCCCGCAGGCTCGTGCGGCCGTCGTCGCGGCGCGCGAGGCGCGTCGCCAGCGACGGGCGCAGGCGGTAGGTCTTGGTCAGGCCCGACGCCCGCAGCACGGGGTCCGGCAGCGCCGTGGCGGGACGGGTGGTCGCCGCCGGGCCGGTCGTGGAGCTCACGCGAGGGCCCCCTCGAAGATGCGGTCGGACTCGCGGCACGCGGCGGTGTGGCCCGGGGCGACGAGCTCGCGCGCCGGGACGGCTGCGGTGCAGGCGTCGACGGCGAAGGAGCAGCGGGGCGCGAAGGGACAGCCGGAGGGGCGCGCGGCGAGGTTCGGCGGGAAGCCGGGGATGGGGACGAGCCGGCGGTCGGGCTGGTCGAAGTCGGGGGCGGAGTCGAGCAGCCCCTTCGTGTACGGGTGCCGCGGGTCGCCGAGGACGTCGCGGACCGAGCCGGACTCGACGATGTGGCCCGCGTACATCACGGCCATGTCGGTGCAGGTCTGGTTGACCACGGCCAGGTCGTGGGTGACGAACGCCAGCGCCGTGCCCCCGTCCGCGCACAGGGCCTCGAGGACCTTCAGCACCTGGTGCTGCACGGTCACGTCCAGCGCCGTCGTCGGCTCGTCGCACAGCAGCAGCCGCGGCCCGCAGGAGACGGCCATGGCGATCATGATGCGCTGGCGCAGGCCGCCCGAGAGCTCGTGGGGGTAGGCGCGCGCCCGGCGCGCGGGGTCCGGGATGCCGGTGCGCGCCATCATCTCCACGGCGAGCTGGGCCGCGTCGCCCTTGGACAGCCCGAGGTGGCGGCGGGGGCCCTCCGCGATCTGGTCACCGACGCGGACCACCGGGTTCAGCGCCGTCATCGGCTCCTGGAAGATCATCGCGATCTCGGGTCCCATGAGGCGGCGCCGCGCGGCCGCGGGCAGGCCCAGGAGGTCCTTGCCGTCGTAGGTGATCCCGCCGGACAGCACCTCGACGCCCGCCGGCAGCAGGCCCGCGACGGCCCGCAGGGTGAGCGACTTGCCCGAGCCGGACTCCCCGACGACGCCGAAGCGCTCACCCGGCGCGATGTCGATCGACAGGTCCTCGACGATGACGGTGTCCGGGCGGCCGCGGCGGCGGACGCCGAGGGTGAGCGCGGAGACGCTGAGCAGAGGAGCGACCACGGTCACTTCCTCCTCTCGGGGCTGAGGAGGTCGGAGACCCCGTCGCCCAGCCACGAGAGCCCGAGGCTCGTGAGCACGACGACGAGACCGGGGACGGTGGCCTGCTGCCACTGGGTCGTGATGAACTCCTGGCCGTCGTTGATCATCGAGCCCCACTCGGCCGTCGGCGGCGCGATGCCCAGGCCCAGGTAGCCGAGCGTCACGATCGCCATGATGTCCATGACGATGTCGCTCATCCCGTAGATGATCGCCTGCGACAGCACGTTCGGGCCGATGTGGCGCACCAGGATCCGGGCGTGCGACATGCCCCCGAGGCGGGCGGCGACCACGTAGTCCTGCTCCTTGGCCACCAGCACCTCGCCGCGCACGATCTTGGCGTAGGACACCCAGGAGACGGCCGCGATGGCCAGGTAGATGCTGAGCTCGCCCGAGCCGAAGACGAAGACCAGGACGATGACCATGACGTAGAAGGGGAACGCGAAGAAGACGTCGACGACGCGCATGAGGACCGTGTCGAGCCAGCCCCCGGCGTAGCCCGCGACGCCGCCGACGACGGTGCCGACGACGAAGGGGATCAGCACCGCGAGGAACCCGACGCGCAGGTCCACGCGCGCGCCCCAGATCAGGCGGGACAGCACGTCGCGGCCGTACTTGTCGGTGCCCAGCAGGTGGGTGCCCGACGGCGGCTGCAGCGCGTTCAGCAGGTCCTGCTTGACCGGGTCGAACGGTGCGATGACGGGCGCGAGGACCGCCACGAGGACGAGGAGCCCCACGATGACGAGGCCGGCGACCAGCGTCCCGCTGCGGTACCAGGGCCGCAGCGAGCGCGAGCGGGCGGCGCGACGGGTCTGCCGGCGGGCCGCGAGGACGGCGGTGGGGGCGCTCATGCGCGGGCCGTCCGGCTGAGGTCGACCCGGGGGTCGAGCGCGGTGTACACGACGTCGGTGAGGATGCCGACGACGACCACGAACAGCGCCACGAAGAGCGTGACGCCCTGGATGGTCGGGAAGTCGCGGGTGAAGATCGAGTTGATCATCAGCGAGCCCAGGCCCGGCAGCGCGAACACGCGCTCGATGACGAGCGAGCCGCCCACCAGGTAGCCGAGGTTCACACCGACGATGGAGACGGTGGGGATGGCCGCGTTGCGCAGCACGTGGCCGCGGAACAGCTGCACGCCGTAGGCGCCCTTGGCCTTGGCGGTGCCCACGTACTCGGCGCCCAGCACCGAGATCATCGACGAGCGGAGGCTGCGGATGATCGTGGGCGACATGGCGATCGCCAGGGTCAGCGCCGGCAGGAACAGGTAGTAGAGGTGGCCGGCCGCGTCGTCGCCGTAGCCGCCGACGGGGAAGGCGCGCAGGCTCACGCCGAGCAGCAGGATCAGCATGATGCCGACCCAGAACTGCGGCAGGCCCTGGCCGACGAGGGTGAACCCGCGCACGCCGAGGTCGCGCGCCCCGCCCGGGCGGAACGCCGCCAGCGCCGCGAGGGGGATGCTGATGAGCAGCGCCAGCACGAGCGCGTACAGCAGCAGGGACAGCGTCACGGGGATCGCCTGCAGCACGAGCTGGGTCACGGGCGTCTGGTAGGTGAGGCTGGTGCCGAGGTTCCCCTGCGCCAGCTGCTGGAGGAAGATCAGGTACTGCTTCCACAGCGGCTGGTCGAGGCCGAGCTGGGCGGTCAGCGCCGCGACGCTCTGCTCGGTCGCGCGCTCGCCCAGCAGGGCCAGGGCCGCGTTGCCGGGCAGCAGGTGCGCCAGGAAGAAGACGATCAGGGTCACGCCGAAGGCGACGGGGACCGACTGCACGAGGCGGCCGGGGATGAATCTCAGACGGTGGAGCACCCTCTCACCTCCGTGGTCGGGACGGGGACCGCGCCGGGCACCGGGGTGCCCGCCGGATCGGCGGGCACCCCCGTGCGGTCGGTCACTTGGTCTTGGAGACGTCCTGCAACAGGTAGTTGCCGAGCGGCGTCACGTGGAAGCCCTTCACCGCGTCGGTCGTGGCGTACACGTAGGGCGAGTAGTACAGGTACGCGAGGAAGGCGTCCTGGCTCGTCTGCTGCTGCAGCTGGGAGTAGAGCTCCTGGCGCTTGCCGGAGTCGGTCTCCTTCTGCGCCTGCTTGTTGACGGCGATCACCGCGGGGTTGTCGTAGGACGTGAACGCCGACTTGGCCCCGCCGTCGGGGTCGACCGCGAAGGACGTCCACTCGTCGGGGTCGGGGATGTCCATCGTCCAGGCCGAGATGGCCATGTCGAAGTCGGAGGCGAGGCGCGCCTGCTTGTTGGCGGTCGGGTCCAGCTGCTTGATCTCCATCGTGATGCCGATGTCCTTCAGCTCCGACTGCAGGACCTGCGCGATCGCCGTCTGGTTCGGGTTGCCGGACGCGATGAGCAGCGTCGTGGTGAAGCCACCGGGCTTCGACGACTGCGCGAGCTCGGCCTTGGCCTTGGCGACGTCGAGCTGCGCCCCGCCGGCGTTCTCGTCGTAGTACGGCGTGCCGGGCGACAGCAGCGAGTTCGCGACCTGGCCGTTGCCGAACAGGACCGCCTTGACCAGGGCCTTGCGGTCGATGGCCAGGGAGATCGCGCGCCGGACGTGCACGTCCCCGAACGGTGCCCGCTGCTGGTTGAAGGCGATGTAGTCGATCTGGGTCGAGGGGAACGTCTGCGCGTTCACCCCGGGCGCCGACTTCAGCGAGGCCAGGCTCGACCAGTCCGGGGTGTCGTCGACGTCGATCTGACCGCCCTGCACCTGCAGCTTGCGGGTGTTGGCGTCGGGGACGACGTTCCACTGCACGCTGGACAGGTAGGGCTTGCCCTGCTGCCAGTACTTCGGGTTGGCGGTCAGCTTCAGCGACTGCCCCTTCTTCCAGCCGGCCCAGACGAAGGGCCCGGTCCCCACGGGTGCGTCGTAGAACTGCTCCGCGGTCTTGCCGCCGTAGTTGTCCGGGACGATCCCGTTGGCGAAGAGGGACAGGTCGGCGATCAGCGGCGCCCACGCGTACTTGAGCTTGATCGTGACGGTGGAGTCGTCCGTGGCCTCGACGGAGTCGATGGCCGCGTTGATGTAGCCCCACCCCGTCGCCCCGGTCTTGGTGTCCTCGTCGATCGAGAACTTCACGTCCTTGGCGGTCATCGGCGCACCGTCGGAGAAGGTGACGCCCTGGCGCAGCTTGATCGTGTAGGTCGTCCCGTCGGGCGAGATCGTGTAGCCGGTGGCGAGCCACGGCTCGAGCTTCGTCCCGTCGGCGCTGGCCTGGAACAGCGGCTCCATGATCTGCTCCATCACGCGGATGGAGTTGTTGTCGAACGTGGTGGTCTTGTCCATGGAGATGATGTCCGCGGACCACGCGACCGTCAGGTCCCCACCCTTGGTCGGCGTGCCGCTCGACGCGCCGCTCGCGCCGCCGGCGCTGCCACCGGCCGCCCCGCACCCGCCGAGGGCCAGCGCGGTCGTCAGGGCCAGGGCCCCGAGCACTCCCATCCGAGTTCTCATCGAGTGCCTCACTCATCTCTGCACCCGGGAGGTGCGCTGCCGTGGGGGGTTCAAGGGTCGTCCGGACGGCGGGAGCCGCCGTAGTGACGGTTACAGTAGACCCACTTCTTTTCGTTCTTGTTACGTTTGGAAGAACCCGCCGGACCCGGCGCGCCGCCCGGCGACCGCGGTCTGCGCGCGGCGGCGGCTACGGTGGGGCGCCAGCAGGGTCCGGACGCGAGGGGTGCACGTGCAGGAGTCGTCCGCCGACCGGGCGTGGGTGCACCGCGCGGTGCAGGTCGTCGAGGCCGACGCCAACCGCAGCGCCGACACGCACCTGCGGGTCTTCCCGCTGCCGGCCTCGTGGGGGGTCGACCTGTACCTCAAGGACGAGTCCACCCACCCGACCGGTTCGCTCAAGCACCGCCTGGCGCGGTCGCTGTTCCTCTTCGGGCTGGCCAACGGCGACATCCGCCCGGGCACCCGGCTGGTCGAGGCCTCCAGCGGGTCGACCGCGGTCTCCGAGGCCTACTTCGCGCGGCTCGTCGGGCTGGAGTTCACGGCCGTCGTCCCCGCGCGCACGGCGCCCGCGAAGCTCGCGCTGATCCGCCGCCACGGCGGGCACCTGCACCTGGTCGACGACCCGGGCGAGGTCTACGCCGCCGCGGAGCGCCTGGGCGCGCAGCCCGGCTGGCACTACTTCGACCAGTTCGCGACGGCCTCGACGGTCACCGACTGGCGGGGCAACAACAACATCGCCTGCTCGATCTTCGAGCAGATGGCCTCCGAGCCCCACCCGGAGCCCACGTGGATCGTCGTGGGCGCCGGCACGGGCGGCACGAGCGCGACCATCGGGCGCTACTGCCGCTACCAGCGGCACGCGACCCTGCTCGCGGTCGCCGACCCGGAGGGCTCCGCCTTCACCGAGGGCTGGCGCACGGGCTCGCGGACCGTCACCGCCCGCGGCTCGCGCATCGAGGGCATCGGCCGCCCGCGCGTGGAGCCGTCGTTCGTCCCCTCGGTCATCGACGAGATGGTCCCCGTCCCCGATGAGGAGTCGGTCGCGGCCGCCCGCATGCTCCTGGAGGTGATCGGCGTGCGCGCGGGCGCCTCGACGGGGACGAACCTCGTGGCCGCGCTGCGGCTGGTCGACCGGATGCGCCGCGAGGGCCGGCGCGGCAGCGTCGTCACGCTGATCTGCGACGACGGCGACCGCTACCTCGACACCTACTACGACGACGCGTGGGTCGCGGCGCAGGGGATGGACCTGGCTGCGGCCCGCGAGCGCCTCACGCCCCTGTTCGGCGACCCGCCGCTGGGCCCGCCCGCCCGCTGAGGCGGCGGCGCACCGGCGGGCTCAGAACTCCAGCAGCACCTTGCTCGACGCGGTCGCGTCCAGCGCCAGCTCGAACCCGGCGACCGCGTCGTCCACGCCGACGACGTGGGTGACGACAGGGCCGGTGCGCAGCGAGCCGTCGGCGAGCGCCGCCAGGACGTCGTCGAGCTCGGTGGTGAAGCGGAAGCTGCCGCGCAGGTCCAGCTCGCGCGTGATGGCGAGGGAGACCAGCGCCGGCTGCTCGCCCGCGGGCAGCAGCCCGACCATGACGACGGTCCCGGCCCGGGCCGCGCCGCGCACGGCCGAGGCGAGCCCGCGCGGGGAGCCCGAGGACTCGAACACCACGTCGGCGGCGACGGCCGCGACCGCCTCGGCGTCGCCCGCCGCGACGGCCTCCGTCGCCCCGAGCTCGCGGGCCTGCGCCATGGGCCGCTCGTGCACGTCGGAGACGACGACCTCGGCGGCCCCGGCCCGGCGCAGCACCGCGACGACGAGCAGGCCGATCGGCCCGCAGCCCACCACGAGCACCCGCTTGCCCCTGACGTCGCCGGCGCGCGCGACGGCGTGCCACGCGACGGCCGCGGGTTCGGCGACGGCTGCGGTGCGCAGCGACAGCCCGGCCGGCAGCGGGCGCAGCACGCTCGCGGGCAGCACGGCGTGGCGGGCGAAGGCGCCCTCGGTGTGCGGGAACCGGGCCGCGCTGCCCAGGTAGGTGCCGGCGGGCGAGAGGTTCGGGCGCCCGGGCGGGAAGGCGGCGTGCGGGTCGGTGGTCCCCGCCGGGTGCACGGCGACCTCGGTGCCCGCGGCGGGGCCCGAGCCGTCGGCGGCCGCGACCACCACGGTCCCGACGACCTCGTGGCCCAGGACCATCGGGGCGCGCAGCACCGACTCCCCCGCCGCGCCGTGGGTCCAGTAGTGCAGGTCGGAGCCGCAGACGCCGCCGTAGGCGATGCGGACGACGGCCTCGTCCGGCGCGGGCGCCGCGACGTCGCGCTGCTCGACGCGCAGGTCGCGCACGCCGTGGACGACGACCGCGACGTCGCGCGCGGGAACGGGAGTGCTCACGGGGGTCTCCTCCTAGAGGACGGCCAGCATGCCGCCGTCGACGTGCAGCACCTGGCCGTTGACGAAGTCGGACGCGGGCGAGCAGAGGAAGACGAGCGCTCCGACGAGCTCGTCGACCGTGCCCCAGCGCCCCGCGGGCGTGCGGGTGCGCACCCAGGCGCTGAACTGCTCGTCGGCGACGAGCGCGGCGGTCAGCTCGGTCTCGAAGTACCCGGGCCCCAGGCCGTTGACCTGGATCCCGGCCGGGGCGAGGTCGGCGCACATGCCCTTGGTGAGCATCTTCAGCCCGCCCTTCGTCGCGGAGTAGGGCGCGATGCCCGGGCGGGCGACCTCGCTCTGCACCGACAGCACGTTGACGATCTTGCCGTGCCCGCGCGGCACCATGCGGCGGCCCACCTCGCGGGCGACGTAGAAGGCGCTCGTGAGGTTGGTGTCGAGGATCCGCCGCCAGTCGGCGTCGGTGAACTCGGTGAACGGGGCGCGCTGCTGCATGCCGGTGTTGTTGACGAGGACGTCCAGCGGGCCGACCTCGTCCTCGATGCGGGCGACGCCCGCGGCCACGGCCGCGGAGTCCGTGACGTCGAAGACGCCCGGCACGGCCCGCCCACCGGTCTCGGCGGCGAGCTGCTCGCACGTGGCGGCCACCGCGGCCTCGGTGCGCGCGTTGACCACGACCGTGCAGCCCGCCTCGAGCAGGCCGCGGGCCAGCGCCCGCCCGATGCCCCGGCTGGAGCCGGTGACCAGGGCGGTGCGCCCGCTGATGTCGAAGAGCTGGTGCGTCACGCGCCACATCCTGCCCGTTGCCGCGCGAGCGCGTCCCGCGCCTCTAGCCTGCGGAGGTGACCAGCCCGCCCCTCACGCGCGACGTCGTCGCCGCCGCCACCCGCTACGCCGACTCCTGGATCGCCGTCCGCGCTGCGGCGCTGCGGGTCCCGGGCGTCCAGGTCGCCGTCCGCCTGGGCGGGGAGCTCGTCCTGTCCAGCGCCCACGGCGTCGCGGACGCCTCGACCGGGGAGCCGCTGAGCACCGGGCACGTGTTCCGGGTGGCGTCGCACTCCAAGACGTTCACGGCGACCGCGGTGCTGCTGCTGGCCGAGCAGGGCCGGCTGCGCCTGGACGACGCGGTCGGCGCGCACCTGCCGTGGGTGGCCGAGGCCGACGACGAGCTGGGCCGGGCCACCCTGGCCGAGCTGCTCGCCCACGCCGCGGGGCTCACGCGCGACGGCCACGACGGCGACTTCTGGACGTTCGACGGGGAGTTCCTCGACACCGCGGGGCTGCAGGCCGCGGTGCGCGCGGGCGGATCGCTGGTCCCCCGCTCCTCGCGGTTCAAGTACTCCAACATCGGCTACTCGCTGCTGGGCGCGGTGATCGAGGCGGTGACGGGGACGTCCTACGCCGAGCACGTCAGCCGGGCGCTGCTGCGGCCGCTGGAGCTGACGCGCACGACCCCCGAGCTCGACCCGAGCTCCCCGCACCCCGCGGCCGTCGGCCACACGTCGTTCCTGACGTCGAGCCGGCGGCGGCCGCTGCCGGACGCGGACACGCACGCCATGGCCGCGGCGACGGGGTTCTGCAGCACCGCGGAGGACCTCACGGCGTGGTTCTCCGCGCACTCCCCCACCTCGCCGGACCGCCTGCTGGACGAGCACTCGCTGCGCCTGGCCCAGCACCCCGGGTGGGTCGTGGAGGGCAGCGACCGCCACTACGGCCTCGGCTTCGTGGTGCAGCGCGTCGGGACGCGGACGGTCGTGGGCCACTCGGGCGGGTTCCCCGGCCACATCACCCAGAGCCTGCTCGACCCGGCCGCCCGCTTCGCGGTCAGCGTCCTCACCAACTGCGTCGACGGGCCCGCGAGCGAGCTGGCGCTCGGCACCGTGAAGATCGTCGACCTGTTCGCCGAGACGTGGCGCGAGGAGACCCCCACCGTCGACCTCGACGCGTTCTGCGGGCGCTGGGCCTCCGTCTGGGGCCTGCTCGACGTCGTGCGCTGCGGGACGGCGCTGATCGCGCTGGACCCCGGGCGCGAGGACCCGACGGTCGGCGTCACGCGGCTGGAGGTGCTCGACGAGCGGCGCCTGCGCGTCACCGACGACAGCGGGTTCGGCGACCACGGCTCCACGTGGACCCTGGGCCGCGACGACGACGGCACCCCCACGCTGCGCGCTCACAGCGGGAGCCGGCTGCGCCCCCTCGCGCGCTACCTGGCCGCCACCGACGAGCCGTCCGCACCCGGACGGGGCTGAGCCCGGACGCGACGACGCCGGCGCACCCCCACGGGGGTGCGCCGGCGTCGGGGGACGACTCAGTCGAGCGAGGCGTCCAGCGTGATCTCGACACCCGTGAGCGCCTTGGAGACGGGGCACGTCTCCTTGGCGGCCTGGGCGGCCTTGGCGAACCCGTCGGCGTCGAGGCCGGTGACCTCGCCGCGGACGGTGAGCTTGATGCCGGTGAGGCGGAAGCCGCCGGCCTTGTCCGGCCCGAGGGAGACGTCGGCCGTCACCTCGAGGCTGTCGGGGGTGCCGCCGGCCTCACCGATGATCGCGGACAGCTGCATCGCGAAGCAGGAGGAGTGGGCGGCGGCGATGAGCTCCTCGGGGCTCGTGGTGCCGCCGGCGTCGTCGGCTGCGCGCTTGGGGAAGGAGACGTCGTACGTCCCCACCTTGGAGCTGGACATCTCG
>Ga0160428_1001515_pt1 | contig 17256 bp, 19 predicted proteins | sample SolpanmetagenomM_FD_108198 | JGI IMG/M metagenome (GOLD analysis project Ga0160428, IMG submission 108198) | Solar panel surface microbial communities from Lawrence Berkeley National Laboratory, California, USA - M | ecosystem: Engineered > Built environment > Solar panel > Unclassified ... | reverse complement strand
TATATGAAGATACTCAGTAAGTCTGATATTTGATAGCTTGCTGATACATTCTCTCTTTCTCCACCTCTACAAACTACATCAAAAGTTCCGCGTCACTAATGATCCAAATGGAGCATTTAATCAAACATGAACGATACTCGTATCAACAGTCTCAATACCCAATGCTACCTATGCTAGCATTGGGTCTAATGTAATCACTCTCACTGGCTTGTGGCTAAGCGAGGACAGAAATACTCCCCTATGAGAGGCGTCCCCAAATGCCTATCAAAACAGGCCTTCGTTATCTTTGTTCAAATCCTTCTGCCTCTCATTTGAACCATCCTTCATAACGCTGAAACTCCGTGCACATATGAGGCGACTATGCTCACACCTAGTGTTGCTCCCTTAACGCCATTTGCTCCCCAACACAACCAACAAAATCCCACCTTTCAACTCCTCAAAGCCTCCAACCTCCCTCTCATCTGATCCAGCATCTCCTCCGTCTCCTCCTCATCCTCCTCATCCACCTGCGGCGCCGTCGGTATTACCGCCTCAGGCACCTTCTCTTTCGGCATCCGATCCTTCAGCACCTCACCCAAGACTTTATCAATCTCACTTTCAGCCTCCTCATCCTCATCCTCCATCAAGCTCTCATCCGGCAACATATCCCCCACCATCTCCTCAATAACGCCCGCCTTCATCAACTCCCTAGACAATTCCTGCATCGTCCCCGTCAGCTCCGGCAGCTTCGTCAAACTATTCACATCCCGCATTATCCCCGTCGATGCTTTCAAACTGCCCTCAATCTTGCGCACACTGAACGCTTCATTCACCTGCATTTGCACGCTTGCCAACTGCGCTTTCGACGTCAGCAGGCGGGCGGATTGTTTTCGGATTCGTAGGAGTTCGCGGGCGAAGGTGCGGGTTTCGAGTAGGGCTTGTTTGTTTGGGGCAGAGGGGTTTTTGGTGGCGCGTTTGGAGGAGGAGAGGATGAGGGCTTTTGTTTTGGATTCGAGCGTCTTTAGGTTGGCGATGTCGCGGTCGAGTTTGCGGGCGTTGGAGCGGAGAAGGGCGTTGCATTTGCTTTTCTGGAGGTGGTTGTTGTTAACGTTGGAGTTTGAGGGAAGGGAGGAGTGAGGGGGAGACGGACTTGCTCTTCGGGGGTGGGTTTGAAAATGAGAGATTTTAGTGTTTGCATGGTGGGAGCTTGGGATGGGTGATAGATTGGATGTGCCTGCTGTGAGCTGTATGGTTGAATGATAAGGAGGGAGGTGGGAAGGTGAATGGTGGCGCCTAACGTAGGCCGGAAGTAAGCCAACTGCTATGTGAACTCTTCAGCCTGCTCTCATTGCTGATTCTTTCGTAATTTCAAAGTAGTATACTCTGTTTCAGGTAGTGCTATAGACGTCGATGGATGGACAATACATGTAGGTTGCACGTGTCTAAGATGACGAAAGGTGGGGGGGTGTCACTCTACCACGATTCATTTTCAAGCAAACACTCAAACCATTCTGTAACACATTTACCACAATAGACACATCCTGACACCTTGCATAGCGTGTTTCAGAGTATCACCATCCTCTAGCATTAGTTTGAGAACTGTTTCAAATCACCAAGGTACAGATACGCTCTTTGCATGGCGCTATGATTCCACGCTATTCTGGCCGTTTCTCTGACATGAAACAGCTACAAAAATAAGCCAAGGTCGCATCTTTCCTAGTTTCACGACAACAAAAGATACATTGATTTGATCAAGACATCCAATCTCAATCTCGTCTTCAGTATATCATAAACGAAGCCTAACTCGTCAACGTTACATTTGTCACAATGTCTACTCAGACTCTCACCCCCGAAGGTAAATCAAATCTTGGCATTAGCGATAGCGATGCTATAACGCAACATATCACTCACACGCATTTCTATAGTAACCTGGGCACAACGCTCCTCCTCCAGCGAAGCCTCCAAAAACTACGTCTTCCTCACCATTTCCGCCCCCGACGTGTCCCCCTCCAAAGTCAAGCTCGACCTCCAAGCCTCCTCCCTCACCTTCAGCGGCTACTCCGAGAGCAAGAAAACCGACTACGCCGTCACTCTCAACTTCTACGCCGACATCGACCCCAGCGCCTCCAAAATCAACCACTCCAGCCGCGTCGTCGAAATCAAGTTGCAGAAGAAAGACCTCAAGGAGGAATACTGGCCGAGATTGCTAAAGGATAAGGCGAAGATGCACTTTTTGAAGACGGACTTTGATAAGTGGGTGGATGAGGATGAGCAGGATGGTGCTGCGGATGAGGATCTGGGGATGGGTATGGATGGAGGTGCGGGCATGGGCGGCATGGACCCGAGTATGATGCAAGGCATGATGGGAGGAATGGGCGGTGCTGGAGGTGCTGGAGGGATGGGTGGACTTGATTTCTCAAAGTTGGTAAGTTGAGATGGAAATGGAAAAGCTTTTGATGCGAATGAGTCTGAAGACTGATTGTTGCGATTGTAGGGAGGCATGGGTGGTCCAGGAGGCATGGATCTCTCCTCGATGATGGGAGGCATGGGAGGTATGGGCGGCATGGGTGGTGCAGGAGGTGAAGATGACGAGTAAGTTGCTCTTTGAACACATTCTGTCTGCGTTTGCAATTTTTGGGCGCTGACTTTATCTACCAGTGATGACGATGAGATGCCAGATCTCGAGGACGCAGAGGACGACAAAGCCGAGGCGAGCAGCAGCTCAGCATCAAAGAAGATTGAGGAAGTCGAGTAAACAACACATGAACATACACAAGCAAAGCTGAAACAGACATTCGGGAAACGGTGATGCAGAACGACCAACCCACATGGAAGATTAATTATGCCAATGCAAAGGCGAGCAAAATACAGCGCAAAAACAAATCTGCATTTGTAAAGCTAGTGATAGCTTAGGTTATAATACGCCTGGTGAATCTCAGGATTTCAATTGATCTGTTTGTGGCATGCAACGCCGACAGTTTAAAAGGCACAATGTTCGCACTGAAAGGAACCCCGTCCATCGAATTCCTCATGTCGTCCTCTCATCACCCACCATTCTACTTTTCAGACATTGGCTATCCCAGTCTCGGCCAAAGTTTTCCTTCTCTTTTGCTCAGAATATATTTCGTAAGGCCACTCTCAACAAAGAAAAAAGTACAAAGCAATATCCTTACCTCCCATGGCCTACCTACTAAGCATATTGCATGCTTACACAGCCCTCCCTCTTCACGTATAGAGAAAAATAATACCGTGTATTCTCATGCTATGATCAGGGCGACTTATTGTCAAGCACGAGAGATATTGGATATCATGTAGGACATTGAATTGAGAAATTGTGGATAGTGATGAGCAGTAGTCTGTACCATCTGACTATATCCTCTGCCTGTTTTTACAAGAATCAATTCTAGCCGTGGGTGGAAAGAAAGTGAAATGAAATTTGGAAGTGAGTAGAAAAATGAAAATGATCTCGAAACCAATTTTTTCTTAATACTCGTGACCATTTTGGGCTGTCGTCTTGTTTTTTTTGGTTCTGTTTGAGGGGGGGGGAGAATGTTGATGTTGACATTACTATGTGGGCTTCGTCCTAAAAAAAAAACTGTTTCTGTTTTGGTGGCGGCATGAGAACCCTATAAAGGTTTCAGCACAAACATTTATATACGAATAGAAAAGAAAATATACATGAAACACAACACGTTTGCGTACACAACAACAACAAAATAAGAAGTACAAAAGCAATGATTGCAGAGAGCCTAATCAATCGAGGGTCTCATCTGGGATAGAACTAGTGAATTCTGTGCTTCTCGAGATACAGTAGAGTGCTTTGTTTATGAACTTTCTCCCGCTCGACTTCTTTGTATCAGAAGGTGAAGTAACGTAAGGTAGGAACACAGCAGATGAGCAGAGAAAAACAAGTCTGACAATAATAGTCCATCTTCTAGGGTGCAGCCAGGTCGATAATCATATAGCGCGACTGACGCTTTCTCATTACAGTCACTAACCACCTATCAACTACCAGTCTCTCCTGCCAGACAAACCCGCAAGTGAAGACAAAGACAAAGACAAACTTGCACAATATCCACGCACAACTCCTCTTCCACGCGGATACTGTAAAGTGCAAGACTTTCGAGATGCCTAGGCGTGTACTGGTGAATTGGTATTAGATATGGCTTGCCAGCTAGGGCGTCAAAGCGTGCGTGCGATCAGCAGCTTCCTCTTTCTCAATATCAATAGAAGTAAGATGATCGAATAATTCTCATTAGCATAAGATACGCGCTCGGCAGGGAATAAAAAGGAAAGCAAGCTTTTTGTCTATGTTGTACAGCTACAGACTAAACAACAAAACGAGTGCACGTTGTTGTAATCCTCGTTCATCTTCTTACCGACCTGCTATACATTTAATTCCCAGCTCTAGTCTTTCATGTTTCCCGCCCAATAATGCCAAAAGCAGTAAACAGGCCGTAACCTTCCAATGTCTTTACCCATGATATCACAATAAAACCGGAAACAACCAAAACAATGATACTCCTCCTCCATTCTCGATTCTTTCATTCCTGCCTGCCGTGCATTGATATCATTCGTCATCTTCGTGAAACCCAGAAAAAGTTGTATTGTCCATGTAGTGAAAAGAGAGTGTGTGCCCGCGTCCAACATGTTTGTCCTGAAAAGTTGAAACTCCAATGTATAAGTGTAAGTCGGAATGCAAAAAGACTTCGTTTCGTGTCAAGGAGATTTTACGTCGTCATCGTATATCTCTTTTTACCAGTGGCGGCCGAGGTATGCCTGCTGTTGCTTCTGGACCTGTCTAACAGGAGAGGTGGAAGTAGGAGGGCTGGTGTTGCGAGAGGTAGGGTCGATGATGGGAATGGCCCTTGCTCGCTGAGCTAGAGGTTGGTGGACCTTGAGATGGCCAGCGGTACCATGCTGGAACGATGCCTGCATCGTGTTGTGTGCCGAAGCTCCAAGAGAAAAGGTAGGATTGGGTTGGAGTTGTGGTTGCATGGGCGATGTCTCGGGCGAACCAGAGGAGGACGAAGATCGATCGGAGGAAGAAGAGTGCATTGAATGAAGCTGTGATGATATTAGTGCCTGCACTCTAGATTGACTGAGCTGTATTTGGTATACTTACATCATCTTCAGTCAACAGGTGCCATGGGCAAAAAACCTCGTCATCCTCGAGATCAAAAGATCGCGCAGCTTCGTAGGCAGTGCGAGCTGTTGAAGCTTGGTTCACTTCGACATTGTCCTTGTTGATTCGAGGTACCTTTGAAGACTTTGAGCTACCCTGGGATCCATTGTAACGAGCTGAGCGGCGCGATCGAGCGGCGTGGTGGGGATGCGCAGGAGCAGCAAAGGCGGCGCGAGTGTTGTAAGCAGCCTGGTGAACAGGGTTGAGGTAGAATTGAGACATGGTGGTTGATATACTGGATCAAGGTGGTGTATTGGAAGTTGGAAGCCTAGGATCAGATGAAGCGAGGTGGTTACGAAGCCCGAACGTAAACAAGGAGCGGTGAGAAGAGGAGGAGGCGACGAGGTGGTGAAGAGTATTAGTTGAGTAGCTGCAAGCTCGGGCAGAGATGGTGAAGCAGAGTAGTGATTAAAGATGGCGGTAATGAATTGGCGATGAGCTGGGGGAGGGATGTGATTGATGATGGTGATGGTGATGGAGTAACAATAGGGACGAGATGGCGGTCGAGCATGAGGGACAAAGCCTCAGTCTAGTCTAACGTCGAATACGGCTGCTTGAACCACGGTTCAGCTCAGGGTATTTGCCACTGCATGACGCTGTCCCGTCACCTCTGCAATGCTGTGCAACCCCCTCGCCAGTTCTGTTGTGTATTCAATGCTATTACATGTTAGATAGTTGGAGACATGTTGAATCTACATCCACGTTCAAGTGTTTCGACTGCCAGATGCCGAAGCTGTGGACATGCGCGAGCTGCAGGAGTGCAGGAAACAGAGCCCTTGCCCATTCAGCCACCACTTAGAGTTGACTAGCGCCGGACCCACGCATAACAATGCATCGCGTATGCATACCCTTCATCCGATCCAAGAGGTGTTTTAACCGAAATCCACACTTCGTCAAAAAGCTGCACCATACCTATATAATTATCGGTGGTCATGGTCATGATCATGACAGCAGAGAACATATTGCCTAACGAATACTCACATGTGATCGTTTCACCTCAGTATTGCTCTATTGAACTACCTGTAGTCGCCCTTATTTTGGGTCTAGCACTCGTTGCTCTTACTTTGTGCGCGATCGATCTACATCAAAGTAACAGCTCGAAGCTTCTCCCCATTCTTCCACAAGTACCATGTCGCAGAGCAATAACCAAAGACATACAGGCATCCCAACAAGGTATTCGACCAACCATATCCGAGCAACGAAGCATACATTGGCGGCCCAGCTAGAGGTAGTGCAAAAGCGCTCAGGCTTCTAAATGGCTGTATCGCTGCGGTCGTCGATGCTCGAGTCTGTGGATAAGAGTCGATATTGTAGGCCGACATTGCTTGACCTGTCATTTGCATGCCACCGCTCACGATCGTTGCACCCACGTCCACAACAAACCAGTGAAGCCTACGTTGTGCCGCCCATCCATACATCAAAAACCCAAATGCAGCAACAAGAACACCTGGAGCAATGACAGGTAGGTGAAACTCGGGTCGAAAACTATCTGCCTTCGTCCAGCGTTTGGCCATTTGTCCAAGAGCGTCAATTGCACGTCCTCCTATCTGTGAGCCAATAATCTCGCCTATGCAGATGGCGAAGTAGTGTAGACCACTGATGGCGACACTCTGATGATACTGGGTTGTAAAGAGGGAAGAGTAGGTGGAGAGTACTAGGTAGAGGATTCCATACTCGAAGCCAGACATTATTGCTTGTATTTGAACAGAGCGATGGGTAAGTAGTTGGCGAAAAGGGACCAGAAGGCTTCTATAGACTAATTTCCAGGTTGTCGAGCTTATGCAAGCATTTAAGAAGTCCAATGGTGCTTGCCAAACCTGTCGTTGTGTACCATCCACTTGACGTTGCTTCACCTTGACAATCGTAGGTAAATGAGTCTCCTTGTAGCATAAGAAGCAGATGCCAATGGTGATACATTGCAGACCTGATGTGGACCAGAAGATGACACGCCAAGACGAGTAGGTCTCAACAAAGCCTCCCACAATAGGACCTAGACGTTGTTAGCGTATAGCAAGAACTATAAGATGAGCAGCATCCACAAACCAACAGCCACACCCAAAAGTGGCACAAGGAGGTACAACGAATAAGTCCTGCCTCTTTCTTCTGGTGACCACATATCGCCCATGCAACCAGACGAGATGGGATAGATAGCTCCTGCGCCTAGCCCAGCGAAGAAGCGTGCCGTGATCAATGTCGTGCCATTCTTCGCAAATCCACAAGCAATATTGAAGGCAAGGAACCAGATGTTGGTCAAGTGCATTAGAGGAGCACGACCAAAGAGCTCTGTTAGCGGGCCTATGAACAATGAAGTGACCGTGGCGAGTACGAAGATGCCTAGAGCAAGTACAGACTCTACATCTGAAAGGTGGAGCTCTCGGCTGATTGAGGGGAGAGCAGGCGCCATAATAGTAGACACCTGTGTTTCTCCTGTTAGCTTTCTCGGGATGTGTGCTTAAAGCATGAAGACAAGAAGTAGAAACCCACCATTATACGGTTCAAACCACTTGCGGACAAAGCAGCTGTAACCACCCATTTCTTACTCCTTGGCCATAATAAAGCATCATCTTCGATAACCTCAGCAATCTGAGTGAGTTGGTCCATAGCAGGCAGCCCAATGCTCGATTGTTGTAGCCATTTTGTGATTAAATATGAAGATGGGAATCGCATCTCGTCTACAGAATGTTCAACCGAAGCGAGTGCCCGAAGGCGTCTCGGTTAGCAGAAGCAATGCCCGATGTGTAATTACACAAACCGATCGATATAGTCTTGACCGCATCTCAAACAGCGTTGCGGATGCATAACAACATGTCTTATCAACAATCAATAGAGTATTCCAAATTGACAGTTACAATCGTAGCATATCGTGCTCTAACTATAACCATATATACTACAGTGTTACCCTTATGTTGCTTGTTACGCGAGCATACCTTGGCCAAAATGATCGTATGGTTGACGTTTATCTTCATTGTGGAGGCCCAAAACGTCAGGGGAAGTAGAGATTTAAAGAGAAAAAGAGAGCCAAAGCGGGAAAAAAGGACAAAAACAAATGCATGTGAGGAGGGTGGGGATCGAACCCACGCTCTTTCGACTAAAGGAGAAATATCAGTATTTGTGACCGTCGAGAATGAGAGAAGATCGAAGACTTACACTGCGGTGAAGTATTCGTTAGGGTTTAACAATAAACCTAAACACAGCGCCATAACCACTCGGCCACCTCCCCTTAATACAATATCTAGCACATATTTTGGGCAAATCATGTTGTTTGAGCGTAACGGCTAACAGCCGTACGATGTAAGGTAGTGGATGAGTTGCCTCTCTCTAGTTTCTTGAGGGACCCACTAAGACCGTTTTTCGGAAAACCGTTTTGCGCGTGACACCTCGGTCAACCTCAAACACCACGATACGAACATTTACTTGTTTCACGTTGCTCTACATGTAAACCAGACTCGCTCGCGCCATTGGCGCTATAATTCGGCGATGGAGTTCATGTCCGCCCTCCAGAGCGGCGTCGACGAATTGAAACCATCACTCTTCGGTATGCCCTTCCTCCTCCTCCAATCCCATTACCCACTAAACCAGTCCCAGAGCTCAACGCAGAAACACAACTATCCTCCCTTCTCGCTCCTACCCTCCGCTACCTCCTAACCCTCCTGACCTATCGCTCCCCACGTTACCTCCTTCGCATACTCAACCGCTTCGACGAGCTCAACGCTCTCCTCTTCCTCCTTCTCGAACATTACTACCTCAGCACTTACTCTTCTTCCTTCACCGAACACTTCTATTCCCTCAAACGAACCCGAGTCCTGCGTACGAAAGGCGGCGAAATACCTCGAGCCCAATTAAATTCATCAACCAGCAGCTTCGTGGGCGAAGCGCTACGATTACGCCGGCGCGATATCTGGCGCAACCTAGCAGTATTGGTCGCCATACCGTACATCAAACGGAAACTAGACGATGGCTTCGACGTACACGTACCACAAGCAGCAGCCGGCGCGATGCTACTCGATAACAGACAGGAAGAAGTTCTAGAAGACGATGCAACAATACAACAGCGTATATTCTACATCTATAAATGGTTTCTGCGGAAAGTATATCCTGGACTAAACGCAACATACTACCTCACCACCCTCGCTTTCAATCTCGCCTATCTCTTCGATAAAAGCAAGTTTCATTCTCCACTTCTCTGGCTGATTAACACACGAATGCGCAGGATGAGCGCTGCAGATCATCGTGCTATTGATCAAGCTGCGATGAAAGCACAGACGACAGCTTCATCGCAGGGTCAAAGACCAGGATTGAGCAATTCGATGTTGAGTCCACGAGTCTTGGCTGGGACGATGCTATCTTCAACGAGGTTCCTGCTACCAGCTTCGATCTTTGCATTGAAGTTTCTGGAATGGTGGCATGCGTCGGATTTTGCAAGGCAGTTGAGCAGAAAAGCCACAGAAGGCCTGATATTGCCGCCGCCTATCATTCGTGCCATACCTAAAACTACAACAACAAAGCAAGCTTCGTCCGCAGACTCGACTTCAGAGAAAGAAATTCCAGCAGAACCCAAACCTCGTGCTCCTCCACCTATATCGGCATCCACACACCTCCCCATCTTGACTGTTCCACCACCTCAACCTGCTATTAACGACAAAGAAAGTATCTGTCCCATATGTACCAATCCCATCGTCACCGCTACAGCGTCACCATACGGCTACGTCTATTGTTATACCTGTATCCATCGTTGGGTTGACGGTACTCATGAAAGACAAGCTGCTTTTATGGAAGGTCGTGCATGGCCTGACGATAAAGATTTAGATGACGATGGCGGTGTGATAGACGAAGACGAGGGGTATGTGGAAGGCGATAACGAGAAAGAGCCAGACCAAGACCGACGCCGAGAAGGAAAGAAGAAACATACGAGAGAAGGCAGCTGGGAGAATGGATCAGGCCGATGCGCCATCACTGGGCGAAAGATCCTAGGCGGTACTGAAGGACTAAGACGAGTTGTTGTTTGATGATCTTACATAGATTTCCTCTGACACGGAAGTATCGCCTTTCGCACACTGTGTGATGGGCGACGAACAGTTTGACTCTCAGCCCAGCGATTGGAAGAACGAACAAGGCCATTACTAGCGGTCCAAAATAATCTCAACATGGGTATATATACATCCATCCATCGTCCACAACACAGAGTCTGAGGAGACTATTGTCGACTCTGAAGATTCTGCTCCTTATAAAGACGACGAGAATGTCCAGGCACGCATCGACGTGGTAACGGCTTGGGAGTAACCACCCTCAATGTCAACAAATTCATGGATAAATGCGAGTACTTGGAAATTGGCGGGGAAAGGAAGGTCGCATACACACCACTCGGCGAAGTACCAAAGCTCATCAAGGACATGCCCAATGTGGCAGGACGCAATTTGCACGTCGTCGCATCCTGCCGGCTTGTCAAGCCACAGCCACCAAGGAAACGCAATCCAGCACAGACCACATGGAGAATAGATGCCGGCACTACCGTAACTGAACCAACACGAGGTGCAGGACGAGGATATAGGTGGGTGGCTTCAAGACCTGCGTACATCATGAGGATTCGTAACCATCTCATCGAATATAACAATGCATTATCTTTCAAATCATAATCCCCCTTATCATCTCTGATGATCATGATCCATCATCATCTTTCAACCTTCTACGGATAGACTTCTCTATGAATCGATTCCTCTCATTCCTCCTTGACCCACAAGAAATGCTCAAAACCAACACTGCTCCTTATGTCCTCGTGACATATACTGCGTCTGAAGCCTGTACCATCTAACATCGTCGCTTTGTGCACTTGCAGCTGCGCGTGTACCGTTCCTACCAGTTCATTGCTATGTTGAGGCCATCTACCCACGTCGTCATTCCCTCCAGTACATCGTGAATCTTTATAAACCAGGACAGGCTGGGAGGAGGCCAGACACAAGGGATAGGCAGACGCATGAGATACGCAGACACAAACAACAACAGCGGTAGACTTTAGCAGTTTCCAAGGCGTCTGCTTACTGACGGTGTTCATTTACTGCTTGTGTTCTCGGAAATGAGGGCAGATTTGAATGTCAAGGTAGCTGGTTAGATAGCATGAGAAAGAGAAGGGAATGTTACCTAATCTTTGTCTGATGGGAACATCCTGGAGCCACCTCGTGAGTTCATGTTGCGGATACGTTGTTCTTGTTGTTGACATACTTGAGAAGTCGCTTCAGACTGTCTCGAGATCGTACTGATAGTCCCTTCTTCTATATGATGGACGGGGGTGATGATGTTGTTCGAGCCTCTCCACCGAAGTAGTTGTTGTTATGAGGGGAGTCCAGACGGGGTGAGAGAAAATTTTGGTTCATACCACATCTTTCTCAACCACGTTTCCTTGACCCTCTTGCCATCACTGCCACCAGAGCGCCGATTGCTTTCCTTTGACCGCTTATAATCAAGACCCCTCCCTTTCTTACACCTACGCTCGTTCTCGTTCTCGTTCTCGTTCTCACTCTCATCCCCATTCCATCTCTACGTCCTCCATTCCACTCTCAATACCTTCCCACTTCTCCAAAACATCCAAATCCATGGCCCCATCTTCCCGCAACACCACACTTCCCTGCATCCCCTCTGGCAACTCCTTAACCACACCCTCTACAACCACACTAGCTCTTTCCAATCCCTGCAATAGACACGGCAGCATAGTAACCAAATTCAGACTTGCTACCGTGTACGTTTCCGGCGGCGGATCGTAGTCATAGTCGTTTGGTATATCTTCACGCACAGAAGCTCGTTCGCGATCACCGGCGTCTTTCCACTTATTCCGACAGTCTTTGGCGACTCCTAGATACATTCGTACATCGCCAATGCCAAGATGTGGGTGTAAAGGATTGGATGGGCGGTCTAGTGTTTCGAGGAGGTGGGCGTGGAAACGGTGCGTGTTGGGGTGGGAGATGTGACCGCGTGTTGCATAAATGTTTGTGTTTCTTGTAGTATTTTCTGCAGCATTGTGCCCATTCGATAATACAGGCGCGCGATGCACGGATATATGCAGACAGGCTAGCAAGTGCACGAGGACACGTTCGAGCAGGACGAAGAATTCGAAAAAGTCGAGCTTGAATTGTGTTTCGGCGAGGCCGCGTTCGTGTTCAAGAGAGGTAGTGGCGTAGGAGTGGGATATGAGTAGGAGATTCGCTTTCCATTGAAGTCGGCGGAGGAGGCGTTGGGATGCGTGTAGATCTGTTAGACGGGAGGTGTTGGATGGCGGGAGTGGCGTTGGTACTGGTGTGTTTGAGATTGATGCTGTTGATACTGGTGTATTTGTTGATATTGATGATGTTATGAATGCAGGTTGGGGTTTATGGGAAGATGAAGGTACGCGGCTGGGTTTGGTAGATGCCAATGCTGCAAAGGCTGATATTTCTGCTTCTGAGTTGTAGCTATGATTGCTCCTGGATCTGGATGTGTTTGCCCAGCGGGAGGAAGTGAGATTGGATGACATGGTAGAGAGGAGGGGCAGTCAGGCTACGGAAACATGAGAAGGCTTGGACCAGACCATGCATCCAAGAGGCAGCCGGACCTGTGTAGCTGTATAGTCTCTGCTCTGCGGAGTCCAATGCCCAATATTCTTGCTGTCTTTCGCTACTGGCGCCCCTCTTGCCGCTGCTATAGCTGCTCTGCCGCACTGACTTATCTATGAATGATATGACACAACTTAGCGTAATGATTGCAAGCAACTGGCACTAGCAATAATATATAATATAGAATGATGGTAGATGGTCATGTTGTTTACTCCAGATGATTGTCGTGTCACATGCGAATGTTTCAAATCTGGTAAAACATGGAAGTCAGGACGCTAGGCTCGGAATGGCAAGCCTCGATCGATATCTTGAGCATGCTTCAGCAAATAACCACCTTCCCGTCGTTGTCGTTGTTAAGTTGGTGTAATTACACTCTAAGTCCTTACCACCCGCTGAATGGTGAGCATTGCAATATCCCTCATGAGAACCATAAGAAGCACAGAGTCAATATCGACCTGTTTGCCACCCCTAAATCACACCCAGGGTTGAGATGGAGCCTGACACGGTCATGTCATCATCGTCATGGGCAAAGTAAGAAAGCATGACCGCGACGTGCTCGTGATTCTTGGACTTAGCTTATACTACATCTTTATACAACCAGATACCACGAGCAAACAACAGATTTGACGCCGCCACTGCACCGACCTCGCATTCAGTAACAACCAGGAAACACATCTTCTTCTTAACGACATCCACAAAACAACATGTCAGGCAACAATGGTCTCCCCGTCCGCGACCCAAAAGACTGGGTAACAGGCAATGATGCCCCAACAGATGCGCAAAAAGGCTTCCTAGCAAAACTCGTCTCAGATAAAGGCGTACGTCTTTGACATCTTGTTGCCCATCACCTATCACATATGTTCATCTCCGTCCAGATGCACAAATGACTGACAACACAAACCTAACTACAGGTGACAGACGTCGACCCCAACAACGTAAACAAATCAGAAGCCTCCCAGCAAATCGACCGCCTCAAGAACATGGGCGACAGTGGCAATAGCAATACCGCTGCTCCTGCTTCCAGCACATCAAACACAGCCAGCACGACGACAGATCCAGCAAAGAAGTCAGACGAGACGTTACAGCATCCTGAGAATTGGACGACTGGTGGCGATTCAGCGACTGGAAAGCAGGCGGGGTATATCAAGGCAATGGCGAGTCGAGCTGGCGAAGATGTGAATGTGGAGGGGATGACTAAGACGGAGGCTAGCGAGAAGATTGGAGAGTTGAAGAAGGAGACTGGCATGTGAGAAGGTTGACTGAAGAGATGGAAGCTGTGAACGGCTGCGTTGGCCTTGGACGTCGCTGGGACCACGGCAGATATAAGACTCTGCAGGTGAGACAACGTAATTACTATAATAATAGGTAATCAAGTCAAGCAGAGCGGAGCCTTCTTTCTTCCTGTGTCACAACGCGCAAGTCTTGTAAGGTAACGTCATAAGCACGCACTGCTCACCTCTCATATTTTGCGATTTGAGGAGAGGTGTGTTTGAACATCAGTCAAGCCTCCGGGGTAGTGTATGTATCAGAGTGAGCTTTTGAGATCTTACATATGTGGTGTAAAACAGATCGCACTCTGTGGCACAATGACTGCACTAGACGCGGCTGTCTTACGAACGAAGCATCACTTCATCACTAAGGTAGATAGAGTGCAGAGATTTTGCAAACCTTTTGTCCTATATAGCGACGCTTAGCAAGACCACGTCAGTACCAAAAAGAGTGCTCCTCGGTAGCCCAGATCCAGCCCTAGGACCACAGTCGAACGGTGCAGCCAGGTGGACTCTGGAGTAGAGTCATTGACGTGATGGCAAGTATGTACTGAATTTCGCATCATGACAGTAAACTGTGACAGTTGCTGTATAGAATTTTCGTTGGTAGTGTCCCGGAATGGTTCACACCACGTCGCTTCTAGCTATGTTGAAGATTGAACCATCATACTTCCTTGCGCAAAAGCGCGCAATCTCGCCGTCAACGAAGCTTCCGTAAGATCTAGTCGTCGCACAGCCTCGTCACGTGGAACGTCGACTTCAAGTTCAACCTCTTCAAGTTGATGCAGTCGAGATACCCTGTCTTAGCTTGCGCACTAGCGAGACGCCTATTGAGAAGTCGGGTTTGCAACAGCTAGACCCCTCCGTTGTGCACGCATTCTCGCCCGCAGTGCAGCTTCCGCACGCACCATCCGTCGTATGACCTCTTCTCGTGGGAGATCCATCCCGATTCCAGCTTCCTCCAGTTTTGCGACTAACAGGCCTGGCATGCGTGGAAGAGGCGCGCCTACAGCAGTGGTCAGCATGGGAGCATGTGAAGTCTCAAGCTGGTTGGCGACGTTTGAGTTGGACGTCGATTCAGGATGCCAGATTACTGTAGCGACGTAGTAATCGAGCTGACCAGGCTGAGACTCGTCTCGTAGCCATCGTACTCCGCCCCATGCCGAGATGCCCTGCCATGTAGCTGCGTTTATGGGAGAGGGCGCCTGTGCAATGAGCTTGACTCCATCCGCACGATGAAAGGTCCATTGGCTGGCCATCTGTTCCGCGATAGAGTCGATTTGGTTTTTCTTCCTGCTGAGACTCTCAAGCTCCAGACGTATTTCTTTAACGCTGACTGGAAATTTGCACTTGTTTACCCAGTCTGCAGCAATACGCAGAACGTGGTCTTCTTCCCAATGCCACCAATCAGCATGACGTAGCGTTAGGGTGATGTGCAAAGGCAAGAACAAAGGGACGTCGAGCAGGTATTGCAGCATGTCTCCTGGCTCTAGCATATATAGCTGTGCGAAAAGCCGAATGCAATTGATCGTCGGGACACTACCGTGTGTCTTCTGAACATTCTCGGCAAGATTCTGAAGAGTCCTACGAAACTTGTACGCTGCATTGAATGGCGTCTCCCATGGCTTCGCTTGAGGATCCCGCCATTCTTCTCCCACCTGCGCTTCAGGTGGCATCCGACTATTCTCGGTCAGCCAGAAGGTATGTTCCTTATTCGTCCAGGGCAGAAACCATGCTTCTCTATAGACGCGCTGGCAGGTGCGTAGTAAGTTTGTGTCGGTTCGACGTGGAGCAAAATAGTTAGGTCGTTTGTAACATGTTATGTCGTCGTAGAGCCGTGTCTTGTCTTCGTAGTCTGCAAGAGCGAGAGAGAAGATTCGGTCCCTGATTTCGCCTGGAATAGTGGTGAACAGAGGACACAGCTCTTGTGGCAGTGCCGGACTTGCGCATTTTGTGAGATGGAGGGGAGTCACAGCACTGGTAGATGAGCTCGTGGACGATCTGGTGGTAACCATGGCTTTTTTATCTGAAAGTGATAAACCAACAAAGCAAGGAACAAAAAGAAGAAGAAGAAGGTCAATTGAAGATGAGAGGTGGAGGTATTGGTAAAATCGAGAAACAAGGCTGAGACAAGACTGAGGCTAAGGGCAAGAGCGAGGCTGTGACTCACAAAAAGCCTGCGCACGCGTGACTTCGGTTGGGGCAAGATGCACTATAACGGCAATATAGCACTATAGTATTGCGATAGGTCAAGTGTACTTAGCTCGCTAGCAGGTAGCATTGTGGTTTGTGGTTTGCGGGTTTCACATCTTGGAGGAACAGCGGCTACCCTATGTAGAGCTCTAGTCTTGGCGTTTCAAGCTTAAGCTAACTGACGTGCCATCTGATGTAGTCTCCAACAACATCACATCTCCTGCAGTCCATCTCTTCTCCACTCCCTACCTGCGCAACTTTGACCTCGACTCCCAAACCTCCACCCCTTAGCCCATTGAAACCCGCACTACGCAAACTTTGGGCACACACCAGCATCGTAACCTCAAACCTAATTCTATCAAGATTCAGCTGAAAGACATCGCATTGAGGCGATCCAGAAGCTCATCTGACGTTGCAACCGGGTCACGCCAGCTATGGCTGGTCAACGTTATACCAAAGATGAGCTGTTGAACTTGCGCGACTCGCCTCTTGTGCCTGGAAAGCCAGACCGTTTGCCTTCTGTCAAGCAGTGGTGCGAGTAAGATTGTCACTCGGCCTCATCTCATTGAGCAATCAGGCTCACCTTTGTCAGACCAGATAGGAAGACTAGAGAACAAACAGTACAGGGTGTTGGTACATTACGCAAAGATGAGAACGACTATCCTGTGAAACCACAGCCGAAAAGGCCAGCACTTTCTGAACGACTGTCATCAAGACAACAAACAGGTAAGACGTTGCTCGCTGTTCCGGGTTGAGTACTTCTGACACAGGTTCATCAGGAGAGGAGATCTTTCTAGGTCCCAAAGTATCCTTCGCTTCAGCGCGACAACCCGGCAGAAGTGAGGAGGAGAACAGGTCAAGTGCTGCTAATGAAGAATCAAAGTCTCGCTTTCTGGGACGGGACAAGGCACCGAAAGAGCGCGAAGGCCGCGAGAAAGCACGACACGAGCGGGCGAATGGTAATAGTGATGGACAGACCACAAACGAGGGTCGAGGCTATGGTGGGCTCAGGAAGACGAACGACAAAACAGGGGAAGAGGATGAAGAAGCT
>Ga0160428_1001512_pt1 | contig 17274 bp, 13 predicted proteins | sample SolpanmetagenomM_FD_108198 | JGI IMG/M metagenome (GOLD analysis project Ga0160428, IMG submission 108198) | Solar panel surface microbial communities from Lawrence Berkeley National Laboratory, California, USA - M | ecosystem: Engineered > Built environment > Solar panel > Unclassified ... | reverse complement strand
GCGCCTTTGCCAATGTACATTCGAAGGGTGCGGATGGACATTTTATACTAAAGGAGAACTAAAAACGCACGAAATTACTCATTCGTCGGACAAGTCTTTCAAATGTGATCGAGACCAATGTGAGTATCAATGTTTTCAAAAAAATAACTTAGTTCGTCACATAAATACCATTCATAGCGAGCAAAAGTATCAAAAACGGAAAGAAAGAGAAGAGGCATTAGCCAAAATACTCAAGATTGCGGAAATCAATTTCGTGCGTGAACACCACATCAATATGTCATGCAGTAAAAGCCAAACATTTATGCGGGTGGAATTTCTTTTGATTGAAGCTGCTGTTCTCATTATAATCGAAGTTGATGAACATCAACACGACGGTTATCCAATATTGTGTGATTCTCTAAGACCTTGGAAAATTGCGGAAAGTTTGATGCTTGGTGGCAATACATTACCTGTTGTAGTCATACGTTTCAATCCCGATGCCTTTCGTATTGATAATAACATACAAAAGGTTCGTAAGAAGGAAAGATATGCCAAGCTTCTTCAAAAGATTCAGAAATATCAAAATCGGGATTTGAAAGCTGACATACCCCCACTCAGTGTTGAATATATGTATTACGATCAAAAGGCAGATGGGACACTATGTATAACTGAAGATGAAGAGTTTTATCAACAAACCAAATGTATTATTGTCAAATAATGTGAATCCGCGGACGAACAAGTTTCTGAACTGACCTTTTACGAATTTCATTTCCTTGAGAGCAACATTCCAGTCGGGGTAACTGGCAAAGTAGTAACCATTGTGCGGTTCTTGTTGAGATATGAAACACGTGTGTCCTTTGTCGGAGGCTTCCGAGAACATTCGTAGCATTGCTCCGGATCCTCTATACCACGTAGCACCCCATTGCTTTACTGTGTTTGAATTCATCGTCATCGTCATCAACCAAACTGATAGGGCTGAAGAATTCAGAAGAGGCGATTACAATCGAGACTAAAATCGGTGCAGATTCTTGGACATAAGTGCTGCAGAATTATCCTCGAAGGATGCCGTAAAAATTATATTGAATTGAGTGAAAACTGACAGCCGTCATCGATCATTGGTTGTTTTGTTGGGATCATGTCTCGAAGTTTTGCAGGTTGAGAGATGGCATTTCGTGATATAATTTAGTAGTAGGAATTGCAGAAACAAAAATGGTTTATGTTATTATTCCACTTCAGTTTTGGATCATATTACGATAAATGGTGGACAACGAGTTGCGAGAGAAAAGACGACATATCAGTGGAGAAAATACGTATGATGTTTTAATCAATTATCATCATGACATATCAGCGCGATCTCGTATAGTCAGAATTTTTGCATGTCGCGGAGCAGTACCGTAATGAATGGTGTTGTCTCGACTAATATCTTGATACGAAAATTTGAGTAATTTTCCAAGCAGACGATTTCTTTGACGGTAGAATTCGATCTTTTTAGTTTCATTCAGTCCGCTTGAAATCCGGAATGTTTTTCCATTCCATTCTAGATCAAAAGCTTCCAATTTCTTTTCCTCGTGATCTACATACAAAGCAACAATCAACCCTTCCGCATCTGCATGTCTCTTCCATTTCAATAAGTGTCTCGTTCTGGTTTGTACATAAGGAGCATCAAGTGAACGAATCATGATACCTTCTTCTCCTTTCTTGACTGCTTTATCGTAAAACGCTTGTAATTCGGAAGGTTTTCGTATGAGCCTCTGAATATTGGCGTGAATATTAATCTGTATACAATCATCTGAAAATCTTTTGTTTTTTGTCTTTTGATACCAGTTTTGAATCCGTTGGTATCTTTGCTCAAAAGGAGTATTATTTGCCAAATCATAATCGGTGACCCAATCAATTATATATACGTCTAGCGATTCTATTTCCTTTGCACGACTTTGAAGCAAGGATCCTGTATCACCCAAAGACCCATTCACACAAAGCTCCATATCCATCCCATTAGGAAGTATTTCACTCAAACATTTCCTGACATTTGCGTTGGGTACGACTTTCAAACCTCTACTGTAAAGTTCACCATTGATGATGATGGATCTAAACCCATCATATTTCACACTTATATACGCCGGAAAGCTCAGGCGTTCCAGATCTCCATTGAATTTGTCCGCCAACATGACTGATTTCAATTTGGTGAGATTCGAGTGCTTTTGCTTTTGCTTTTGCTTCGGAGCTGGAGCTGGTACTGTGTTGTTTTCTTTGCGTGGTTTTGTTTTCTTAGGTTTCTTCGTTGAGTTACTCGTGAACTTTCTCGACTTTGAATCGAGTCCTTGTCTCACTTCTTCTTGCTTGAGCCTGTTCGATTTGGTGTTTTTGATACATCTGTTGGTCAAATACGAGAATATTTGATCATCTGAACAATCCTTTTCATCGAGAGAAGCCATCAACATCTTCAAATCAGCTTGATACACCTCCCCTTTGGAATTATTGGAGAGGTAACGTGTAATTTTGGCGAATTCTCTGAATGTATCGTCAATTCCATTCTCATCAATTGCATCTTGGAGGATCTGATATCTTTCTTTTCTTGGGAGGCCGCTATACCCTTTTGGTAGAAATGACATACTTTATTTGTAATTGAAAATGTTTTATTTTTTTAGCTGCAGCTCCGAGGTTTTTGTACAAGGACAAAGAAAGAAACTTGACTCAGATTACAGATTATCGAAGCTACAAAAATACGATGAGTAAAAATCATATAGCTGTGTTTTTATTGAAACCATACTTGAAACAAGAGCCTATTCTCTGGTATCTTTTCTGTGTTGCTTTGCAACATGGTGCTTTTATTTTCCAGCCCGAATTGTTTGCTGATCGTATTTCCGGAAATGGTTACGTTGCGATTTTGGAATGGTGGAGAGCAAGGGTTAAGAATCTCATTGGTCATCATTGGTCAACGATAGCTATGGATGAAGCATCACAGAACGGTCATGTAGCCGTACTCGCATGGTGGAAATCAAGCGGGCTCGAACCGAAGTGGACGGTGGAAGCAATGAATAAAGCGTCCGAACAAGGACATATCGCGGTTTTAGATTGGTGGAAAAATAGCGGGCTCAAGTTAATATGGACGGAGAAGGCGATAAATTCAGCATCAAGAAACGGACATGTTGCTGTTTTGGATTGGTGGAAAAGAAGTGGATTACGATTGAAATGGACGTCCAATGCAATGGATGGTGCTTCAGAGCAAGATCATGTTGCAGTGTTACAGTGGTGGCGAGAAAGCGAACTAAAACTTCTTTTTTCAACACATGCAATCGACTTCGCATCTAGAAACGGTCATGTTGAAGTGTTGAAGTGGTGGAAGCAGACCGGTTTACAATTAAAATGGAGTGAAAGTGCAATAGATGAGGCCTCCGCACAAGGTCACGTGATTGTGTTGGCGTGGTGGAAGCAAAGCGGGCTCGAATTGAAATGGAGCGCATTTGCAATTGATGAGACCTCCGCAAATGGACGTGTATCTGTGCTAGAATGGTGGAAAAGTAGTGGACTACATTTAAAATGGTCAACTGACGCTGTAGTTTTGGCCTCGGGAGGTGGACATGTTGCAGTGCTGGATTGGTGGAAGCAAAGCGGGTTAGCACTGCAGTGGAGCAAGAAGGCATTAGATGAGGCCTCCTGTTCCGGATATGTTGAAGTGCTGGAGTGGTGGAAAAGGAGTGGCTTAGCATTGAAATGGTCAAGCGACGCGTTAGATTGGGCTTCATGCTGTGGGTATATTGAAGTGTTGGACTGGTGGAGCCAAAGCGGATTACAATTGAAATGGTCAGAAAAAGCACTCCTTTGGGCAAGATATAATGAGGATGATACGGTTTTGAAGTGGTGGGACAATTTACTTTGTTAGTTGAAAGAGACCCCGTTGCGAGTTCAGATAAAAGACGCCTACTTCAGCATTTGGAAAGTTTGCAGAAAAGAGGGGCACTGTCGTTTCTTATTCTCGCGTTTTGTTTTCTCTCCCCCATTACACCCGTTACAATAAGAACTCACACAATTACAAGCTCCACATGAAGAACATTCTCGTACTAATCACTGTTGTCTTGTTCGTCGTGAACGCAGCGAAAAACAAAAAGCCCATTACGGAGGAGGTCAGAGCATCTAAAGCAGCACAAATGAAACAAGAGGTTCTCAATCGTATCGAAGAGATGAAAGATATGGAAACATTTGAACATATGGAGATGCTCAAGCGTGAACAGGAGAAAGAAGCACAAATAAACAGACGTAAACAGAAGGAAGAAAAGAGAAAGAATTTGGAGATGCTGAGACGTGAGAAGGAAGAAGCGAAAAAACTCAAGATGGAGATGCTGATACGTGAGAAGGAAGAAGCGCGGAAGAATAAGAACAACAAAAATTTAAAGCGTATGGAAGACGAAAAAACGATGAAAAAAGACACATCTCCATCTTCTGACGAGACACGATTCAAAAGAGACAAACCTTTTGTACGTTATTCCCCTAGAGAGTGATGATGAACGAGGAAAAAACTGAGAAATGAATAATTCATAAGAATTAATTTGTACCTGCGTCAAAATATTCAGTCATAAAATAGAGAAATGACATTCAAAAAATTTACCCGCAAATTTGTATTATTTCAGAAGTTCTTTCAATTCTGAATTACCGCCGACATATTTACCGTCAATGTAAATCTGAGGAACTGTATATCGCTTTCCTTGAGAGCGTTCTTGCCGGTTCATGAACTCGTTGAATTGAGATTTCTTGTCTGTAACATCGATCGCTTGTATCTTTCTTTGCTTTTGTATATTTTTCTTCTAACACTCTGAATGCGTCCATTGAATATGGACAGGATGGTTGATAGAAAAATAACACGTCATACATTCTCGAATCTTTTTAGTATTTATGAACAAACACAGATTTTTCTCTTTCAGACGTTCTTCCAGATGATACACCAGCTTTTTTTGTATTCACGCTGCAAAAATATCGAATAGATAATCAATTTCGTGATTTTTTTCTCACGTTTCTTTCACTCATGATGCAACGCAATCTCATTGTTCACTTAATCGAGCCTTATATCAATGACTCGAATACCTTCTTCATGTTTCAGACCGCCTTGGGGATGCAACCTAATATCCCACTTTGGCTCGTGGATCATGTATCGAGGTTTGGCTATGTAGCTATTTTGGATTGGTGGAAAGCTAGCGAGCTACATTGGGAATACACGTCCAACGCAATAGATTTAGCATCCGCTAACGGTCATGTAGGTGTATTGGAGTGGTGGAAACGAAGCGGGCTTGAAATGAAGTATACGGATGCCGCAATAGATTCTGCTTCTGGGTATGGTCGTGTTGCTGTCTTGGACTGGTGGGAAAAAAACGGATTCGAATTGGATTGGAGTACCACTGCCGTAGATTACGCCTCCAAAAATGGTCATATTGCTGTATTAGATTGGTGGAAACAAAGCGGTCTTGAACTGAAGTGGAGTCATAAAGCAATAGAGTATGCATCTCAAAATGGTCATGTAGCAGTGTTGGAATGGTGGAAACAAAGCCAACTTGAAATAAAATGGACCCCAAACGTAATAGATATCGCATCTGAAAATGGTTATGTAGCTGTGCTAGATTGGTGGCTCAGAAGCGGACTCGAAATGAAGTGGAGTAAGAATGCGATAGATAACGCATCTTTAGTACGCCATATTGACGTACTGGATTGGTGGAAAGGTAGCGGACTCGAAATGAAGTGGAGCGATAGAGCAATGGATTACGCATCGTACAACGGTCATATTGTCGCATTGAATTGGTGGAAACAAAGCGGACTCGAATTGAAATGGAGTAACTTTGCCATGGATTACGCATCTCAAAAAGGTCATGTAGCAGTGTTGGAATGGTGGAAACAAAGCAAACTTGAGATAAAATGGACACACGCAATGGATTTCGCATCTGAAAAAGGTCATGTAGCTGTATTAGACTGGTGGAAACAAAGCGGACTCGATTTGAGGTGGACTCATGATGCGATCGATCTCGCATCTCAAAATGGTCATATATCTGTGTTAGATTGGTGGAAACAAAGCGGACTCGAATTGAAGTGGAGTGATTGGGCAATGAATAACGCATCAGGAAATGCTCATGTAACTGTGTTAGACTGGTGGAAACAAAGCGGGCTTGAAATGAAATGGAGTCACTTTGCCATAGATCACACCTCCGATGAAGCTGTATTAAATTGGTGGAGAGCTATGGAGCTTGGGATGTGAAGTAGTGATATAACGACATATCTTGTTCAGTAAAATAAACGTTTAAGGTAAGGTTGATTGAATTTGAAAAAAGATATATTGCATTTCAACTATTTTATCGACCACTTACTTCTACCAAGAAATATCGCGTTGAATATAAGACTCCATTTCATTCAGACGCTTTTGTATTTTCTCATCAAATCCTTCCCATTCACCATTTTGCTTCCATTTTTGCAAGTCTGCCAGGAATTTGATGTTCTGATTGATACGTAACCCTCTGTTCATCTCCTCAAGTTGAATGTCGGACTCGCTTGGTTGATTTCGCGGTTCCAAGAATGTCCACACACCATATTTGTCGCAAAAATTCAAGCTCCCCCTCCATCGAAATGTTTCACAAATGTCACACTTTTGATATGGACGATTCGGATTGGAGGCGGATTGACTCGTTTTTTCTTTCATCTCTCCATTACAATTCATAGCTGGACACCGTGGTCCGCGGCTTGACACATCTGCTGTTTTCGCTTTCTTTGGTTGTCTATCGCGATTGAAGAATTCGGTAATCTTCTTCGTGCCGCCATCAACTTCTGCCTTTCTTTTGACTGCCAAGGTGAGAAGAGAAGCAGCGCTGATGAAGATGATAATAATATTTTTGTTTGAGAATCGCATTACGTGTAGAAGAGCAACTGAAAACAAGCCACTTTTTCCCCTTTTACATGAAAAAAGTAAGAACGGGCTGCAACTAAGACGTCATTTTATCTTGTGTGCATCTGCTGCAAACGCTGTATCTCTACAGGTTCTCTTACGCTTTCTCGCTCTTGCGCCCTGCGACTATTAGTTTTGGACCATTTCGTTCCTCAGAGAGGATATACACTATACACTATACACAAACAGTTTTTGCTTATCTACGAGGAGAAAGGGGCAGCCATTGAATGTGCTAAGAAAGCTTTCCGTGATGATCCAACCAGTCCACCAAATGAGAAAATGTATCAAGTTAACCGCATAGAACTCAATTGCCTAAGTTATCCTTCCAAAAGATTTGATGCTGTTTGGGGTATCGATAAAGACGGTGGGAATCACTACAGCTGAGCAATTGAAAATATATACTCATTACTTTTAAACGAAACGATTTGTCTTTCTTTGTTTTGCATGACCAATATATATAAGATACAAGTATATGCTGACGTAGGCTTGAGTTCACGTTTTCGCACTTCAGCTATATAGATAGAGGATATAAGATACAAGTATATGCTGACGTAGGCTTGAGTTCACGTTTTCGCACTTCAGCTATATAGATAGAGGATAAACCTAATATAAGATAAAACATAAGATGGAAAACGGAAGTGTAACGAAATTTAATCAGAAATACATCGAGGCTTTAGTCGAGCTGAGTGACGATCAAGTGATTCTACAGCGCGCTTATACCATGATACTAAAATTCGTGCCACGGATCGGGTCACATTGACCAATTTTCAAAAAGTTTGACCAATTTCCGAAAATTCACCATTATGTTGTTACATCATCCGAAAGTCACAGAAGATGCTAAGAACGTTCTCTCAGTAACTCTATTCCTAAATAAGAATACAAATGATCTGGAAATAGCTATGTTAGCGGCTAAGTATGCTCCAAGCGTACTTGCTGAAGCATCAAACGAAATCTTAGCAAATAGAGCTATCATGTTCATTGCTTGTTGCAAAAGTATATCACTCATATCGCATATTGATCCCTCATTAGCAAATGATCGAACATTTGTGAAGGCCGTCATACAAAGAAACCCTTACGCCATCGAAGGTATCGAAGATGTATATCATGATGACGCTGAAATTAGAAACATTGCAATCAAAGGTATCATCGAAGACTTGAAATATGAAGAAGGTCTAACTTTGTATCGGACACCGACTTTCATTTTAGAAAATGAAGATTTCGTCAATCAGGCTACAAAGATTTCCGATGATCCTGCGAAACTACGTCAAAATATAGAATATATCATTTCAGAATTGTGAGCTGGGGGATGCATGGGTTTTTGAATCAAGATCAATACCCCAAAGTTTTGTAAAAGCTGCAGTTAAAAAAAAAAGGGAGAAACGTGAAATGAAACGTTTGAAATAATTATTTACGTTTCTTCATCACCTCAAAAGAAGTCAAAACAAAATAGTCTCATTTTCTAAAGATTACCCCTTCTCCTTTTTTTTCGCTGCAGTTTTCTATGTGATTCGTTTGTGAAGTTTATTGAGTGTCAATATTTCATTTATGATAAAAAGCTGCAGCAGAGAAAGGGCTTAAGAATTTCCTAACACTTCTCCTAACAGTGATTTGCTTTTGATTGACTTCATACTTCGATTGAGATTTGTTTTTCATATATCAAATATTATCCGTACTATGGCGGAAAGATTTCTATCAGGATCTTCTTGAAAGGCTTTAATGACATCAAAATATGTTTCCAAATCATTCTCTGTCAAACTCGTGATCTGACGTTCCACTACATTGACTATTTTTTCAAAAAGATTTCTCTTCACTGTGTATATATCAGCAATTTTTTCATTTTCATCCATTTTTGCTCGTTTCCGCCGTTTTCTTTCATCCTCTGATGCTTTTCGAGCGTGTTCTTCTGCTTCTTCCTGCTGAAGTAATCTTTCGTTTCGTTTGGCACTCGCTACTTCTTTGTCTTTGTGATTCAGTTTGGATATAATGCCATTCAATTCACTTTGACTGATGCGAATCGTTCCTACAAGCTTGTCAGCATGAGCATTAGCACGGCCCATAGGAGGAATATAGTCGTCGTAAAGGATTAGGCGATATTTTGGTGACATTATTGCAAATGCAGACTTTAATTGATTCTTATCTTTGAATTCGAACTTGGCCATAAAAGCTTGGAACAAATTTTCGATTAAATATTTGTCCCGTGAATCCTTCTTGAAATCATAGTTGGCTACTGATTTTTTGAAAACGCTCAACTCGCTTCGAAATATTTTTTCCGAAAACAATAACATCCTTTTACTTATTCAAAGTGAAAAAATAAAAATGCAAAACTTATGATCAATTATTTTTTTACAAAGGAATAATCACGTTTGTGTAGTTGGTGACAACCAAAGCCTAAGAACTGGGTGCATGTCTACTATCAATACTCATAGTTCAATTTCGTTCAAGTCCATTTTACGATAATTACGTCTTATCCATTTAACAGTATCATTGATAGGTTGACTTTTGATATCAAGATTCAGGAGATCGATCAATTGCGCTGTTGCATGGTAATCCAAGCTCTTTAGCGTTTGGAAATCTCTTCTCAAATGATTATAGTCCCACGGCAGAGATTCAATCGTTGTCATCTGTGGACACTCATCATCTTTTATACAAGCACCTCCGAAATCAATCAGAATGAGATCTCTATGTAATTCATTGTAAAGTATATTTTCAATTTTGATATCTTGGTGGATGATACCATTAGCATGAATTTGCTTGATCAAACTCAAGAGGTTCAGAGTGAACTGCATGAGTTCTTCCTCATTGTGAAGAAAGGGTGACGGGAGATAATCTTTCTGATACTCTTGTAATAAACAGTCGCCCCCCATAGGGGATTCACTGACACCATATAATTTTGGGACGTTTTTGACCCTATTTTCATTTAGAATCGTCAGAATCATACCTTCCCTTTCAAATTCTTCCCGTTCATTGTAAATTTTATTCACATACTCTTTACCAGATATAGAAACCAAGAACACAGTAGCTTGCCCTCCAAAACCGAGACGTCTAATATATACGATACGATTATGATTAATCTTGTTATCCATTTAATATTGATGTTACAAAGATCAAAAATACGACACTTTGAATGATAACTTATATTTCTTTTCTCCATTAAAGTTTTTTTACTATTTCCAAGATGATATCGAGCAACATCTACACGAAGATTCTTAAATGTCCGCATTTGCGAAATTGTATTACAACTTCCGTATCAAGTCAAAGAGTTAAAAAAAAGAACACAGACTCAGTTCAAAAGTTATGGCTTATATATACCTCATTCCAATTGATGATGATACTGTGAAAATTGGAAGTCATTCAGGACATCTTGGGAAACTTGTGAAAAGATATCAAACCTCGATTCTCAAAGAAAATATCGCTCAGGGTTGGGCATACAAGATTGAAGACAATGCAAAGACATGGGCGGAAGGCATGATTGCGACATTGATCAAGAGAAAACAAGATCTTATAGGATGGATCGAAGGCGAGAAATACGACAAAGATGTCTCAAAAACATTTCACCTCTTAGCATGTGATCTCTGTTTGCCAAACACTAAAACGTCGATTGCCTCCGTAATCATTGCAAGTGTGAAGCGGCAGGAGGAGAAGTTAGCAAAAAAGGAAAAACGACAAAAAGATAGAGAATACATGCGCCAAGTTCGCGAAGATTTGCGTCAGAAAGCTCAGGAAGCGAAAGAGCTTGCCAAAATGGAACGGAAAGGGCGGAAGCAAGAAGTGCATGCACAAGAACGAAGCAGACAAGAAAGCGAAAAACAAACTTGTAACCAATCAGAACCAAAAGAATTGATTACATTTCTTCAATTGCCTACGCAAAAAAACAGAATTGAGTATGGTGCGAAAAAATACTGTTTATGGCAAGATTTTAAATCCCACCTCTCTCAAAAAGGTTTCAAAGATGTACACGCAAAAAGTAACGAGCTCCCCATTATGAGTTTGAGTTTGAAAGAGGAAAATATAGCTTGCGGCGTTTGCTCAGTCAAGTCACTCTTGGAATGCTCTGGTGGTCATGTAGTCAAAAGAAATAAACGTTTGATCATAAGAGGATGTCGTTTGATAGCCTCAAAGTCAGCAAAACACAATCATCATAAGTAAAATATTTCGACTATCTGATAAAAGGAATTTGCGCTGATCCTACTAGAGTGAGATAATACGAGTTTCTGTTTTAAGTTGGCTTATTAATCATCAAAAGCAAATAGAAATCCGCTCCAAGCGAAGTCCTCTGATCAGATCTTGCAAAGTCCGCTTCGTTTCCACCATTCCAACACGCCTACACAACTATCCGGAGATGCGTAAGCTATTGCCCATTGACTCCATTTCATTTCGAGTCCACTTTGTTTCCACCAATTCAATACGACAACATGACCATTCTCAGATGCCGAATCCATTGCCCATTGACTATACTTCATTTCGAGTCCGCTCTTGTTCCACCAATCCAACACTGCTACATGACCATTTTCAGATGCGCAGTCTACCGCCTTATGGCTCCATTTCATTTCAAGACCACTTTCCCACCACCAGTTCAAGACAGCGACATGACCATGATAAGAAGCGAAATCCATCGCTCGATGAGTCCATTTGAATTCAAGTCCACTTTGTTTCCACCAATCCAATACAGCTACATGATTGAACCCGGATGCAAAATATATGGCAGCGGAAGACCATCTAACTTCTAGACCGCTTTCTTTCCACCAATCTAAGACAGCAACATGACCATGTTTTGATGCGTAATCCATTGTCAGATTAGTCACTTTCATTCCAAGTCCGCTGTTTTTCCACCAGTCTAATACTAGTACATGACCTCCACTGGAAGCGTTATCTAATGCCCTATAACTCCAATCCACTTCGAGTCCGCTATTTTTCCACCAATCCAATACAGCTACATGACCATTCTTGGATGCTAAATCCATTGCATCCGAGGTCCATACCATTTGGAGTCCGCTATTTTTCCACCAATTCAAGACTGCGACATGACCATGATTAGATGCGTAATCCATCGCTCCATCATGCGATTTGAATTCTAGTCCGCTACCTTTCCACCATTCCAGAACAGCTACACGATCATTACAAGATGTCCCATATGTAGTCATATGATTGTATTTCATTTCCAGTTCGCTTCCTCTCCACCAATTCAGAACAGCTACATAACCATTCTTGGATGCGTGATTTAGTGCTCTATGAGTCCATTTCATTTCTAGTCCACTCCGTCTCCACCAATCTAATACAGCTACGTGACCGTTTTCAGATGCGTAATCTAATGCATGCTCACTCCATTTCATATCGAGACCGCTTCCTTTCCACCAATCTAATACAGCTACATGACCATTCCCGGATGCCCAATCTATTGCTAGATAAGTCACTATCATTACAAGTCCGCTATTCTTCCACCAATTCAATACATCTATATGACCGTTTTTTGATGCCTTGTCAGCGAGCGAATGAGGTGCATTAGCTTCTTTTTCGACTGCGATCCGAAAGAGGTATTGTGTATTCCAGTCATTGAGATAAGGCTCAATCAAATGAGCAATAAAGTCACGTTGCATATGTTGCATGTTGCATTACATGTTACATTATTCTGCTGCGTCGAACCAAAGCGAATAGTATCTCAGAAATGCTGCAGCGTTGTGAAAGAAGGGTGGAGATAAAAATAATAAATCATTCCTCCAATAAAAAATGCTGCTCCAAGATCTCACATCAATCATTTCGATTCAATTCACTACGAATGTTGGATAAAATTAAACAGGATTTGACGGCGCTCAATGGTAAGGACAAGCTGATTGTGCAACAAACAAATCTGGTACATGTCCACGGTGAATCTGGCAAGGGTTTCGCGGAACATCTCCATCGTCGCTGGCCTCATTGTCACCCTTATGATCGTAAAGGTGTTCAACCTAAAATGGGTTCAGTTCAAATCATTGCCTCACAGAATGACTCACCGATCATTTGCTGCTTGAACGCACAGCGGAATGTTGGTCGTAAACAGATAGATGATGATTACGCGGAGCGATTGGTGGCATTTGCGTATGGTTTAGAACAAGTCAAATACGCGATAAAGAAGGAACACATGGATGTTAGTGGAGTATATTTTCCTTACAAGATCGGATGTGGTTATGGTCATGGCGACTGGCAAAAGTACCACCCGTTGCTGCTAGAATTCGCCAAAGATATGTCGCCATTACCATGTTACCTGTGCCATTTATAAAGCGGCAAAGCAAGTAGTAAGAACAATTAGCTCAATAATCTTCCAACTATTATTTCCTTTCGACTTCACTTTCTGTTTTTGTGATTCATATCATTCTTCAATTCTTTGATTTTGACAATATATTTTAATTCCAACAAAAGAACTAAATACGATGTCCTCCAACTTACTACCAGGCATCATCAAAAATAATGTGCAAATTCTGGGGACGTTTTCTGCTAATAATGCAAATCTCGCAGCGACAACTGTCTCCAGTTTAAGCAGTACAGGTTCAGCAACAATCTATGGAGACTTTACTGCGAAAGGAACAACATCACTCAATCTTCTGAAATGTTTATCAGCTAGTGATGTTGGGCTCTTGAACGGAATTCAAATAGCAAGTATGCAGACATTAGGTGGTTTGTATGTAACGAAAACAATACAATCTGGGAATCTTCTTGTGACAGGAAATAGTTCAATAGGAGGAAATGTTGTAATTAGTGGTTCAACAGCTTTGCAAGCGCTCACAGCAACTACTTTGAATGTGTCTAATTCTTCTATGACAGGAGCCATAGCTGCAAATGGTACAATAACGAGTTCTGGTTCTATGATCAATACCGCTACGAATGATGTAACGTATAATTCCTCTTCTCAAGTTTGGTCTGCTGCTGTACAAACGAATGGAGGTATTTTTGCTAGTAAAGCAATCGTGTCACTCACAAGTGGAACCTTTGGCACTTCGTTAATGGTGACGGGTCCATTGCAAGCGAATTCTGCACAAATCATGAACAATCTCTCCGCAGCTTCATTATCGGTATCAAATTTATCAACTCTTTCTTCCGCAATAGTTTCTGGTTCCTTATCTGCTGGAACAATCTCCGTCTCTTCCACAAATGCAACGGCACTAAGTTGTCAAGGAGGTATTTCAGTGGCTGGAGTTGCTGCTCTGAATGGGGCTTTAGTGGTAACAGGAAACAGTTCTTTTACATCGTCTTCTAGTTTCAATTCTTCTGTCAATATAGCTGGAGCAACAGTTCTGAGTCTACTCACTTCCACCTCGAATGCAGATGTGAATATATCAGGTGCGACTCCTACCGCTTCCGTACTCTTGAATGGTGGACTTTACGTTTACAAACAAATTGTGAGCGCTAGCAATCTCACAGCTCCATCAGCAAATATTAACGCCTTATCGTCTCAGACCTTTACTTCCAATAATATTACAAGTTCGAACGCACTAGTGTCCAATGGTAGCTTATCTGTCAATGGAAATAGTTCTCTTGCAGGTGTTACTGTTTCTTCCTTAGTCAACACAGGAAATCAAACGATTAACGGAACTGTGTATTTGCCCAACACTATCACTATTTCGGGTGTGAACGCTTCAGCGCCTATTATTCAGAACGGCTCTAACCTTTCTATTGATGCATTGCGAATCAGAACGAATGACACAACCAACACGAGTGCTCGTATTTCGCTGGCGAATAGTGCTATGGGAAGTAATTATTATGATGCCGGTGTAACGATCTATTCTCTTGGTAATTCCGAAACATCTACAGATTACGAGAAGATTGCATTTGGTATCAACAGCGCTGGGAGTTACCTTAACTATTTATATGGTGGAATTGGCACCTCCAAGACTTTCAGTATTCTAGGTGGATCAATCTTCACGAGTGGAGGAAGTGCTAGCTTTGCGGGAAATCTGAGTGCGGTAAATACAAGTTTGAGTGGTGCCTTATCAGTTCTCGGAAACACTAATCTGAACACAGTAAGTGCAAGCTCGCTGACAACATCGTCCAATATCGCCGCGAATGGATCGTTGACCTCAACAGGAGTTCTCAACGTGAACAACGCAACAGATGTCAATGCAACCAATCCAAACCTTACATCTGTCTATACAGCAGGTGGCGCTTATATTACCAAGAGTCTGTATGTGGGAACCACCTCTCAATTGAATGGTCCTGTTACTTGTTCAGGGAATGTCGCAATCAATGGAACTGCTAATCTTACCACAACGAATGTAACTTCTCTGAATAATTCTGGTAATGAAACAATTTCAGGTAATTTGACGGTGAATGGTGTCACAACTCTGGGAGCTTTGACAGTTTCCTCAATCACGAATACCGGTAATGAAACCGATAATGGTATGATCATCTTGCCGAGTACTCTCACTCTTGCTGGAGGAACCGTCAGCGAACCGGTGATTCAAAGTGGTCAGAGTCTTGCTGTGAACAGTTTACGGATCCGGACTAATGATACTACAAACACAAATGCTCGAATTTCCTTGGCCAATACAGCAATGGGATCTAATTATTACGATTCAGGTATTTCTCTTTACACTCTTGGAAATTTGTCAACTTCAACCAATTATGAGAAACTATCCATTGGTATCAATTCAAACGGTGGGTACATGAGTTATCTGTATGGAGGTAGTGGGACTGCCAAAACATTCAATCTGTTAGGAAATGCAATCTTTACTAATACCGGTGCTCTGACTCTTGGATCAACTTTGTCAGCCACGAGCGGTTCTTTCAGCAACAATTTGACGGTCTCATCACTATCGACTGTGGGTTCTTTGCAGATCACATCAAGTAATGACGTCAATTCTTCGACTCCATCCAATACATCTTACTTCACCAATGGTGGTGCGTATGTCACCAAGGGTCTGTATGTCGGCGGACCAAGCACGTTGTTGTCGTTGTCAACGACAAGTAATGGAACAATAGGCGGTACTCTCAATGTTGTAGGAACATCCACATTTGCGGGCATCTCAGCTACCTCCATAGTTAATACCGGAAACGAAACAATCAATGGATCTATCATATTACCCAATACAATCACCATAACAAGTGCGAATGCCTCGAGTCCAATCATTCAAGGTGGAAGCAATCTGTCTATTGATGCTTTACGAATCAGAACCAATGATTCAACGAATACAAGCGCTCGTATCTCACTGGCAAACAGCGCTCTAGGAAACAACTATTATGATTCCGGTTTGACGGTCTATTCTCTCGGTAACTTGGAAACTTCCACTAACTACGAAAAAATGTCGTTCGGAATCAATACTAATGGTGGTTACCTGAATTATCTCTATGGAGGTACAGGTAGCGCGAAGACTTTCAATCTCTTTGGTGGTGCTTTGTTCAGTACGGGAGGAAGTCTAGCACTCAATGGTTCGTTGACCGTTACAGGTATTTCAGTGTTGGCCAATCTTCTCAATGTCAACAACACCTCAGATTATAATACAACAACACCTACATCTTCTTCTGTGTATAGTGCGGGTGGTGGGTATTTTGCCAAAGGTCTGTATATCGCAGGAACTACACAATTGAACTCTAGCCTAGGCGTTACCGGGACATCTACATTGGCAGCCATTTCGACAACCGCAATCAGTAATACTGGAAATCAAAGTATTGCGGGCACGCTCACAGTAAACGGCAGTTCTACTGTAACAAGTATTTCTACAACGGGTGTAACTAATTCTGGTAATGAAACAATCAGTGGTGTGCTCAATGTGACTGGTAATACCACTTTATCAGCGCTCTCAGTAAGTTCACTGACAAATACTGGTAATGAAACAATCAACGGGATACTGAATTTACCCAATACGATTACTATCGCTGGAGTCAATGCTTCTAGTTCGATCATTCAAGGTGGTAGCAATCTGTCTATTGATGCTTTACGAATCAGAACCAATGATTCAACGAATACAAGCGCTCGTATCTCATTAGCTAATAGTGCTATGGGAAATACGTATTATGACTCTGGTCTGACGGTGTATTCGCTTGGTAGCTTGGAAAGTTCAACAAATTATGAAAAAATGGCATTGGGCATCAACAGCAGTGGAGGATATTTGAATTATCAGTATGGTGGTACGGGCAGTGCTAAAACGTTCAATTTATTCGGAGGTGCTTTGTTCAGTACGGGAGGTAATTTGACTCTTTCCGGTGTTCTTTCGGTGACAGGAACATCAAGTCTGACAGTTCTCCTAGCGAGTGGGATTGTCAATGCAAATAGCACAGCTGATGTGAGTACTTCGAGTCCGACATCGAGTTCATTGTATTCGGCTGGAGGATTGTATGTTGCAAAGAGTTTGTATGTCAATACGACATCGAATTTGATTGGAGCAGTTTCATTGTCAGCGGGTCTCACT
>Ga0160428_1001510_pt1 | contig 17293 bp, 13 predicted proteins | sample SolpanmetagenomM_FD_108198 | JGI IMG/M metagenome (GOLD analysis project Ga0160428, IMG submission 108198) | Solar panel surface microbial communities from Lawrence Berkeley National Laboratory, California, USA - M | ecosystem: Engineered > Built environment > Solar panel > Unclassified ... | reverse complement strand
TGGGCGCCTATACCGCCGCGGCGGTGGCGGCGATCGCGTTCGGGGAACGCGCGGTGGTGGTCGACGCCAATGTCGAGCGCGTCGTCGCGCGGCTCTACGCGATAGCGGTGCCGTTGCCGGCCGGGCGAAGCGCGATCCGGTCCGCCGCGGACGGGATCACGCCGGAGCAGCGCGCGGGCGATTTCGCGCAGGCGATGATGGACCTGGGATCGGGCATCTGCACGGTGCGCGCGCCCAAATGCCTGGCCTGCCCGCTGCACGATCGCTGCGACGGCTTCGCTTCGGGCGCGCCGGAGGATTTCCCGGTCAAGCCGGCCAAGGTGGCGAAGCCGCAGCGTCACGGCACGATCTTCTGGGCCGAACGCGACGGCGCGGTGTTGCTCGTGCGCCGTCCACCGCGCGGCTTGCTCGGCGGCATGCGCGCGCTGCCGACCGGGCCGTGGGTCGAGCAGGCGCCGATGCTCGCCGATGCGCCGGTCGATACCGCGTGGCGGATGCTGTCGCACACGGTCTGCCATGTCTTCACCCACTTCCGGCTGGAACTGGCGCTTGCGGTCGGGCGTGTGGAGGGGCATTCGAGCATCGGTGCGAATGTCGGGGAATGGTGGCCGATAGCCGATATCGAGTCGGCGGGGCTGCCCACGGTTTTCGCCAAGGCGGCGGTTGAGATCAGGAGAGCGACTTGAGAAATCTGAAGCATATCGCGTCGGCCACGACGCTGGCGATCCTGTTGGCCGGCACGGGTCTGGCGCAACGCGCCGCGCCGGTCGCGTCGCCTGCGCCGCAGCCCCAGGCGCCGGCCCGGCCGCAATCGCAGACCGCCCCCGCGCTGACCGCAATCCCCTCCGCCTTGCCGGCGACGCAGGCAGTGCTGGACGGCTATGTCCGCGACAACAAGATGCCCGGCATCGTCGGCGCGTTCGGCGTGGGCGACGGGCCGACGATGTTCGTCAGCGCCGGCAAGATCGCCGATGGCCCGGGCGCGGCGCCGGCCGGCCCGGATTCGCTGTGGCGGGTCTATTCGATGACCAAGCCGATCACCGGCATGGCGGCGATGATGCTGGTCGAGGACGGCAAGCTGAAGCTGGACGATCCGGTCAGCAAATACATTCCGGCGTTCCGCGACATCAAGGTGCTGAACGGGCCGGACAGCCTCGCCAGCCATCCCGCGGTGCGGCCGGTGACGATCCGGATGCTGCTGACGCACACCGCCGGGCTCGGCTATTCGATCGTCACCAAGGGGCCGCTGCTGGCCGAATATAAGCGGCTCGGGATCGATCCGGCGCAGGTCAATAACGAGCTGGAGGCGCAGTCGCGCAAGGTCCGTCCGGCGACGCTGGAGGAATTCGCCAACCGCGTCGCCAGCGTGCCGTTGGTGTACGAACCCGGATCGAAATGGAGCTATTCGATCGGGCTCGACGTGATGGGGCGCGTGATCGAAGTGGCGAGCGGCATGTCGTTCGACGGCTTCGTGCAGCAGCGCATCTTCGATCCGCTCAAGATGAGCTCCAGCTTCTGGACCGTCCCGAAGAGCGAGATACCGCGCCTGTCGACCAATTATATCTTCACGCGTGCGGCGATGGCGCAGGTCAATCCCGCGCTCGACGCCTCCAAGATCGACGCCAAGGCGCGGATCCCGCTGGATGCCGGCGCAACGTCGGTATGGCTGAAGCCGCCGAGCTTCCCGTATGGCGGGGCCGGCCTCGTCATGTCGGCGCGCGATTACGACCGCTTCCTGCACATGCTGCAGAATTACGGCGAACTGGACGGCGTTCGCGTGATGAAGGCCGAGACCGCCAAACTGGCCATGTCCAACCTGCTGCCGGCCGGGGTCGAGTTCGGCGGCACGGTGGCGAGCACCGGCGGGACGACCGCGGGACCGAAGACGGGCTTCGGCGCGGGCGGATCGGTGTATCTGGAGGATTATCCGGGCGGCGCGGGCAAGGGGACCTATGGCTGGGGCGGCGCGGCCGGCACGGTGGCGTTCGTCGATCCCGCCCGCCACGCGCGCGGCACGGTGATGGTTAATTACTTCCCGGGCGACACCTATCCGCTGCGCACCGAGGTGTTGCCCGCCTTCCTCGCCGACGTGATGCGTAAACGCGCGCAATGAGCGATGGGATGATCCCGCCGGGCTTTACCGGCGGCACGCTGGATCGCGCGGATCACCTGCGCCACGACGCCGACGGGCTGGCGGCGGCGATCGGCGATTGGCGCGCCCGCTTGCTCAAGCTGGACGCGCTCCAGCCGGACGTGACGGAGGACGGGCGGCTCGGCTGGACCTCGCTGGCCGATGCGCCGGACGATGCCGAACTGTTGCTGCTCGGGTTGGCCGACGGGCGACCGCACTTCGCCGCGTTCGTCCCGGGGATGCGCGTGTCGAACGCGCCGGCGATGCGCAGCCCCGCGCTGATGGCCGCCTTGCACAGCCTCGCGCCCGGCGAATCCGCCACCTATGCCGCCGCGCGCAGCCTGATCGACTGGCATGCGCGACATGGCTTCTGCGCCAATTGCGGCACCGCGACCGATATCTTCCGCGCCGGCTGGGGGCGCAAATGCCCGAATTGCGCCGCCGAACATTTCCCGCGGGTCGATCCCGTCGTGATCATGATCGCCGAGCATGGCGGGCGCGCGTTGCTGGGCCGCGGCAAGGGCTGGCCGCCGGGGCGCTATTCCGCGCTGGCCGGGTTTCTCGAACCCGGCGAAGCGATCGAGGAAGCGGTCGCACGCGAGATCCACGAGGAAGCGGGCGTGCGCGTGCGCGGCGTACGCTATGTCGCCAGCCAGCCCTGGCCGTTCCCGTCGCAACTGATGATGGCCTGCATCGCGACCGCCGAGGACGATACGATCACGCTCGACACCAACGAGCTGGAAGACGCGATCTGGGTGCCCCGGGAAGAGGTGCGGGCGATCCTGGCGGGGGAAACCGGCGCATTCCTCGCACCGCCGCCATATGCGATCGCCTATACGCTGCTGACGGAGTGGGCGAAGGGGTGAGGCTGGGGGTTTAGGGCGTTTCGGGCGTTCGGGCGTGCCTGTGCGCGTCCCTAAGCTGATCCACCCTCCTACCCCGTTCGTTTCGAGCGTAGTCGAGAAATCGCGCCGGGACCTCGTCGCAATGTTTCTCCACTACGCTCGAAACGAACGGGGTGGGGGCCGTAGGAACAGGCGCCGCAATGGCGAGCGGCAGATCGCTGGGCGAGGCTGAAGGCCCCGCGCACTTCACCCCTATACGGACCGTCTCGTCAAATCGACCACGCCGACAGATCGTCCTCCTGCCCGATCAGCGCGAGTCCGTGCGCGATCGAGGTGAGTTCGCCGCCGCTGGCGATCGCATCCTCGCCGAAGCGGCGGACGAACACTGCGCGGACGGCGGGGGTGAGCGAGGTGCCGCCGGTGAGGAAGACGCGGTCGATCGCGTCGGCGCCGATCGTGCTGGCGGCCAGCGCCCGGTCGATCGTCTGTTCGATCCGCGCGATATCGTCGGCGATCCAGGCCTCGAACTCGGCGCGCGTGACGTCCGCCTCGATCTCCAGCCCGGCGCCCTCGAACCGGAAATAGGCCTGGTCGTCGACCGACAGCGCGCGCTTCAGCCGGCCGACCGCGTCGTATAATGGATAGCCCAGTTCCTGCTCGATCACCGCGATCATCCGCCCGATCGCCGCCGGGTCGACCGCGCTTTTCCGCAGCCGATCCAGTTCCGCCAGCGTCTTGCGGTTGCGCATCAGGGCGAGTTTCGACCAGTCGGCAAAGTCGCTGAAATAGCCGCGCGGGATTTCGAGGATCTTGTCGAACGAGCGGTAATCGCCGCCTTTGCCGAGCATCGGCAGCACCAGCCGATCGACGATGCGATAGTCGAACCTGTCCCCGGCGATTCCGATACCGGCATGGCCGAGCGGCACGCAGCGCCGCGCCGCGCCGGGTTCGGCGACGCGGACCACGGAAAAGTCGCTCGTCCCGCCGCCGAAATCGGCGACCAGCACCGTTGCAGGTTCGGTCAGGCGGGACGCGAAGCTGTAGGCGGCGCCGACCGGTTCGTAGACGTAATGGATCTCGGCCCCGAGATGCGCGAACATCGCGTCGTAGCGGGTGCGCGCCAGCGCCTCGTCGGGGCGCGCGCCGGCATATTCGACCGGGCGGCCGACGACGATGCGGGAGTGCGCGGTAGCGAGCTTGCCGCCGGCGTGCGCCGCCAGTTTCTCGAGGAACAGCTGGCCGAGCTCCTCGAAGCGGAACCGCCGTTCGAAGATCGTGGCATGTTCGAACACCGCGCTTGCCGCGACCGACTTGAACGACTGGACGAAGCGGCTCGCCTCGGGATATTCGAGATATTCGGCGATCCCCCACGGCCCGGCCTCGACCGCCAGCCCGCCGCGGACATCCTCGTCCTGCCAGAAGCACAGCGCCGAGCGGAACACCGAATCCGTGCCGTGCGGCGTCTCGAACGCGAGCATCTCCGGCGCGCCGCCCGCGATCGACAGCGCGGCGACGCTGTTGGTGGTGCCGAAATCGAAACCCAGGACGGCTTTGGCCAGGACGGCTTTGGTCTGCATGCGCAGGCTTTGCGGTGCCGGGAATGCGAGGGCAAGAGTGGATCGCGCGGACGGCGCCCCTTATATACGAAGGGTGACCGCGCCGATCCTCTACAGCTTCCGCCGCTGCCCTTATGCGATGCGCGCGCGACTGGCCGTCGCCGTCAGCGGCCTGGCGGTCGAGCGCGTCGAGGTGACGCTGCGCGACAAGCCGGCGGCGCTGCTGGACGCCTCGCCCAAGGGAACGGTGCCGGTGCTGGTTCTGGCGGACGGGCGGGTGATCGACGAAAGCCTCGACATCATGCGCCATGCGCTGCGGTGGAACGATCCCGAAGCCTGGCTGGAGCGCGAGGATGCCGCGCTGATCGCCGGCAATGACGGGCGCTTCAAGCACGATCTCGATCGCTACAAATATCCCGATCGGCACGATAGCGATCCCCGCGCGCACCGTGCCGCGGGACTCGACTGGCTGCGGACGCTGGAGGTTCGGCTGGCGACATCAGCCAATCTGGACGGCGCCGAACGCGGGCTGACCGACATGGCGGTGATGCCGTTCGTGCGGCAATTCGCGGCGGTCGACCGGACCTGGTTCGCTGCGCAGGACGTGCCGCGCGTGCAAGGCTGGCTGGCGCGGCACCTCGCGTCGGACCTGTTCGTCCGGATCATGGAGCGTGCGCCCAAGATAGCGCCGGAAATGCAGGAGGCTTGACGATGCAGGACGACGACAAGCGCATCGCCGCATCCGCCGCCGCCGCCGAAGTGCGGGACGGGATGCTGGTCGGGCTCGGGACGGGGTCGACCGCGGCCTATCTGATCGCCGAACTCGGCCAGCGCGTCGCCGAAGGGCTGCGGATCCGCGCCGTCGCCACGTCGATCGCGACCGAGAGGGCAGCGCGCGCGGCCGGGATCGACGTGCTGCCGTTCGACGACATTTCCGAGATCGACCTGGCGATCGACGGTGTCGACGAGATCGATCCGCAGTGCCGGGCGATCAAGGGGGCGGGCGGGGCGATGCTGCGCGAGAAGATCGTCGCGACGGCGGCGCGGCGGATGATCGCGATCGGCGACGGGTCGAAACGGGTCGCGGCGCTCGGCGCTTCGGCGGTGCCGGTCGAACTGCTGCCGCTGGCAAGCGCGTTCGTCGCCGCGCGTGTCGCCATGCTCGGGGCGACTCCGGTGCTGCGGATGCGGGGCGACCTTCCGTACCGGACCGATCAGGACAATCTGGTGCTCGACTGCAAATTTCCCACGCCCTTCGATCCGGTCGAAACGGCGGTGCAACTGTCTATGATTCCGGGACTTCTCGGGCATGGCCTGTTCCTGACCGAGATCGACTCGGCGTATATCGTGCACGATGGCGCCGTCTCGCGGGTTGACCGCACGAGATAAGACCGCAGAAGCCGCAACCTCGGACGCCCCATCGCGTTGGGGCAGCGTCAAGAAGGATCGACCACCCATGAGCGATACCGCTACCGCCGGCACCACGAACGATCTGATGGAAGACGGTTCGCTGTCGCGCCTGACGATCGACACGATCCGTACGCTGGCGATGGACGCCGTGCAGAAGGCGAATTCGGGCCATCCCGGTACGCCGATGTCGATGGCGCCGGTCGGCTACACCTTGTGGTCGCACTTCCTGCGCTACGATCCCGCCACGCCGGACTGGCCCAACCGCGACCGCTTCGTGCTGTCGGTCGGCCATGCGTCGATGCTGCTGTACAGCCTGCTGCATCTCGCCAGGGTCGAGGAGATCGATGCCAAGGGTCAGAAATCGGGCAAGGAAGCGGTCAGCCTGAACGATATCGAGAATTTCCGCCAGATCGGCTCGAAGACGCCGGGCCATCCGGAATATCGCCACACGACCGGGGTGGAGACGACCACCGGGCCGCTCGGCCAGGGCTGCGGCAATTCGGTCGGCATGGCGATCGCCGAACGCTGGCTGGCCGCGCGCTACAACACCGCCGAGCACACTTTGTTCGATTACGACGTGTACACGCTGGCCGGCGACGGCGACATCATGGAAGGCGTCAGCCAGGAAGCCGCGAGCCTCGCCGGGCATCTGCGCCTGTCGAACCTGTGCTGGATCTACGACAGCAATCATATCACGATCGAGGGCAAGACCAGCCTGACGTTCGACGAGGACGTGGGCAAGCGCTTCGAAGGCTATGGCTGGAACGTCATCCATGTCGATGACGCCAACGATTGCGCCGCCTTGTCCGACGCCTTCGCCGCCTTCCGCGCGACGGACGACCGGCCGACGCTGATCATCGTCCACTCGGTGATCGGCTATGGCAGCCCGATCGCCGGAACGTCCAAGGCGCATAGCGATGCGATGGGCGACGAGGTGATCCGCGAGACGAAGCGCGCCTATGGCTGGCCCGAGGACAAGACCTTCTACGTGCCCGATGGCGTGATCGAGCATTTCAACGGCGCGATCGCGGATCGCGGCCGGCCGGCGCGCGAGCAGTGGGAGCAGACCCGCGCGGCGTATAAGAGTGCGCAGCCCGAGCTTGCTGCCGAACTGGACGCGATGCTGTCCGACTCGCTGCCCGACGGCTGGGACGCGGACATCCCGGTGTTCGAACCCGACGCCAAGGGCATCGCCAGCCGCGACGCATCCGGCAAGGTGCTCAACGCGATCGTCAAGAAGATGCCGTGGCTGCTGGGCGGGTCGGCCGATCTCTCGCCTTCGACCAAGACCGACATCAAGGGTGCGCCGTCGTTCGAGCCGGGCAATTACGGTGGCGCGAACTTTCACTTCGGCGTGCGCGAACACGGCATGGGCGCGGTGGTCAACGGCATGACGCTGTCGCACCTGCGCGGCTATGGCTCCACCTTCTTCGTGTTTCTCGACTACATGCGCCCGCCGGTGCGGCTGTCCGCGCTGATGGAGATCGGCGCGGTGTGGGTGTTCACGCACGATTCGATCGGCGTCGGCGAAGACGGCCCGACGCACCAGCCGATCGAGCAGTTGGTCATGCTGCGCGCCACGCCGGGGATGGACACGATCCGTCCGGGCGACGCCAACGAGACCGCGGCGGCGTGGAAGGCGATCGTCAAGGACGCCTCGCACCCGACCGCGCTGGTGCTCTCGCGCCAGGCGCTGCCGACGATCGACCGGGCGAAATATGCCAGCGCCGATGGGCTCGAGAAGGGCGCTTATGTGCTGGCCGACAGCGACGACCCGCAGGTCATCCTGATCGCGACCGGGTCCGAGGTCTCGCTCGCGATCGGCGCCTACGAACAGTTGCAGAGCGAAGGGATTGCCGCGCGCGTCGTCTCGATGCCGAGCTGGTTCCGCTACGAACTGCAATCCGACGACTATAAGGAAAGCGTCCTGCCCAATGCAATCAAGGCACGCGTCTCGATCGAGATGGCCAGCGAGATCGGCTGGGACCGCTATGTCGGTCTGGAAGGCAAGGCGATCAGCATGGCGACGTTCGGGGCCTCCGCGCCGATCGCCAAGTTGCAGGACAAGTTCGGCTTCACCGTCGCCAAGGTCGTGGACGCCGCCAAATCCGTGATGGAGACGAAATAATGGGCCTGCTCAACGATCTCGCCGCACGCGGCCAAGCCGTCTGGCTCGACTTCGTCGACCGCAAGTTCCTCGCCGAGGGCGGGTTGCAGAAGATGGTCGACGAGGATGGGCTGACCGGCGTCACCTCCAACCCGTCGATCTTCGAAAAGGCGATGGGCCACGGCGATGCCTATGACGAGGAACTGGCGGCCTACGACAAGGCCAATCCCGGCGCCGCGACGATCGATCGCTACGAACATCTCGCGATCCTCGACATCCAGGCCGCGGCGGACACGCTGCGCCCGGTCTATGATCGCCTGAACGCGAGGGACGGCTATGTCAGCCTCGAGGTCTCGCCCTATCTCGCCAACGATACCGACGGCACGATCGCGGAAGCGCAGAAGCTGTGGGCGGCGGTCGACCGTCCGAACCTGATGATCAAGATTCCGGGCACTGCAGCGGGCGTGCCCGCGATCGCCGCGACGATCGCGGCCGGGATCAACGTCAACGTGACGTTGCTGTTCTCGGTCGAGGATTACCAGAAGGTCGCACTGGCCTATGTCCAAGGACTGGAAGAGCGCGTCGCCCACGGCGAGCCGATCGATCGCATCGCCAGCGTCGCCAGCTTCTTCGTCAGCCGGATCGATTCGAAGATCGACGACAAGATCGACGAAGGCGTCGGCGGGGAAGCGGCGAAGGCGCTGAAAGGCAAGGTCGCCATCGCCAACGCCAAGCTGGCTTATGCCTGGTATCTCGATTTCATCGCTTCGGACCGCTGGAAGGCGCTCGCCGACAAGGGCGCGCAGGTCCAGCGGCTGCTCTGGGCCTCGACCGGCACGAAGAACCCGGACTACCGCGACACGCTGTATCTTGACACGTTGTTCGGCAAGGACACGGTCAACACCGTGCCGCCCAAGACGCTGGATGCGTTCCGCATCCGCGGCACCGTCGGCGATACGCTGACCGAGAATCTGGACGAGGCGCGCAAGGTGATCGCCGATCAGGAAGCGCTCGGGCTCGACCTGAAGGGCATCACCGAAGAGTTGGCCGAAGAGGGCGTGGCCAGCTTCTCCAAGGCGTTCGACGACCTGCTCGGTGCGATCGCGGCAAAGCATCCGGCGAACGCCTGACCCCAGGTCGCAGCCTGACCTTTCCGCGATCAACCCCCTTTACACCTGCCGTCCACCGGAGATTGAAGCATGAAGATCGGTATCATCGGCCTCGGCCGGATGGGCGGAAACATCGCGCGTCGGCTGATGCGCGCCGGCCACGAAACGGTGGTGTTCGACCGCGACCAGAAGGCGATCGACGCGCTGGTGGCGGATGGCGCGGTCGCGGCATCCGGGATCGAGGACATGAAGGGAAAGCTCGATTCCCCGGCGATCTTCTGGTCGATGCTTCCGGCCGGCGAGATCACGGAACAGACCGTCACGACGATCGCCGGCGTGTGCGGCGCGGACGATATCGTGATCGACGGCGGCAACAGCTTCTACAAGGACGATATCCGACGCGCCAAGGCGCTCGCCGAAAAGGGCATCCGCTATGTCGATGTCGGCACGTCGGGCGGTGTATGGGGGCTGGAACGCGGTTATTGCATGATGATCGGCGGCGAGAAGGCCGCGGTTGATCATATCGATCCGATGCTCGCCGCGCTCGCCCCCGGGCTCGGCACGATCCCGCGTACGCCGGGCCGCCCCGAGGGCGACGATGCGCGCGCCGAGCAGGGCTATATCCATGCCGGTCCTCCGGGCGCCGGGCACTTCGTCAAGATGGTGCATAACGGCATCGAATACGGCCTGATGCAGGCGTATGCCGAGGGCTTCGACATCCTCAAGGGCAAGTCGTCCGACAAATTGGCGGAGGACGAACGGTTCGATCTCAACCTCACCGACATCGCCGAGGTATGGCGGCGCGGCAGCGTGATCTCGTCCTGGCTGCTCGATCTTTCGGCAAGCGCGCTCGCCAAGGACATGCAGCTCGAGGCGTTCAGCGGCAACGTCGCGGATTCGGGCGAGGGCCAGTGGACGATCGACGCCGCGATGGAGGAGAAGGTGCCCGCCAACGTGCTCACCGCCGCCTTGTTTGCGCGCTATCGCAGCCGCGTCGACCACACCTTCGGCGACAAATTGCTCTCCGCGATGCGCTACGGCTTCGGCGGCCATGTCGAAATTCCGCAATGAGCGGTGTGGCGGGTTCGGACGTCGGCGTGAAGGATGAGCGATCGGCCGAAGCGGAGCCGGTCCGGCTCGTCGTTTCGGACGTCGACGGCACGTTGGTCGACAAGAACAAGGAGCTCACCGCCGCGACGATCGCCGCGGTCGAGAACCTGAAGGCGCATGCGGTCGGCTTCACGATTATCAGCGCGCGCCCACGTTCGGGCATGATGCCGATCGCCGAGACGCTGCGGATCGACGCGCCGATGGGGGCGTTCAACGGCGGCACGATCTTCCACCGCGACGGCCGGATCGAGCGGCAGGATTTCGTCCCCCGCGACGTGGTGGAACGGATGCTCGCTCTGTCGGAAGACGTCGAAGTCGATACCTGGGTGTTCGCCGACGATATTTGGTTCGCCAGCACCGACCAGGGTGCGCATGTCGGCAGCGAGCGGCGCGCCTCCAATCAGGACCCCGTCGTGCGGTCGGACTTCGCGGATCTGTACGACCGCGTCGACAAGATCACCTTCGTCAGCGACGTACCGGACATATTGGTCGACCTGCGCAAACAAGCCAGGCCGTTCGAAGGCCGGGCGACGATCATGCAATCGCAGACCTATTATCTCGATGTCACGGCACAGACCGGCAACAAGGGCGACGGAATCACCTTGCTGGCGAAAGCGATGGATACGCCGCTATCGGCGACCTGCGCGATCGGCGATCAGGCCAACGACGTGCCGATGTTCGCGCGCGCCGGCGTGTCGATCGCGATGGGGCAGGGGCCGGAAGAGGTCCGCGCCAAGGCCGATCACGTCACCGCGGGTAACGATGCCGACGGCGTCGCGCAGGCGATTGCCGGGATTATCCTCAAGCGCTGACCGGATCGGGCACGTCCGTCGCCCAGGCGCGCAGGAACGTGTCGATCGCCGCCTCGATATCGCCGGCGATCCGGTCCGCGCCGGTAAAGCCCTCGATCGACAGCAGGATTTCGTGGAAGCAGCCCGACTGGCATAAGGACGAGAATTGCCGCGCGGCGACCATCGGGTCGCCCGGGCGCAACCGTCCGTCCGCCATCGCCGCGGCGATATATCCGCCGAGCCGCTCCTTCCCCTTCTTCGGGCCGCGTTGATAGAAGGTCGCGCCGAGTTCGGGGAATCGGTGCACCTCCCCGGTGACCACCCGGTGCAGCGCGATCACCGGGGGCGACAGGATCGTCGCCATCATCGCCGTGGCGAAGCGGCGCAACGCATCCTCGACCGGCACGTCTTCCGGCAGTTCGACGGTGAGCGCGTGGCTGAACTGGCGCACGATGTCGTCGACCACCGCGGCGAACAATTCCTCCTTCGACGGAAAATACGTCCACAGCGTCGTCTTCGACCCGCCGACCTTCGCCGCGATCGACGACATGCTCGTCTCGCCATAGCCGCGGGCGAAAAATGCGTCGCGCGCCGTGTCGATAAACGCTTGCCGCCGCAGCGCGCGGCCGTCCGGCACGGCACTTTGGGCGGCGGCAATACTGTCTGGTATCATTGTGATTGACAACCGAAACGAAGAGGGTCAGGGGGCAATGATACCAGATAGTATCAGGCCTGACCATGCGTCTTATCGAGCTTTCCCTTACGGTGACCGCAGCGGCGCTGCTGGCCGGCTGCGTGCCCGATCTCGGCGCGAAACCGGTGCCGCGCAGCGCGGCGTCGCTCGCCTCGACCCGGAGCCTCGCGCCGACCGCCGGTGCCCCGCGCGTGTGGCCGGCCGCATCGTGGTGGACGGCGTTCGGCGATCCGCAGCTGACCGCGCTGATCGAGGAAGCGCTTAAGGCCTCGCCGGACGTCGCCGCCGCCGTATCGCGCATCACCGCCGCCGAGGCGCTGGCCGAGCAGAGCCGTGCGGGGCTGTCGCCGAGCCTGAGCGTCGATGGTCTGGTTGGCGGTAACAAGCAGAGCAAGAATCTCGGAATTCCGCCACAGTTCGTGCCGAACGGCATCCAGGATACCGGGCGGCTGACCGGCACCGGCAGCTTCAGCCTCGACCTGTGGGGCAAGAACCGCGCCGCGCTCGCCGCCGCGACGTCCGAGGCGGAGGCGGCCCGCGTCGATGCGGATCAGGCGCGGCTGCTGCTGGCGACCAACATCGCCTCGGCTTATGCCGAACTGGCGCAATATCATGCCGAGCGCGACGTCGCGCTCGAGGCGTTGCGCGTGCGTGGCGCGAGCGCGACGCTGACCACGCAACGCGTCGATGTCGGGGTCGATGCGGTCGGCAGCCAGCGCCAGGCCGAATCGCGCGTCCCCGCCGCTCGCGCGGACATCGCCGCCTTGGACGAGGCGATCGCGCTGACGCGGAGCCGTATCGCAGCCCTGGTCGGCGCCGGGCCCGATCGCGGCCTGTCGATCACCCGGCCGACGATCGTCGCGCCGGCAGTCGGCGTGCCCGACGCCGCCGGGATCGACCTGGTCGGACGGCGACCCGATATCGTCGCGGCGCGGCTGCGTGCCGAGGCGGCGGCGAAGCGCATCAAGGTGGCGCGGGCGGATTTCTATCCCAATATCAGCCTGTCGGCGATCGTCGGGTTGCAGTCGCTCGGGCTCGGTCGACTGTTCGAGGGCAATTCCAGCTATGGCACCGCCGGGCCGGCGTTTAGCCTGCCGATCTTCGACGGCGGGCGGATCAAGGGGCGCTACGTCCAGGCGCGCGCCGATTACGACAATGCCGTGGCGAATTACGATCGCACGCTGATCGGCGCGCTGCGCGAGGCGGCCGACGCGGTGGCGAGCCAGCGTGCGCTGGACAGCCGGCTGGCGGAACAGCGTGCGTCGCTCGCCTCCGCCACCGATGCCAGCCGGATCGCCGCGTTGCGCTATCGCGGCGGGCTTTCGACCCAGCTGACCGTCCTGACGGCAGACGATTACCAGCTCACCGCGCGCCGTGCGGTGGCGGATCTCGAGGCGCGGCGCATCGCGCTCGACGTCGCATTGATCCGCGCGCTCGGCGGCGGCTATACCCAGACGGAGACGAAGTGATGGCCGACGCCCCAAATGCGCAGCCGACGCACGATCAGGCGACGGACCAGTCGAATGCCGGGTCGCAACAGGGTGCGGACGAGCACCCCACGCCGCCGACCGCCGGCAAGCGCAAGAAGCTGCTGACGATCCTCGCGATCGTCGTCGTCGTCGCCGCCTGCCTGTGGGCGATCTGGTACTTCGTGTTCGACGCCGGTCGGGTGCATACCGACAACGCCTATGTCGGCGCGGATTCGGCGCAGGTCACGTCGCTGGTGTCGGGCGCGGTGACGGAGGTCCGGGTCGGTGGCACCCAGGCGGTCCGGAAAGGCGACATCCTCGTCGTGATCGATCCGGCGGATGCCAGGATCGACGTCGCCACGGCCGAGGCGAACCTGTTCCAGGCGCAGCAAAAATACGGCCAGACCGCGGCTCTGGCCGGGTCGGCGCGGTCGAAGGTCTCGTCGCGCAACGCCGATATCGCACAGGCGCGGGCGCGGCTGGTCGATGCCAATGCGACGGTCACGCGGGCGAAGATCGATCTCGATCGCCGCCAGCAATTGATCGGCAGCGGCGCCGCCTCGGGCGAGGAACTGAGCACCGCGCGGGCCGCCTATCAGAGCGCACTGGCCGCGCGTCAGCTGGCGCAGGCCGGCGTCTCCTCCGCGATCGCGACGCAGAATTCGGCCGGCGAGGATGCCGCGGCGAGCGAGGCGCTGGTGCGCGGCACGACGCGCGATACCTCGCCCGACGTCGCGGCGGCACGCGCGCGGCTCGACAAGGCGCGGCTGGATCTCGCGCGCACCGTGATCCGCGCGCCGGTCGACGGCATCGTCACCAATCGCCAGGTCCAGATCGGCCAGCGCATCGCCGCGGGTGCGCCGATCATGACGATCGTCCCGATCGCGGCGGCCTATGTCGATGCGAACTACAAGGAAAGCCAGTTGCGCGACGTCAAGGTCGGCCAGCCGGTCGAGCTGACCTCGGACTATTATGGCGACGACGTCGTGTTCCACGGCAAGGTCACCGGCTTTTCCGGCGGGACCGGCGCGGCCTTCTCGTTGATTCCGGCGCAGAACGCGACGGGCAACTGGGTCAAGGTGGTGCAGCGCCTGCCGGTCAGGATCGTGATCGATCCAAAGGACCTGCAGGCGCATCCGCTGCGCGTCGGGCTGACGATGGACGCCGTCATCGACACGCGCGACAAGTAGCATGGCGGACGCGATCGCCTCCCCCGGCTCCCCCGGCTCTTCCGGCTCTTCCGGCTCTTCCGGCTCCGGCGCCGGCAGCACTCCGGCCACGGCTTCCGGCGCGGACTCCGAACCGACACCGTTGAGCGGCGGCAAGCTGCTGCTCGCCGGGGTGGCGCTGGCGCTGGCGAACTTCGTCGTCGTGCTCGACACGACGATCGCCAACGTCTCGGTGCCGCATATCGCCGGCGGGCTGGCGATCTCGCCGACGCAGGGGACGTGGGTGATCACCTCCTATTCGGTCGCGGATGCGATCAGCGTGCCGCTGACCGGCTGGCTCGCGGCGCGCTTCGGCACCGTGCGCTGGTTCATCATGTCGCTGATCGGGTTCGGCATATTCTCGATCATGTGCGGCCTGTCGAACAGCCTCGGCATGCTGGTCGTGTTCCGGATCTGCCAGGGCCTGTCCGGCGGTCCGCTGATGCCGCTGTCGCAGAGCCTGTTGCTGCGCGTGTTCCCGAAACAGAAAGCGGGTGCGGCGATGGGGCTGTGGGCGATGACGACGGTCTGCGCGCCGATCGCCGGCCCGATCCTCGGCGGGATGATCAGCGACAATTGGACCTGGCCGTGGATCTTCTTCATCAACCTGCCAGTCGTCGCATTCTGCATCTTCGCGGTGTCCCGGCTGGTGACGCCGTTCGAAACGAAGAAGGCCAAGGTCGGCATCGATCTGGTCGGGCTGATCCTGCTCGTCGTGTGGGTCGGCGCGTTCCAGCTGATGCTGGATACCGGCCGCGAGCATGACTGGTTCTCCTCGCCGTTCGTCGTCGCGATGGCGGTGATCGCGGCGATCGGACTGCCGGCGTTCGTGATCTGGGAATTGGGCGAGAAGAACCCGATCGTCGATATCAGGGTCTTCCGGCACCGCGGCTTCACCGCCGGTACGCTGGCGGTGGCGCTCGGTTTCGGTGCGTTCTTCGCCTCGGTCGTGCTGACGCCTTTGTGGTTGCAACAGGTGGTCGGCTATACCGCGACCGAGGCCGGCTTCACCACCGCGTTCGTCGGCGTGTTCGCGGTCGTCATGTCGCCGATCGCGGCGCGGCTGGTCGGCAAGGTCGATCTGCGCATGACGGTGTGTGGCGGAATCCTGTGGCTCGGCGTGATGTCGCTGTTGCGGGCGCGGTGGAGCACCGAATCCGATTTCTGGCAGCTGGCCTTGCCGCAATTGTTGCAGGGCTTCGGCATGCCGTTCTTCTTCATCGGGCTGACCGCCCTGGCATTGTCCTCGGTCAAGCCGAGCGAGACGACGTCGGCGGCGGGAATCATGAGCTTCGTGCGGACTTTGTGCGGCGCGATCGGCACCGCCACCGCGACGACCGCGTGGGACAATGCCAGCCGGGTCAGCCGATCCGACATGGTTCCGGCGCTGAACGGCGTGTCGACGACGATGGCGCAGTTGCAGGCCCGGGGCATGAGCGTCGAGCAATCGCGTGGCGTGATCGACCGGCTGGTCGAGGCGCAATCCTCTACCGTCGGCGCGACGCATGTCTTCACGCTGGCGTTCGTCGTGTTCCTCGTCGCCGCGGCATTCGTCTGGATCGCCCCCAAGCCCAAGGGCCCGCCGCAGATGGGCGCGGCGCACTGAAGCGGGATCGTTTCGCTTCGGTGGATATCGAGCGACGCCAGACTGGCTTGCGCCGGGGCTGTCCTACACGTCGCCGATCCGCTAGGCTGTTCGCCATTCTCTGACGCCGGTCTTTGACATCGCCGAACGTGCCGACCCGCGAAGACAATCGTAGCCCCGATAGTGTGACCCTGGTGTGACCCTAGTGTGAAGTTCGGGCGGATCCGGCGGCGCGATGGACAGGGCCGCGACACGGAGCGAACGCTTGATGGCGCGCCCCCGCTGGCCTAGTCGCGTCGCGATCGAAGGAGATACGCCATGAAGACCCGCGCCGCCGTAGCGTTCGAAGCGAAGAAGCCCTTGGAGATCGTCGAACTCGATCTGGAGGCGCCCAAGGCCGGCGAAGTCCTGGTCGAGATCATGGCGACCGGCATCTGCCATACGGACGCCTATACGCTGGACGGGCTGGACAGCGAGGGGCTGTTCCCGAGCGTGCTGGGCCATGAAGGCGCCGGCATCGTGCGCGAAGTGGGGGCCGGGGTGACGAGCGTCGCGCCGGGCGATCACGTCATCCCGCTATACACGCCGGAATGCCGCCAGTGTAAGTCGTGCCTGTCGGGCAAGACCAACCTGTGCACCGCGATCCGCGCGACGCAGGGCAAGGGGCTGATGCCGGACGGCACGACGCGCTTCAGCTACAAGGGCCAGCCGATCTTCCACTATATGGGCTGCTCGACCTTCTCGAACTTCACCGTGCTGCCCGAGATCGCGGTCGCCAAGATCCGGACCGACGCGCCGTTCAAGACGAGCTGCTATGTCGGCTGCGGGGTGACGACCGGCGTCGGCGCGGTGGTCAACACCGCCAAGGTTCAGGTCGGCGACAATATCGTCGTGTTCGGGCTGGGCGGCATCGGCCTCAACGTGCTGCAGGGCGCGCGGATGGCGGGCGCAAACCGGATCATCGGCGTCGACATCAATCCGGACCGGGAGGAGTGGGGCCGCCGCTTCGGCATGACCGACTTCATCGACGCGCGCGGCACGTCGCGCGAGGAGACGATCGCGCAGATCCTCGCACTGACCGACGGCGGCGCGGACTTCACGTTCGATTGCACCGGCAACACCGAAGTCATGCGCACCGCGCTGGAGGCGTGCCATCGCGGCTGGGGCACCAGCATCATCATCGGCGTGGCGGAGGCGGGGAAGGAAATCGCGACGCGTCCGTTCCAGCTCGTCACCGGGCGCAACTGGCGCGGCACCGCGTTCGGCGGCGCCAAGGGC
>Ga0160428_1001509_pt1 | contig 17296 bp, 8 predicted proteins | sample SolpanmetagenomM_FD_108198 | JGI IMG/M metagenome (GOLD analysis project Ga0160428, IMG submission 108198) | Solar panel surface microbial communities from Lawrence Berkeley National Laboratory, California, USA - M | ecosystem: Engineered > Built environment > Solar panel > Unclassified ... | reverse complement strand
TGAATCATAGTAAAAAGTACCGATAGGTGAATTTGGTGCTGGACAACTATCATCTGCTGCAATGACGAGAGAACATTCATTAGAGCTGGACAAGAAAGAACCAACACAGGTCGGGTCAGCAGCGCAAGCAGCACAACAGTCGTATGGTGTTGCAGCATCTGATGACGTATCCACTGTGTAATTAGAGCTAACATTCACCTGTGCGATGCCTACAGGAATAGCATCATCCGTGCCATTAGTATCGTCTCTACGACCGAGAGATCGAATCTTTAATCCAGGCTTTTGGCCGCTACTGTGTGGTTTTATTGTAGGATTCTTCCGGAGACGTGCTGATTGTGATTTTGTGCTTGGTGATTCGTTACGACGGAATATAAATCTTGCAAGGAGATTAGAAGATGAATCATCCCCGTCGTCCTCTCCAGAGTTATACTCCTGATCTGCGGCTGATCCCGTGTCGTTACTGTCTTGGCTGTCTGAAGGTGCATATCCAAAAGTATAGTTAAGAATATTGGACGGTCCACAAATTGCATAGTAAGGCACAATGGGAACGCTGGCGGTGACAGTTGGAATGACCGTCTGGACTACTGTAGATGTAATGTCAATCGTTACTGTCGACAAGACGGTAGTCGTAGAGGTTCTATAGAACAATCCACCGCGAAATTTGGTTGAAACGAGGTTTTTGGTCTGAGTAACAGTACTCCTTCCGGGCGTTGTTACTGTTGTGTGAACAGTCTTGGCATTCTTTGCTGCAACTTCGAAAGTTATAGTCTTTTTGGGAACGACTTTCTCAACAGTGCATGTTGTTGCAGAAGCTGTCTTTTTATCATTCTTTCGAGCAACAAGGCGTCTTTCAAGCGAATCCGAACTAACATCATCAGGTACAGCGTCGGTGCTATTACTAACCCACCCGATAGCAGATACAACTGGTATTGCCGAGGCTGGTGCATCAATTGTAGAAGTACTTGGATCTGGAGTAATGGTCACTGGATCAGCCGTAAAAATGGTCGTAACAAAGTCAGTCTCGGTTGTTTTCCTCTATATTACTGTTAGAAAGGATATTCAATCATTTATTTAGTACGAAAGGCACACCTGTTTTGTCTTGGTCACTGTAATGGTCGAAGTGAACGGCTTTGTTCTTGTATATGTCGACCAACGAGATAAATATTTTGTTGCAGCTCCTTCGACAATTTTCTGACCAGTAATTATCTTTTGAGTCGTCACAGTGGATGTAGTTGTACCACTTGAAGTGGTAGTTGTTACATCTGTCGATAAGCTTGCATCTGCAGGTACTGTAATGCATGACTTTTTACCCAGAGCTACAGGAGCCAAGGCCAAAGTAGACAAGCATGCTGTAGATAACTTCATCTTCACAAAAGCACTAAAGAACTTGACAAACGTGCGTTCGAAATGGACAGAGCAATGAAACGAAATTTCAACAATGAAGAGATGTCGGATGCCTTTTGTAATAACAAGAACCCGATGCTGTAAGAACCGCCACTAGGCCTTACCTGATGAAACTGAACACTGTAGTTTTGTACATACCGTTGTCAACGCCTGTATAGGTACGTAGAATCGCTCTAGAAGTATATACCGTTCGTGATCCATACATACTCATGATTATAAGTATGTGTCAGATTCGGATACACTACAGCCATAACCTACAGTATATCATTTCACAAACAAAATCTGGCTTTTGAACCGTTACAGCCATTGAATACCGTCAACGGTCGACTTACGTAGACGAGATGCTCGATCAAGGTGATGTAAAACGGCAAAAATGGGTTGAGTCATTTCCTCTGCACAACTTTACAAAGTTACGGGAGAAAGCGGTTCCTCCATTGTCCGAGATATTGCAGTATTCGTCACGAAAGTTGACATTACGAATACAGCACGACCATAGACAATAGTATTGAAATCTTGACTCTGATTAATTACTCGGCTATAATTGCCATGGGAAAAATTCTTCAAAGTTCTTTGTCACTCGGCCGATCCCGCCCAGCAAAATCCAGGGATGATCCTCCGATCCATCCCGATGGATCGTACGCCTTTTACATACGTGCAAGGACATGTCATTATTGTCCAATGTCAGAACCTTTAATTTATCCCTTCCATTCTTATTAATGCAGGCCAGTGATAAGATGAAACGTCGTACAAATCTCTAAAGCTCGCCTCAAACTTCTGAATGAACGCATAACGTTTATAGCGTTTTTATCTCAATCGATAAACCTTGCATAAATCTTCGAGACATGGTGGATTATTCCCCGTTAACGAACCACGAATCTAGTCCACAACATACCGAGCTTACAGAGGACGCAATTGCCGGCAATAGCAAATTAGATAGCATTCAAGGCGCATCTAGATCAATAGCAGGATCTGCAAAGAAATTGAGGAAATGGTGGAACCGTAACCTTGAGAAAAGTCCTTGGTCTACGCAAGCTCGCATACCAAGAACAGAGGAATGCGCAACGCCAGCCAAGGCGGAATCGATAGCAAGCAATCATGCGCTTACAGCGAACGCGCCCTCAACTCCTCCAAAGCCGGCAAGCGAACCATTATCGCAAATTTCTCCATTGCGTCTTAACCCAACCAGGGCTTCTAACGGCGAATCGCTTGTAACAAAAAAGCCAGACGTCGAACCGAGATCAATAACACCGACCCGCATAGGTCCAATCAAACAAGCACAGATTACAGAACCTTTCGAGGGCCAAATACCACACTCCCAAGCAGTATCGGATCTGCAAGTCGTACGTTCGCGTCGATCAATTCTGCGAGAAGAAATTTTACGATTGAATGAAAGTATTGGTCAAGATCCCTCATGTACAAGACCGAGTTGGCCGACATGGACACCGGTATATCCTTCCTCTACTACGATATCGACCTCATCAGAGCCGACCGCCAAAGCAATTCCACCGACACAACCTATTTCTCCTGGAAGATCCACCAGCATGTATAATCGACGTCTTCCATCTCTCATTGTAGAACTGCCTTCCCAAACATGCTCAATATCAAGGGATCCCGGCAACGATCGTCCACAAAGACCACCAATTCGGCAAGTTGTATCCTACGACAGTCTGATCAATGGTCGCATACCATCTCCTCTTTATAGAAAAGACAGTAATCTTACCTCACATCAAGAAGTAATGGATACTGTTACAGAACTACCCGGCACGCCCGTGGTTTCTGTCGACACTCAATCTCACACTCGTAATCAAGCTGCAACTCCATCAGATTCATTCTTCGTCGCAGAGTTATCAGGAAGTGATGTAATATATAAGTCGGGACATGGACGAGATAGTCAACATAGTAAAACTGACTGGAGTAGAGTCTCACCAACAGATTCAGCCGTGTCTGTGGGATTAGGGAGAGAAATTGCTTTGTTAGAATTGAGGGAAAGGCTAGCAGAGGCAACGTTCAAAGCCATGCGATGAGCTGCCTTTATTTTATCATTTCTGTGTATATTTTAAAAAATAACTTCAATGTCAGATGTAGCCCTGGTGGTACATTATTAGTATATGTGTAAATTTATAGCTATACCTACTGTAGTATAATGCTTGTTATTCTTCTTCTTCATTTGTTCATCTTATTTACTACATACACACGACGAAACAAAAACTGGCTTTTCCACAGAATCGATCGCCATGGTGAACCATGATCTGCATAACTTTCCAAAAGACTTGAGAACTCTATATAGTACAATATGACCTCAGTCTATGACGGTCGCCCAAAGTGACCAGATCGCGCCACGGGCTAAAAACGTTATTTCCTTATTTCCTTATTTCCTTATTTCCTTATTTTCGAGTGGAATCTAAGTCAAACTCAAACCGAAACGTTATTTCCTTATTTCCTTATTTCCTTATTTCCTTATTTCCTTATTTCCTTATTCCCTTATGTTCGACTAGAATTCAAATAGATTTCGATTCATCGTATAATAGTAAAAAACATTAATTGCCTTTCCCACTTCGAACTCAATTCAATAACACGTCTCGACTTTATATTGCCACAAATCGATTTTAAATCAACACGGAATCGAATCAACTTAGTCGTCGAGATTTTCAAAGGCCTTCAATTTAACAATAATCACACATCTAACCACCTACTATCTAATAACTTTTATGCACTTAGATTATGCGATAGTAACGCTATCTTAATCGTCGCTTTATGTTAAGATATAGTAGATTTGATAGTTAGAGTCTTTATAGTAAGTATATATAGTATAGCTTTCTATATACGTGCTTAATTACTAGGACTTAGTAGAATGTCGATCACATAGTTAAAAAGGCAGAAAAGAAGAGCTTCTCGACCTTTTATAACTTACGATTTTGACGCGAGGTTCCAAAAGCTTACCTATAAGCCTACTAAATTCTAGTATTACTCTAATTCAAAATAGGATGACGCCGTGAATGTATGCTATATAGCGTAATTGTCACGAACACTAGCTTAGAATTATCTTAGGAAGTTCAATACTACTCGTTTAATAATAGAGATAACTACAGGAGAATTAGCGAGATACCTATACTATTAATGCGAGGACAAGGGGTATATTTGTAAAGTTCTATCTACAAAGCCTTCGAGTACGTATATAGCTTGTACAAAAGATGGACGGTCACCTTGTAATACGAGTATTCTTGTTCGAATAGAGGACAAGATTACTAGAGGTAAGCTAGAACCTATTTACTAAATAGAAGAGGTCGTATTATAGGTGTCAAGTTTAGAGATATAATAGGCTAGGATTAATTTAATAGTAGAGGGAATAGTAGCAATAGAAAATCATATGTCTATGCTTACTCTATATATATAATAGATTAGTAGCAAACTTAATACTTTATAAAGAAACACACAAGATGCTAGCAATTATAGGGTGTAGTCTAATACTAAAAGATAAAACACACAAAGGTAGCGTAAGAGTATTAGACGAAGTATAACATATGTTTAAATAGTAAGAAAGCTATGAAAGGATAACTAAAATCATTCTTCGTTATGCTTACGCTTCTGTAGTACTCGTTCACTCTAGAAAGGTGGAAATAGAGATTTCTTAGCCCTCCTACTCGGTCTAATTACTATAGGTTCCTATTCTCTTATATTCATAAGTAAAGTCAGTTCCTAAGCGCTTATTTGTCCTAATGTCGAGCCTTTTATTAGTGCTACTAGGTCAAATCTAAAGCCCCCTACCTTAATCATCCTTCTTAGTATAACAGGTTCTTCTGTAGTCGCTATAGGTTCAAGCGAGAACGCTATAGGACTAAATGAAGGTTAGCGCATAAGATCTAGAAACATTTTAGTAAATGGAGCCGTGTCGCTTAGTTCAATAGGCTTAATAGGCTTAATAACATCTATGCTAGCATCGCGTTAAGCTAGCGTAATGTTATTAGCTATTAACTCCTCTAATGACTCGCGTTTTAGAAGCACTAGGGGTGTGCTTATTATAGATTGCCTACTTATTAACTTAAAGGCTTTATGTAAGTCTCTGCTCTCGTTATAGAAGAGTCTCGGTAATAGTAGGCGATAGAAGGGTCGGGGTACGTAATCTAATAATAGAGATGAAGTTAGGTTAATAGATTCTATCGTGTTAAGATCCTGTGATATTGTTAGCTTTAATTAGCATAGTGTATAGGGCAAATATATAATAGGTAGTTTATTTTCCTGCTTAATTTTAGGTTAGTTCGTGACTTTTCGTTTTTTTTTCAAATCAAGTTCAACGATTATGATGATATCGTGTATCTTAGTCGTGCGACTTGTCCTACATAGCTTCGCCGGAAAGTTTTTTAACATATCCTCTATCGTATTTTGCTAAATAGAAGACGAACTAAGTAGAGTAACGATCTATGTGTTATCTTCGAGAGTCTCCTAAGGTAATGTAGTTAAAAAGTAGTAGCGATCGTAGAAAGGAAGCGTTATAGGATCTTTGCCTACATTAAGACTCTTATCGCGGATCTAGTGTATCAAAAAATCTGACCTTTTCGACTTATCACTTAGAACTTAGCTATTAAACTCGCTTACGCTAAATCCTAAACCCTATCGAGCTTCTAATCTTAACGACTTTAGTATTTTACGACCATCTTTTTCAGTAGATTTCGTAGACCATAACTCGACCGTTAATTTAATGTAGTTATTATTTGTTAATAGAGTATTTAAGGTCGGCGCTAAGGATGTTAATCCTTTCGTCGTAGTTGTTTTCTTGTCTTTTATAGCTGTTTTAGCAACTTCCTGTATAGATTTCTGTAACGTGACTATAGACGATCCAGCATTAGTAATAGGAGACTCCTTAGCTTTAAACCCTTTCTAACGCGTATCCTTAGCTCGTGAAGGTAGTTAGCTTATACCTAGATTAAGCGTAGGCAAGACTTTAGAAGGAGTGACAGTCGTAGTACGACCTAGCACCTTATCTAAAGATGGTAAATCGTCGTCAGAATATTCTAGCACTACTCGCGTTGAGGAAGGCCGTTTAGGCGTCTCTATAGGAGGCTTAGGATTACGTCGTAAGCACTATAGGCATGCTAGAAAGTTAGGATAGCTAGTTGCATACAATAGACCCCTTTTAGGGCAGTATGCATCCTAAACTTCCAAATTGTCTATATTCAAAAAGTTTTTAATTCAAACTAAAAGTTTTTGATTCGAATTTGTAGATTAGTTAATATAAAGAGTATAAAATCAAATTAAAGTAATAAATTATGATTCGAAGCAAAATATAGTGACGACAGATTATGAATAGGGAACAAATTTCGAATCGAGGATTTTATATGTTATTACAAGTACGTTACGATAAAAAAAAATTTAAAGACTTTATTTCTAAACATTTATCAACCATGGATCGTAGTCTTAATAGCTTACGATCTACGACTTAATAATACCATCTAAAGTAGAGGTAAATCTTCCGTCTAATGCCTGACCTACGGTTAGTTTCACGTACTCTATAATTAACGGCTTAGCACGACTTGCAATATAGCGTGTGAGGCGTTCTCGAAGGCGTAAATATGCTACGTAGTAATTACGAGACCCTTGTTCGTTATATCTACGACTATTAAGGCTAAGGAAGCCTATACGTATTAGGAAATAACTACAGAGTTAATAAGTTCTTATTAGGAGGAACTTATTAAGATCTATATTTAGCACGAGTTAGTCTACGAAATGATATTAAGGATTCGTGTGCGTTACTAAATCCGCTAAGCTCCGAGTTAAGGTTAACTATTCTATTAATTAGTATATCGATGCCTTAGTCGCAATCTCCTGCTAGTAGATTAGCATAAAGCATAGTTAGTATCCTATTAATAATATATAGTCTATTCTTCTGCTTACGAATCCTATAGGTATTCTATTACTTTATAAACTTAGTGACTTCGTGTTGTATAATTAGTGTATATATAGCTAAAAATGCGACGTAGTCTTGTAAGAAGTTAGTGCTATACTCCCTACTCTTTAATAGGTCCTAGAAGAAGCCTCGCTATTTACTTAAGCATAAATTAAATAATTAATTCTACTATAATTTAATACGCTAATTCTACTTACTCGTTCTAAACTAGAAACAATCGCTTAGCTATAATAGACTCCTATTATCCTAAGAACGTGTTAAGCGACTAAGGAAAAAGTGCAAGTCTACTACTAGCGAGGTTTCAGTGCCTCGATCTGTATGTAGGATTAGCGGTAAACGTTTTGTTTATATAATTGTAGATAGGTATTAGTGAAAGACTAAAGCTTTTGTACGACTCGAAAGTCCTATATAGGTCCATATAATACAACGCGAGTAAACGTCTATTACGCTATATATCTCGATGCCCTAATGCTTAAGCTTATAGTACGCATCTATTAACTATGCATAATTTAGACCTAGAACTCTAATAGCTCTACGATGAATCTTTGCCTGTTTACAACGTAGTTCAAAAGCTTCGGGGTTAATAGTTTTAGCAGATTCATATACAAGATTTCTTCTAATAATACCGTGAGTTCTTCTTATATACGAATATAGATGCTTAGCGCCGTAGTTCTCGATATTCCTATTATCGTATTCCTAACGCAAAAGTTGCTTAACTCTGCTTATCTCCTCGTGCTAGTTTCCTAATAGGACATGCTTCTTAAGATCTAGCTATTAGCAAGCCCGACGTAAGGTACGTAGTATGAGGTTAATAAAGCCCTCCGCGTGAAGGTGGCGTAGAGTTTCCTCGTCCGTTATAACAAGCTTGAAATAATGATAGAGACGGTCCTTAAACTCATCGGAATCTTACTAGCTTATAATATTAAGCTTGTTATGCTAAAGCTAACGTTAAAGAGTCCGTTTGCTTATAATTATATGTATAGCACCTAATGAAGCAAGAATTTGTTGTAGACCTCCTCTACCGCTAATAATAGATGATATCAATTCATAATGAATGTCTAATATGTCTAAGAGTGCCATGATTTTGTAAGCTCTTTATAATTCACACGAGGACATAGGCATAATAAGATAGGACATTAATACTTATCTACTTATCCCGTAGTCTAGCTATGAAAGGGCGAGTACCGGCGAGTACTATATGAAAGTATCTTTAAATATTAGTAAGTTAGTAGATTATCGTACTAAAGGATAAGAATACTTAACTTGAAAGTTAATAAAATAAGCTAATAACGATTATTTAAGCTATAGTCCTGTCTATAGCGATAAGCGACTATACGTGTAGACTATATTAGAAAGATTAGATTATAGTAGCTATCTCTATTCGTTATTAATAAGCAAGGCCTTACGATAACGATTCGAACTTAACTTAGAGATGATTTGAAAATGATTCGAGTATATATAATTTAAGAATGCTTTAAGTTGCCTCTGAATTAGAAACGAAAGCGAGAGTCATATTGATCGAGGTAATGGATCCCTTCCAAAATGCCTCATTCCTTCTGAATCGAAAGTTGAGAATGAAAGTAAAGGTAATTCAGAACTAATTCAAATCTGTTTACTCTAAATTATAATCGATTACGACAATTAATCAATAAACAGGATCTACATACTCCTACGTACATAACTATAATTATAATGATTATGGATCCTTATCACCATCACTATTATCATTAACCGAACGTTCGCCTATATATCGTTTAGCTATTCCATTATAATTTACTACATAATCTAGTGCTAATAGTGCACCTGCCTTATAACAACGTAAATAGAGTCTATTCATATTATAATTTATAGTTTCTACCTACGTGTCGTTTAGCTATTCTACTATGATTTACTACATAATCTAGTACTAATAGTGCACCTGCCTTATAATAATGAAAACAGATTCTAACTATGTTATGATTTATTTTGTTTAAACTTTCTAATAGCGGCTCTCGAACATGCTAGGCAGAGATTTTCTGATCTATTCTTCTTTTATAGTTACAATAATGATAATACACAGACGTTTGCATGTCTGTAACAGTTGCTATAAGTCGTTTGAAAATTGAACTAAGATCTGAAATAAAGACTTTGACTATTATTATACGAATAGTCTTATCAAATTCTGTGCTCGTTCTCGCATAGTAGTCGTAATAGTTTTCCTTAACTATGAACGAGATGTTAAGCGCCGTAGTTAGCTTGTGCGTTTGTAGTTACGACAATAATAATACACAGACGTTTGCATGTCTATAACAGTCGCTATAAGTCGTTTGAAAATTGAACTAAGATCTGAAATAAAGACTTCAACTATCGTTACACGAATAGTTTCATTAAATTCTGTGCTCGTTCTCGTATAGTAGTCGTAATAGTTTTCCTTAACTATGAACGAGATATTAAGCGCTATAGTCAACTTTTGACAAATCATTATTCGCTAACGAGTTAACATCTCTTTAAGGCGTTAGTAAGTAGTTAGAGTAATATAGCCTTAGGACGAACCTATTTCAATACCTAGTAAGCCTTCTTTCCTGTAATAGGCATATATAGACGGGTCACGTATGAACGGTCGCGGGGATAACGCTAGTAGATCACATGCGTCACATCCCCGGATCGACGTTACCCCGCATTTACCCCGCTCGTATTCAGGTCCTCGATAAAGCCCTTGAGACCCGTATACAGAACGCTAGGGGGACCTTCAAGGATAATAGCGTAGAATTATATAGCCTTTAGCTGTATACGAGACATCATTCTTCCCTACGTACAAAACCCTTACATTTCCTGTCAATAGTCGTTATAAGCTTCTGAAATATCGAACTCAACCCTGTAGCGAAGAGCTCTAGCTCCGTCTTCCTCGATACAAGAAAGACTGCTATATAAGGCAAAGTACTTCAAAAATGATTCAAAGAGGATTCGAAAATGATTCAAAAACGATTTGAAAATAATTCGAACATAGTTCAAAAATAATTCGAATTACTAATAAAAAGAGATAGGAAAACAGTCAGAAATCCTTTAATATCTAATTCATGTTTTAGTATTAAGATCGTCTTTAGATAGACTCGTATAGGTCCTCCTCGTACACGTAGACGTATGAGATTATCCTTCGTTCTAGTCGTCTCACAGATATTATTATGTATTATTACCTTCTATATAAGTCTATAACTATTAAAGCCCTTAATTATATTTAGACTAGAATATCCTCTAGTTGCCCTAAATTTATACGTTCATTCATAACGTTATATAGACCTTCTAAGCGATTTCGTTGTGATTCGCTATAAGCTATGATTAATAAGTTAAGTGAAAAACACTTAGTAATTGCTACTTACAAATGATCTAACATGTTTTATAATAACTTCCGATGCTTTTATTCTACTATATTCTGGTGCTAGCGCCCGATCGGACTGCTCTACTTCAGTCGTTCGATAAATGCATAGATGTTAGCTATCTTGTTATTTGATTATTAATAATTGATTAATTATCAAAGTATTAGTTTTGACGCAATTATTTATTAATTAATATAGACAAATTTTGAACAAGAAAAAAATACAACGAATAATTCTACTACGTCGGCACAACAACGGCTAAACGACGAACTATAGCATAAGAGTAAGTATAGTAACACGATGAACGAGACGAGTTAGATCTTTCTAGAATAATCGTAGTTTGTGACAATCGAGGCTAAATAGCGTTCTACTACTGCTCCGAGCGAATAGAAACATCTTGAAACTGTGATAATTAGTGCTCGCTAGTCCACCTTTTCATTTTATTTTTGTTTAATAGACGTAATAGCCTCGAATTAGTAGCTTGATTCAAAGTACAAGATAATGATTTACATTCGAATCGAATTCGCATTCGATTCTAATACGAATCAAATTCACTTCACGATAGTGAAATTTGTGTGTGTTCTTTGTGAATTAGCTTCGTCCGTTTGCATCACTTTCACGGTCGTCACTGCATACTTCTGTTTTCATCACTTTCACGGTCGTTACTACATACTTCTGTTTTTATAAGTACACCTTTCTACCGTCACCTTTCTTTCTTTCTCTCATTCTTCATCTATCTATAAATCTAACAATCCCTTCTCTTGTCTCTAATTATTATTAACATAATACTTAGTTTCACAAACTTTAGCATAAATCATCATAATTTAAAACAGGACTATAGCTAGCTTAACTATTATGACGAAGGCTAGCGAGAAGCCTGAATCATCCGGCTACACGGATGCAACGGTCAAGACTTTACTCACATAATTAGGTAGTATTACTAAGGCATAGTAGTTATCATTTTTTAATTAGAATAACGAGTAATACAAACAAGCACGAGAACTTACTATAAACGTACTAAATCGTTATCGAGATAAGTACGTTAAGATAAAGACTGCTGGAAGCTAGCTACGTATAACATACACGGGTGAATAGGGCAACGCTAGACGTGAAGCACAAAATGAATTATTGTCTAGTTCTCTTAGTGAAAAGTTTTTTAGTTGAGCTGATAATAAAGAGGTGCCTCAATAGTTTATAGACAATCTAGGCACTATCCTAGATAACGACCAAACTATTAAGATTAGTACTATAATCTAAAAATTCATAGTCTATGTATATAATAAGAGCAATAAAAGCAAATCAGAGCCTAGAACACCTTAAAAGGCTACGAAAGCTACGAAAACATAGGACGATGACTATAACTAAGCCCTACCTCGAAAAGAATAAGGAGAGGAGGACAAAGGTAACGCGCAGACTAGTAATGTTACTAAAAAGGATGAAAATGAAGTTTAGGCCGTTAAGCTAAGTCGTAAGCGTTCTCGTCCTTACTCAAGTTCACTACTACTACCATAGAATCCTAAAATAAGACGCCTAGACCTCACTATCATTATATACTAGGTACTAAAACATAGGGGCGGTATAACTAGTGCTTCGCTTCGTAATATTTCAGATGTTTGAACCTTACGCGAGAAGGAAAGATTCTCCTTAAAAGAACTCAAGCTTTAAGCACGCTTATTACCCTAGGAATCTCTCTAGTATTTTGTGCCTGCTCCTCCACACGAAATCCTTAAAATTGTGATTAATAGAGATGTTGGTTTAGCTATATAGTATCTATATAATCGAATCCTAGACTTTTCTAACGTTAACGAGATCTATCTTATTATAGTAGCGGATCCTTCTAACATATGTAAATTCCGAGAACATTTCGTAAGTAAGTTGCTCTTAATATGTTATCTTAGTCTATTAATTAATATTTATAGTACTCCTATCCCTTGTTCGAGCATTATTCATAATACCTCTACTATAAATGTACTTATCTAGCGATGAGGACATAATTAACGTAGATAATACTTTAGCACCTACTAGTATTATTAATTCTAATAAAGCTAACAAACCTTTAGATACCCTATCTAAGAACAATGACGATGATGAGAATAATGATAACGATGATGATAATAATGACGATAATGATGACGAAGATACCGATGATGAAGATTCCGATGCTAAAGAATCTGATTTGAAATCTCACTATTTAGAATCCTCTAATTTAAAAGCTTCTAATTCAAATTTCTCTAATTTAAGAGTAGCTAATTTGAAATCGAACAAATCCCTCTTAATAGATCTTAGCAACCGAGATCTTACACTTATCCTAAAAAAGCTAACACTAGTAATAACGTAGCAAGTCACCCTTAGTATTAGCTCTAATAAAGACAACGAAGGCGACAGAGACGGTCCTTATTTCCCCTTCATGTTCATCCCTAAGGATATTAACGTCATCGTCTCTGCTTATGATCCTCTATCGGTGCCCTTAGTCCTTAACATAACACCGGGTCTTACATAGCAAATATGTAGCTAGCTAATAAGTAAGAAATAGAATATACACGACGATGAGACGAGCGCTAGCGTAGCAGCTAGGTTCATCTCTAAAGACGCCTTACTAGACTATGTTATAGAAGAGATGTATATCGACATTTGTGCATTTCTAGGCTACGATCCTTATGTTACTAGTCTAGATGCTAGGGTGTTTTTTAAATCATAGAATAAGAATTTACCGCTACTTAGACTATAGTTCTACTCCGTAAGCTTTGTCCTAAAATGTATATTTAAAGGCTATAGCCTTAGCTTCATTACTTACGAAATAGGAATTAGAAAAACTTGTATTACTATCGCTATTATAGTACTTGTTGCTAATATAGCGGACCTATAAAAGATCGATAAAGCGGCAATACTATAGTCGAAAAGGGCAGCTTACATGAACCCTGCTACTTTAGTAGAGAAGCTAGTATAATTAAAAGCTTTCAAGTCCTTATAGCTATTCGTTTACCCTCTAAATAATCTTAAATAATAGGCTATAGAAATCTTACGTTTCATAGATAATAAGCTACTACTTGTTATGCACGCTCGCAAAATGAACGATACGGAGTTTAAAAACACTTTCCTAGACTATTATAGCATCGATATAACAGTGCGCAAAAAAGACATACCCGATCATCTACTTACTAAGTATAATAATGAAGGTCGTAGGTAGATAGTTCGTGAACTACTCGACACTAAAGATCTATCTATAGGAGAGTCTAGGGCTTCTTAGCAGGCTCGCTAGCTACTTCTTACTACTTTTAGTATAGCACTAAGAGTGTTTACTTACTATGAGAGCCTACAGTCCCTAGTAACTGATGGTTCTAATGAAGAGCGCTTAATATGTATCGATTTCTTAGTAGTATACGTCGATAAGTTCTACTTAAACACAGGCTAGAAGAATCTGTCGTAGCAACGACTTAGGAAACTTCCTAGCTCCCCCTTCTTTGTATTTATTAGCGGTACGCTATATAACAAACTGAAAGGGTTACTCGCTCTATTCGTCGCCGCTATACATGTAGATTATGATTACTTTAAGACAATAAAGGATAGTAAAAAAACGAAAGTTATAATAGTCGACTTAACCTATAATAGCTTATATAAATCATGGAACAAAAAGCAAAATAATATCATAATACGCATCAAGGTAGACACTAATGCTAGTAGACGAGCCTTCCTTAAAGAGTGTAACCTAAATATACTAGCAAAGAGTTCTAGAGCTATTAATAACTTTGTAGTAAGAAAGAACAAAGCTTCTAACTAATTGTTAGGAGGTAAAACTACTATCTCGTTTGACGATGCTACTACCTAACATCTTAAGGCATTTAGTAGTATTATATAACCTGTTTCTATTAGAATTAATATAGACTACATATAGTAGCCACTTAAAAACAAGTCTAGACTTCCTGCTATTAGCGTACTACCACATGTTACTTTCGATATCGACATTAAGTTGCCTACTAACACATAGAACAGCTTAAGCAACTTATAGAAAATAGCATATAATAATACCTTATTAATGTCTTTATAGCTAACGAAAGGAAAGGACGACCCTCGTAATACTACTTAGTGTTTTATGTAGCTAACACGTCAGCTAATAGTATTATCTAATTGTCTAAGTCTCTATGACTAGTGTAAACAAGATGAGGAGCTTAATAAAGAACTAGATGCCTAGATAGTTAAATTAGTCTATCTAATGTTTAGTAGCAGCTATTGAAAAACAGGCAATAGGACGAAGAAGTCGAAACGGACAGAGTAGCGCCTAGAAAGATATATACTAGAGCTGAAGAACATTAAGCTATATATAATACTTAGCGCACTAGTTACTTCGTTAATCTTACATATAACAGCATACGGTAAACTAAGGAAGGTGGTAGTTTATGCTTATTAACCCCTTAACACATTATTAGCTTATAAGGTATGCTAGCTAATCCCTAAACTTTTAAACCTAATTCTAATTGTTTTTAGTATCTCCTCCACCTTACTAAGACTAAAGAAGGTAAAGCTAGTAGTCTTAGTGATCTTAAAGATGTTAAATATCTGATTGCCTTAATGAAACAAGAAGAAAAGGGCGAAGTCTTAGAGAAGTTCTTAAGCATAGCATAACTAAAAATACTCGTAGCAATAGCTAGTTAGGTGAATGTCGAGCTAAACGTACATCGTGCAAACGTCATGATTTCTTTAGACGCTACATAGACTAGAAACGAGGTGAAGTAAGAGCTTAGACAAATTCGCTGTCGTAAAGAGGCTCAAAAATCAGCATTCATAGAAGCTTATTACTTGAAGCTATCTATATCATAGTTTCTAATTTAAGAATGGATGTTTCGACGTCAATCTAATCACGGTGTTCTGTTATCTTTAGTCGAGGATTATTAATAAGATAATCTTGTAGGTACACGTCCTAAGAATGCTATGTTAGTAGAAGACGAGATAGACATAAGGACGTTCCTTTAACGTAAGGCATTTAGGAAGGATAAGGCTAGTAATGCTACTAGTAATAATAACGAAGACGAGGATAAGGATAAGGAATAATTAATTAGTAACATATAGATAGCTTGTAATCTAGAACCAAATAATGACTATAACGAGAGCGTATACTTTTGAATATCTAGTTACTAACCGTGATACTATGTAGTTGTCTCGATCCGTAGGCTATAGTCGATTCGAAATCGAATTATATAATAATGTGATGCCCTCGAATCATAGGTTAAGAGCGATTTAAAGTCGAGCGCGACGTAGAAATGAGCTACATAAGAAATGTTGATTTAGTTTTGAATCAAAGGCACGGGAAATATATTAACACAAGCTATACTAGCAAATCGAAATCTATTCGAATTCTAGTCGAACATAAGGGAATAAGGAAATAAGGAAATAAGGAAATAAGGAAATAACGTTTCAGTTCGAGTTTGACTCAGATTCCACTCGAAAATAAGGAAATAAGGAAATAAGGAAATAAGGAAATAACGTTTTTAGCCCGTGGCGCGATCTGGTCACTTTGGGCGACCGTCTCTATAATCAAAAGTGGGGTTCCTTAGCTTTCTGAACTCGAGTATCTTTTTTGCCTCTCTCATTTCATAATTAACAATGTCTTCTACAGTTGGTAAACCAATCACTTGTAAAGCAGCCGTAGCATGGGAAGCCGGCAAAGAACTTTCCATCGAGACGGTCGAAGTAGCACCTCCAAAAGCCCACGAAGTGCGAATTGAGATTTATTACACCGGGGTATGTCACACAGATGCCTATACGTTGTCTGGTAAAGACCCTGAAGGTGCATTTCCTATCGTTCTCGGTCACGAAGGTGCAGGAATAGTAGAAAGTGTCGGCGAGGGCGTCACGAACGTCAAACCAGGCGACCATGTCGTTGCTCTATAGTGCGTCTCATCCCAGTCTTTCTCTTTTCTTATTCTACTTGATACCCTAGATGACTTGACAACTAATTGGATTATCGAATAACAGCACCCCCGAATGTCGAGAATGTAAATTCTGCAAATCCGGCAAAACAAACCTTTGTGGAAAAATCAGAGCTACGCAAGGAAAAGGCGTCATGCCAGACGGAACATCTCGCTTCACATGCAAGGGCAAGTCACTGCTACATTTCATGGGCACGAGTACGTTTTCGCAATATACCGTCGTGGCGGACATTTCCGTCGTGGCGATTACCGAAAAAGCACCCATGGATCGAACATGTCTTTTAGGCTGTGGAATCACAACCGGATACGGAGCCGCGGTAATCACTGCTGGTCGGTCTGGAAACGGACTCGAAAAGGGAAGTAACGTCGCCGTGTTCGGCGCGGGATGCGTTGGATTATCAGTGATTCAAGGAGCTGTAGTAAAAGGTGCGGAAAAGATTATCGTCGTGGATGTGAATAATTCCAAAAAAGAGTGGGCTGAAAAGTTTGGTGCTACGGATTTTGTCAATCCTATGGAGTTGGAAGAAGGCAAGACTGTACAAGACAAATTGATCGAAATGACTGATGGCGGATGTGATTATACTTTTGACTGTACTGGAAATGTAAATGTTATGAGATCTGCTTTGGAAGCTTGTCATAAAGGTTGGGGAGAAAGTATTGTCATTGGTGTTGCTGCTGCCGGACAGGAAATTTCTACCAAACGTGAGTAATCT
>Ga0160428_1001508_pt1 | contig 17314 bp, 15 predicted proteins | sample SolpanmetagenomM_FD_108198 | JGI IMG/M metagenome (GOLD analysis project Ga0160428, IMG submission 108198) | Solar panel surface microbial communities from Lawrence Berkeley National Laboratory, California, USA - M | ecosystem: Engineered > Built environment > Solar panel > Unclassified ... | reverse complement strand
TTGATTTTGGGTATGCATGGGGAGGGGAATTAAAAAAGGGAATACTGTCAGTAAGACCTTCTTATACCCCTCATTTTCACCCCGGTTTTATATCAATTACCCGCTGACTTGCATCATTTGGCGTTGCGGGCAGCTGGTTAGCTACGCCGGTCCGTTGCCGGTAGGCCGAGGGCGAGCACCGCGCGAAGCGCCGGAACTGGCCGGAAAAATGGGCCAAGCTACCGTAGCCCAGCTGCCGGGCGATGCGCCCGATGTCAAGCCGGGTAGTGACGAGTAGTTCCTGTGCGTAGCTCAGCCGCTGGCGCGTGATATAGGTGAGCAAGCTTTCCTGCCCGTCCAGGCGGGCAAAGCTGGCGTGGAGCCGGCGGCTATTCAACCCGATTTCTTGGGCCAGGGTGGGAATAAAGTCACGGTGCCGTACTATGTCGGCGCGGCGTAGCAGCGCGCCTACGGCCTGTTTCACCTGGTTGACCAGGGCGTGCGCGGGGCTTTCCAGGAGGGCAAAGCCAGCGGTAGCCAGCGTGGTGCGAATGAGCGCCCAATCCAATTGGCTGGCTGGACCCGCTACCGTCGCTGCGCCCAGCCGCACCTCCCGCACGCGCAGCCCTAGGCTTTCCAACTCCTGCCGCACCACCCGCATACCGCGCGAGCAGACGATGTGCTTGATGTAGAGCACACAGTCGGCATCGTCAGCCATAGTGGTTGAGGGGACAGACATAAGTAGGAGCTTAAACAGCGGGCTGCACCGGGCTCAGGTCAGCGGGTGGCGTGAGGGGCTGGGCGTCGAGTTCCTGCGGGTGGGCATCGAGGCTGACTTCGTGGTGGCCGCGCTGGTACTGAGCCAGGGCGCGCTCCCCGAAGAGCCAGAACACGACCGGCGTCACCACGATGTCGAGGAAGGTGGACGAGAGCAGGCCGCCCAGGATGACGGTGGCTACCGGGTAGAGGATTTCCTTGCCCGGCGCGTCCTTAGCCAGGGTGAGCGGCACCAGGGCCAACGCGGCCACCAGGGCCGTCATCAGCACCGGCACCAGGCGTTCAAGGGAACCGCGGATAATCATCTCCTTGCCGAACTTCTCCCCTTCGTGCTCCACCAGGTGGATGTAGTGGGAAATCATCATGATGCCGTTGCGCGAGGCAATGCCCGTGAGCGTAATAAAGCCCACCAGCGAGGCAATGCTGAACGTGCCGCCCGTGAGCAGCACGGCCACCACCGAGCCGATGAGGGCCAGCGGGATGTTGAGCATAATCTGGCCTACCATGTAGCTAGACTTGAAGTGCGAGAACAGCACCAGGAAAATGCCAGCCAGTGAGAACAAGCTCAGCCAGAGGATTTTCTGCGAAGCCGACTGCTGGCTCTCGAACTGCCCGCCGTAGGTTAGGTAGTAGCCCGCCGGCAGTTTTACCCGCTGGTTGATTTGGGCCTGCACCTCTTTGACGGTGCTGCCCAGGTCGCGGCCGGCCACGTTCAGCGAGATGGTGATGCGGCGCTGGGTGTTTTCGTGGTTGACCGTGTTGGGACCCGGCTCGTAGCTTACGTCAGCCACCTGGCTCACGGGTATCAGGGCCCCCGAGGGCGTTTCGATGCGGGTCTGGGCGATGGTAGCCACGTCGTTGCGCTGGTCTTCAGGCAGCTTTACGATGAGGTCAAAGCGCTTTTGCCCGTCGAGCATCTGCGAAACCACGTCGCCCTGGAAGAGGGTTTCCAGCGTCGAAACCACCTGGCCGCGCTCCAGGCCGTAGGCGCGCAAGGCCGCGTCGCGGGGGCGCACCAGCAGCTGCGGAATCTGCACCTGCTTTTCCACTTGCAAGTCCACCACGCCGGGCACCGTACCGGCCGCCGTGCGGATTTCGTTGGCGTAGCGCCGCAGCTCTAGCAAGTCGTTGCCGAATACCTTGATGGCTACCTGCGCCCGTACCCCGCTCAGTAGGTGGTCGAGGCGGTGGCTGATGGGCTGGCCGATGTTGACGTTCACGCCCGTAATCAGGGCTAGGCGCTGGCGCAGGTCGGTGAGGATTTCTTCCCGGCTGCGCATCTTTTTTCCCACTTGTTTCAACTCCTGCTCGGTCTTGAAGGCAACCTCGATTTCGGAGTTGTTGACCGACTCGGCGTGCTCGTCCAACTCGGCGCGGCCGGTACGGCGGGCGGTGTAAGCCACTTCGGGTAGCTGCAAAATCTGCTCTTCGCCCAGCGTGCCCAGCTTGTTGGACTCGGTGAGTGAGGTGCCGGCCGGGGCCGAAAAGTTGACTGTAAGCGAGCCCTCGTTGAAGGGGGGTAGGAACTCGGTGCCGAAGAAGGGCACCAGCGAGGCGGCCAGCGCGAACAGCAGGCCGGTCACCGTAAGCACCACTTTCGGGTGGGTCAGGCCCCAATTGAGGAGGCCCGTATCCTTGCGCTTGAGCCAGCGCACCAGCCCGCCTTCCTGCTCGGCCGCCCGAATCTGCTTCATCTGGGGCAGCAGGTAGTAGCAGAGCACCGGCGTCACGGTCAGTGACACAAACAGCGACGCCACGATGCTGGTGATGTAGGCAATGCCCAGCGGCGCGAAAATGCGCCCTTCCATGCCTTCGAGCGCAAACAGCGGCAGAAATACCAGCACCACAATGATGGTGGCGTACACGATGGAGTTGCGCACTTCCGAAGAGGCCGCGTAAATCACCTGCAAGGCCGGCCGAGGATTGGGCGAGTGCTGATTTTCACGCAGCCGCCGGAACACGTTTTCCACGTCCACGATGGCATCGTCCACCAGCTCGCCGATGGCGATGGCCAGGCCGCCCAGCGTCATGGTGTTGATGCTGATGCCCGCGAAGCGGAACACCAGCGCCGTGACCAGCAGCGACAATGGGATGGCCACCAGTGAGATAAAGGTGGTGCGCACGTTCAGCAGAAAGGCGAACAGCACGATGACGACCAGAATGGCCCCGTCGCGCAGCGCCTCCTCCACGTTGGTAATCGACGACTCGATAAAGTCAGCCTGCTTGAACAGGCGGGTGTTCACCTGTACGTCCTTCGGCAGCGAGGGCTTCAGTTCCACGAGGGCCTTTTCCACAGCCTCAGTCAGGCTCACCGTGGCAGTGCCGGGCTGCTTCTCGATGCTGAGAATGACGGCGGGCTTGCCGTTCACGCTGCCATCGCCGCGCTTGAAGCGGGCCCCGAAAGCCACGGTGGCTACCTGCTTGATGCTGATGGGTGAGCCCTCGCGGTAGCCGACAATGATGTTCTCAATGTCAGCTACCGAGCGCAGCCGCCCTAGGTTGCGAATCAGCACTTCCGAGCCGTTGCGGTCAAAGAAGTTACCGGTGGTGTTGAGGTTGGAGCGGCGCAGCGCTTCCTCCACCTGCGTTACCGTCAGGCCGGTCGCGTTCAGGCGGGGCATGTCTAGCAGCACCTGGTATTGCAGATTGTCGCCGCCGATGGGGATTACCTGGGCCACGCCGGGAATGCTGAGCAGGCGCTGGCGCACCGTGTAGTTGGCCAGCGTGCGCAGGTCGGCGGCCGAGGTGGTTTTCCCCGACAGCCCCACCAGCATAATCTGGCCCATCACCGAGGAAATCGGTCCCAGCACCGGCGTAATGCCGGTAGGGAGCTGGCCGCTGACGGTTTGCAGCTTCTCGGCCACAATCTGGCGGGCAGTGAAAATGTCGGTGCCGTAGTCGAACTCCACGAACACCATGCCCAGGCCGATGGCCGAATTGGAGCGCACGGCCGCTACCCCGGTGGCCCCATTCAGGGCCGTTTCCACGGGCAGCGTCACCAGGGCCTCCACTTCTTCGGGGGCCATACCGGCGGCTTCCAGAAACACGGTCACGCGGGGCCGGTCCAGGTCGGGCAGCACGTCCACGGGCAGCTGGCGCGCCGTGTAGGTGCCGGCCACGAGCAGGCCCACGGCAAAGGCCAGCATGAGCAGGCGGTTTTGCAGGGCAAAACGGATGATTTTATCGAGCATCCCCTATTGATTCAAGTAGATGGATTTGAGCTGGTAGGTGCCCACGCTCACCACCCGGTCGTTTTCGTTCACGTCGCCGGCCAGCAGCACGGTTTGCTCGCCGTTGGCCGAGCCGGGCTGCACGTAGCGGATTTTGAACGTTTCCGGGTCGCTGTGCACGAAGACCACCGGCTTGCCATTCAGGTCGGTGAGCGCCGAGGTGGGCACGACCAGCTGCTTTTTGCCGCCGTCGCTGCGGCCCAGTACCTGCACGTTCACGGCCTGGCCGGCGCGAAAGAGGTTGGTGCCGGTCGGGTCAAGTTCGAGCACCAGCTGGCGCGCTTGGTTCACGGGGTTCACTACGTTGCTGAACACCACCAGCCGGGCCGGGGCGCTGCCGGTCTGCCCTTGCAGGCCTTCCACCTGAAACTGCGCCCCGGCGGGAATCTTATCTAAATCTTGCGCGAACACCTGGGCTTCGACCCGCAGCTTGCCGGGGTTGAGCACCCGAAACAGCTCGTCGCCCTGCGTCACCTGCTGGCCCACGGCCAGGGTGAACACGTCCACCGTGCCGCTGATGGGCGAGGTAATGGTAACGCGGCGGGTGAGGGCCTGCCCATTGAGAATGCCCGCGTTCTGCCGGGCCTGGCGCAGGCGCAGCTCGGCGGCCACCACGTCCTTGCGGGCCGCGATATCGGCGATGGTTTGCAGGCGGGCGTAGTCCTGCTGGGCGGCGCGCAGCTCGGCCTGGGCGTTGGCGCGCTCGGTGCTGAGACCAATTTGCTGGGTGGCGTCCAGCGTCTGGTCGATGACGGCCAGGGCCTGCCCAGCACGTACCGGCTGGCCCACTTTGGCCGAGAGGCTGACGATGCGCCCGGTTTGGGGTACTACCACCCGCCCCTCGCCCCCAGCGGCCGAGGATACAGAACCGTAGAGCGTAAGGCGGTTATAAGTATCGGAATAGCTGGCCAGCGCCGTGCGCACGCCAAAGAGAAACTGGCTTTCCTTGGGCAGCGCCACAGCATCGGTCAGGGCTACGCCGGTGGAGGCGTGGGCCGCGTCGCCGTGGTCTTCGCCCCCGTGGGCCCAGAGCGTGGCGGGTGGGGGCAGCAGCACGGAAAAGGCCAAGCCGAGGGCGGCCGTGGCCGCAAGGAGCTTATGCGTGGTTTTCATAAACGGGAGGCGTTGAAGTGGGGACGGGCGCCGCCGGGCGCCGCCGGCGCATGACCAAAGCCGTGGCAGCAATGCCCAGCGCGAAGGCGCCGAAGAGCAGCAGCATGGTTTTCCAGGAGCCGATGAGAGCGGGCGCGGCTGCGGCCGGGGCAGTCGCTACGGGCAGCAGCTTGCCCACCTCGATACCGGAGAGCAGCATCAAATCAGCCTTGCCGCCGGCCACGAGGTTGACGGCTAGGCTGTATTTCTGATTGGCCGGAAAGACGCCCTCCACCAGGTAGACCCCCGGTGACTTTTCGGTCACGGCGAACTTCAGCTCGGCCGCCTCCGGGCAGGTCACGGTCAGCTTGGCCCCTTTGATGGGGGCGTTGGTGGCGTAGTCCGACACGAACAGGCGCAGGTCGGCGTCCTGGCCCTTGGTCAGGGGCTCGAAGCGCAGCAGCAGCTCGAAGGCTTCGGACAGCGCGGCTACCGAGAAGGTAGTGGCCATCGGCCCGGCCGACGGCTTGGCCGCGTCGCCGTGGTCTTCGCCGCCGTGAGCGCGGGCCCCGGTGGCCAGCAAGAGGCCCAGCAGCAGCAGGAGAAGGGTTTTCATTATTGTCCCCGCAGGTAGTTAAGCTCCACGATGGCCTGACGGTAGTCGCGGATGGTGGTCAGGTAGGTATTCTGAATGGTAAAGGCCTGGTTTAGGCTTTGAATCAGCACCAGGTAGCTGATTTCGCCGGCCTTGAACAGGCGCTGCGACTGGCTGATGATGGCCCGCGACTGGGGCAGGCCGGTTTGCTCGTAGTAGGTGAGCGAGGCTGCGAACTTGCGCGTGTCGGCCACCGCCTGCTGGTACTGGGTACCTAGGTCAAGGCGCTGCACCTGCAGCTGGGCCTGGGCGGCCTTGCTGCGCGCCGTAGCCGCTTGCAGCTGCGAGCGGTAGGTCCAGAACCAGACGGGCACCGACACGCCGAACTGGAAGCGATACTTGAGCAGTGAGTTCTCATAGGCCTGATTCTGATAGCCTACCGTCAGGGCCGGATTGCGCCGCGCTCGTACCAGGCTGATGCCGGACTGGCTCAGGGCCACGTTCTGGCTGTAATAAGCCAGGGTAGGACTTAGGGCCACGGCGGCACTATCCTGACTCGGCAACGTGCCCAGCAGCTCGGCCCCGGTGCGGGCCAGTTCGGGGCCGGTTTGGCGCAGGTCGGTGTCGGCCGTCAGGCCGGCCTCCGGCTGCCCGAGCAGCAGGCCCAGCCGGCGCTGCGCGGAGCGCTGGTCCACTACGGCCTGGTCGAGCAGGTTGCGTACTTGCCGGGCCTCGGCCTCGGTGCTGACCCGCTGCAGGGCCGTTACTTCACCAGCCTTGAATAGGCGCTCGGTGGCTTGTTGCAGCGCCTGAAACAGGCTGTCCTGATAGGTGAGCTGGCGCACCTGCGCCTCGGCGAATTGCAGGGTCAGGTAGGCTTGGCGTACATCGCGGCGCACGGTGGCGCGGTTCACCTCCAGGCCTCGCTCGGCCAGGATGATGCCGGCCTGCGCGACCTTGGCCTGCCGCCGGTACACCGTGGGCAGGTCGATGGTTTGTACCACGCCCGGGGCCCACCGCTCCCCGGTGGGCGCGGAAAAGAGGAAATCGGGGTTCGTAGGCGCAAAACTGCCGCGCTTGAGGGCGCGCTGCTCCTCGATTTCCTGGGTGGACTGGCGCAGGCGCGGGTGCCGGCGCAGGGCTTGCTGCTCGGCGCTGTCCAGGCGCACGACCACCTGCTGGGCCCGCACGGAGCCCCCTAGTAGCAACAGGAGCAGCACCAATCCTACGCCTGAGAGCCGGAAAGAAAAGGGAAGGTTATTCATGAGTAAGGGTTGGACCTAGGCCCGCCCGCCGGGCGAGGCCGGCGGACGGGTAGGAACTCGGGGCAGGAAAAGCGGCTTGCCAGTCCGCCGGGCACTAGGCTTTTTTCTCCAGGGCCATGCCGCATTTGGGGCACTTGCCAGGGGCGTTGCGCTGGCCACCGTCGTTCATCGGGCACGTGTACACGGCGGCCGACGTCTTCATCTTGCCAGCGTTCTGGGCGTGCCAGGCTTTGAATTGCTCAATCTCTTTCTTCTGGGCGGCTATCATCATTTGCGCCATCTCCTTGAGCTTGGTGTCTTTGCCGTGGGCCAGCTCTGCTTCGGCCATATCCATCGCACTCTGGTGGTGCACGGTCATCATCATGTTGAAATTCATGTCCGGGTCGGCTACCAGCGCGGGCATGTTTTTCATCATGTGGTCCATGCTCGTCTTCATTTGGGCGGTGAAGGGGTCGGCCGGGTCCTGGGGCTTATAGTTGGTCGGGGCGGAGTCGAGGCGCTCGGCGATGGGCTCCATCTCACCGATTTCCTTCTGCTGGTCAGCCTTGATTTTCTCGGCCATCTGGCGCATGGTAGCATCCTTGCCGTCGCGCAGCTCAATGTCGGCCATCGCTACCGCGCCTTTGTGGTGCTCCAGCATCATGTGGGCAAAGTCGTGGTCGGTATTGCCCTTAGGCTTCAGGGCGTTCATCTTAGCCATCATGTCGTTCATGGAGGCCATCAGGGGCGAGGTGCCAGCGGCGCCATCCGTCATTTTAGAATGGTCCATGCCGGCCATGTTGCCGGTCGCAGTTGAATCTGCAGTTGCTGGTGCCTCAGTGGTAGTAGCCGTGGTATCGGCTGACTTGTCGGAGTTGCAGCTGTTGAGCAGCAGGGTGCCCGAGCAGAGGGCAGCGAGGAGAAATGCGGACTTTTTCATGGGGTTGGGAAGAGTTGAAAGTGAAAAGTGAGGAGTTTGGTCTGAGGATTAGGCCTTCACGTTGATGGTGAAGTCGCCGGTATGAATCTGTCCGCCGTGGTTGAATTGCAGAAAAACGCGGTACAGGCCGGGCTTTTCGAAGTTGGTATTGAAGCCGATGACGGGACCTTTATCGGCCTGGTCGTTGGGGTGCACGTGCAGGTAGCGCTCAGTGTCTTCGCTGATGACCACGACGTGGCCCAGCGCCCCGAGGTACTTGTCGAGGTCGGTTACGGGCTGGCCATTCTTGCTCAGCGTGATTTTCATGCCCAGCAGCTGACCCACTTTCAGGTCCTTATCAAAGGCGAGCGTAGCCTGGTAGCCGTCCCGGCTCCACTGCATCTGGTCTTTGCTGAACTTGACGGGCGTGTATTTGGCGCCCTGCACGCTCACTACCTGGCGGCCGAGCTGGTGGCCGCTGCCGGCGGGCGTGTAGTCCTGAAACAGCACGTAATCGCCGCCCTTGGCAAAGGTGAACGGAGCCCGGTAGTTGCCCTCAGCCGTGTACTCGGGGTGCTCGTGGTAGAAAGCCGACAGGTCTTTGCGCACGATGATGAGGTGGATTTTCTTCTCGTGCACCAGCGCCAGCGGTACGGGTGCCTTCTCGTTGCCGACTTCCTGCGGGGTGTAGGTAAGCGTTACCGGCTGGCCCGCCACTAGCTGCATGGGCTTGGGCTCGAACTGCATGGAATAGCTCTTGCCATTGCTGACCTGGTCGTTGTGGACCAGCTCCATGCCGCACTTGGGGCACTTCTCGCCGGGCTTGGTGCTGGTCACTTCCGGGTGCATGGGGCAGGCGTAGGTGTGCCCCCCGGCGTGCTGGGTTGTGCTGTCGGGTACGGTGCCCGTGGGCGTGGTAACGGTGTTGGTGGCGCTGCTGCTGGACGAATCCGAGGAGCAGCTGGCAACGGTAAACAGGCTGGCAACGGCCAGCAGCGGAACAAAAGAGCGGTTCATGAAAATGGATAGGGGATAAACGAATACCGGCGGCCAGCTAGTGGCGCGGCCGGTGAAGGCCTAGGCCTGCGCCTGCTGCCAGAGCACAAAGCCCAGGGCGGCAGCTAACCCGGCGTAGAGCAGGTAGGACAGCCAGCGACGGCCCGGCCCATGGGGGGGCGGCGCACCGGCCTCCTGGCAACAACTCTTCATTGTTGGGGAGGAAAAACCAGGAAGATGGGGGAAGGGGGCGCGGCTGGGCCACGCGGGCGAGCAAACGAAAAGGCCCGCCCCGGACATAGCATAGCTATGCCGGCGCGAGCCTTAGCGCGTCGAAAGAATCAGACAGTCAGCGACTGGATGAAAATACGGATATCGGGTATTTTGGGCTTTAAGTGCCGGGGCGGCACCAAAGCAACCGTAGCCGTGCGGTCCCACTTGCCACCCAAGGGCCGGAAATGAAACTCAATTGCCGTCGGCAGAATAGCCGGGGCCGGAATAAGCAGATGCTTCTGGGCAGGGGTCGTCAGCGACGAGAGCAGCGAAGCAGACTTATCCTTGCAGCAATCGTGGGTACGGCTGGGCTTGGGCGAATGCCCCTTCTGCTTGGCATGGTGCTCGGCCACGGCGCCGTGGCCATGGCAGCCCGCGTGCGCTGGCTTCTCGGCCTGGTGATGGGTCCCCGCTGCCGAGCGAGGAGCCGCCGGCATCGGATTCAACGTTGCGCACCAGCACTGACCCACGAACACGTTGACGAAGACGAGCAGGAAGCTCGTCGCCAGCAAACGGCGGAAAGGGAACAGGCTACGAAACATGAGGGGCACTAAGCAGCCGCAAAATTAGGCTTATCTCTCGGAAGCATTTGGGCTGCCTCTTTACCCGCAACGCCCCGAAAGGGTTCCGGGGATGGTTAGCGCGTGGTGGGAGCAAGTTGATAAAATGGCGCTAATGAGTGTCCCAGGGTCATCAGCTTCCATCCAGGATAAAAGTGACTCCGTGCCAAAAAGCAAAATTATGCAAGTGAGCTGCGAGATTTTATAAGCTATTCGCGGGCAACTGCTTGATAATGCTTTGAGGCATCGAAAATAATTTGTGCCTGTTTTCCAAGTGGTAGGGTGGATTTCGTATCTATCTGTGAGAGGGGTTATTGAGCTTAGTTCTCGGTACCCCAATCTATAACTTATTTTTTAACCCTTTAATTATGGCTTCTACGCCTACTCCCCTTTCGCTTTTGCAAGAAGTAAAAGCTCAACCCCTCAGCATTGCCACTGCGGCAATCCTTAAATCGACAATTCAATTCTTCTATACGCACAAGGGCCGCATAGCCGCCTGTGGCAGCGGAGTGTTCCTGACTTTGGATGGTCGATTCTTTGTGGTAACGGCGGCGCACGTCATTGCCGGCAAATATTACGAGACGTTCGTGATTCTGCCCCCGCACGAAGTCACTCTGGCTGGTGAGTTACGCATTACCTCGCTGCCTGCCTCAGGTAATCGGAAGGATGACAAGATTGACTTGGCCGCTTTGGAGTTGACTGACGAATCGCAACTTGCCCGCCTGCAGGAAGCTTACCACTTTCTAACCCTTTCAGAACTTTCCACGAGTCCCAGACACCTGACGGACGTGTACCTGTCCGTCGGCTTTCCGGCCGCGAAGACAAGGTCTTTTGATGGCCAAGTGAAAACAGCACCGTACCCGCTGCAGACCCAATTGACGGGCGAATTTAATTACGCCCGTTCTGGGCTCCACACAGCCACTCACCTCGTACTTGATTTTACAGGCGACGTGCTTTCAGCCAGCAATTCCCAGCCACACAAGCGCCCCAAAATGGAAGGCATCAGCGGCAGCGGCCTCTGGGATACGGGCAATTATCTGTTACACGACCCAGCCATGGAAAAGAAGCTGGTTGGCATTGTAACCGAAGAGTTGACGCTCAATCGAAAGAAGTACCTGCTCGTGACCCGAACTACTGTGCTGCTGGAGTTTTTACGCCAGAGCTTCGGCTTGCAAATCCCCGTTTCCACGACCGTCAAAGTCAACCTGGGGTCTGCACGGTGGCGCTACGCTGACTGGCAGGCAAAACAGGCTGCCAAGGATGCTGGTAGTACGGCAGAATAGGCCGTCAAATTATGCAATTCTGAAGCGGTATTTAGTACCAACTTCGCTGTTGGGTAGCCGTTCCTTTGTAGCGTGATTATGGGCTTTTGCCAACTGGCTAAACGGCTCAAAAACCACCTTTTACGCTGCTAGTTATGGAACCTGCCACTAAAACCGAAACCCTCGACATCGAAGGCATGACCTGCGCCTCGTGCGCGTCCTTCGTGGAGAAGTCGCTTAGCCGCACGCCGGGCGTGCAGCGGGCGATGGTCAACTTTGCCACCGAGAAGGCTACCGTGGACTATGTGCCCACCCAGGCCTCTCCGGCAACCCTCAAGGAAGCCGTCATCAACGCCGGCTACGGCGTGGTGGAGCGCGCCCCCGATACCAGCGCCGCTGAGCGCAGCGCCGAAATCGACCGCCAGAAAGCCGAGGCCTACCAGAAGCTCAAGCGCCGCTTCTGGGTGGCGGTGGGCTTGGCCGTCCTCATCATGCCCCTGAGCATGCTCATGCTCTGGCCGGCGATGATGCAGCGCGTGAACATGCAGTGGCTCAACTACGGCTTGCTCTTCCTCACGCTGCCCGTACTGCTCTACAGCGGTCGGGAGTTCTACGAATCGGCCTGGAACGGCTTCAAGCACCGGGCGGCCAACATGGATACGCTCATTGCGGTGGGCACTGGCGCGGCCTTTCTGTATAGCTTGGCGGCCACAGTGGTGCCCGGCTTCTTCACCAGCCGGGGCCTGATGCCCGAGGTATACTACGATACCACGGCGACCATCATTGCCTTGATTCTGCTGGGCAAGGTGCTGGAGCTGCGTGCGAAGACCCAAACGTCGTCCGCCATGCGCAGCCTGATTGGGCTGCAAGCCAAGACTGCCCGCGTGGTGCGGCCCGATGGCGCGGAAGTCGACATACCCATCGAGCAGGTGCAGCTGGGCGACCTAGTGGTGGTGCGCCCCGGCGAGAAGGTGGCCACTGACGGCCTCATCATGGAAGGTAGTTCGGCCGTGGACGAGGCCATGCTTACGGGCGAAAGCCTGCCGGTGCAGAAGCAGGCGGGCGACCCGGTGTTCGGCGCTACGCTCAACAAAACCGGTTCCTTTCGCTTCCGCGTGACTAAGGTGGGGGCCGACACCATGCTTTCGCAGATTGTGAAGCTGGTGGAAGACGCCCAGGGTAGCCGCGCCCCCATTCAGCGGCTGGCCGATAAAGTCAGCGCCATTTTCGTACCCACGGTGGTAGTCATTGCCATCCTCACTTTCGTCATCTGGTTCGATTTGGCACCGGTCGGCACCCGGCTGCCACTGGCGCTGGTCAACTTCGTGGCCGTGCTCATCATTGCCTGCCCCTGCGCGCTGGGGCTGGCCACGCCCACGGCCATCATGGTGAGTACCGGTAAGGGCGCGGAGCACGGCGTCCTGGTGCGCAACGCCGAGTCGCTGGAAAAGGCTTATCAGGTCAACACGGTACTGCTGGATAAAACCGGCACCATCACCCGCGGCGAGCCCGCCGTGACGGATTTCTGGACGCTGCCCAACCAGCCGACCAGCCAATTGCTGCAAGTAGTGGCCGCCGTAGAGCGCCAGAGCGAACACCCGTTGGCCGAGGCCGTGGTGCGCCATGCCGAAGCGCAGGGCGGAGCGAGCCTGAGTGCCACCGGATTCCGGGCCGTGGAAGGCAAGGGAGCCGCGGCCACCGTGAACGGCCAGGCCGTGCTGATTGGTAACCGCCGCCTACTGGCCGACGAAGGCGCAAGCCTCTCCCCTAGTCTGATAACCCAGGCCGAGCAGCTATTGAGCCAGGCTAAAACGGTGCTCTACATCGCCGTGGCGGGCCAGGCGGTGGGCCTAATCGGCGTGGCCGACACCGTGCGCGACACCTCGGCCGCCGCCATCAAAAAGCTGCAGGCGCTAGGCATTGAGGTAGTGATGATGACGGGCGACAACCCCGAAACGGCTGCCCAGGTGGCCGGTCAGGTGGGCATCACGCGCTATTTCGCTGAGGTGCTGCCCGCCGATAAAGCAAGCAAGGTGAAGGAACTGCAAGCCGAAGGCCGCACCGTGGCCATGGTGGGCGACGGCATCAACGACGCGCCGGCGCTGGCCCAGGCCGACATCGGCCTGGCCATCGGCTCGGGTACCGATGTGGCGATGGAAGCAGCGGGCATTACGCTCATGCGCTCTGACCTGAACGGAGTGGTGACGGCTATCGAACTAAGCCGCCAGACCATTCGGACCATCAAGCAGAACCTGTTTTTTGCGTTCATCTACAACACGTTGGGCATTCCCGTGGCGGCCGGGCTGCTGTATCCCTTCTTTGGCATTCTGCTCTCGCCCATGCTCGCGGCTGGGGCCATGGCCCTCAGTTCGGTGTCGGTGCTGACCAACTCGCTGCGCCTGCGCGCTTTCAATAACCACTAATTGTTGCTTGCTATGGATTCGACTGCCCTTATCGTAACCGTTGCTGGCCTGGGCCTAGCGGCCTTCGTGCTCTGGTACTTCTTCTTCTCGGCCCGCCAGACGGCCAGCGCCGTGTCCACGTCGGGCGGGGTGCAGGAAGTAGCCATCACGGTAAAGGGCGGCTATTCGCCCGATGTGATTGAGGTGGAGCGCGGCAAGCCTGTGCAGCTGAGCTTTTACCGCGACGAGGAAAACAGCTGCTCCGAGGAGTTGCTGATGCCCGATTTCAGCATTCGCCGCGACCTGCCGGCTTTTAAAACCACGTTGGTGGAGCTGCTGCCCCAGCAGGCGGGCAAGTATGAGTTTACCTGCGGCATGGGCATGCTGCGGGGTAGCCTGGTAGTGAAGTAACGGTCTTGGCTAAAAGGCAGCTGCCTAGGTTAGGTCCCCACGCAAATTCATTAAGAGCGTAGCATACTCCTCGATTGCTGGGTCGTGGAGACAATTAGGCTGAACTATTATTTTAGCTTTTGCTTAATTACTTTAACACTATCTTTGCCAAAACTTCCTGTATGAAAGAGACTGTGTGCGTCCGGGTGTTTGCTGATAGCCAGCATATCCAGCAATGCAAAACGCGTTTGGCTCACGCCGAGCCGGCCCTGCAGTCGTTGGCGGGAGTCTTGGCTTTGGCCGGAAACGAGGTGCGTCTGAAAATTCTGCTCCTGCTGGCTGATGAACAACAGCTGTGCGTATGCGACATCGCCGATGTGCTAGAAATGACCGTTTCCGCCGTTTCTCAGCACCTGCGCAAGCTTAAGGATGGGGGCGTACTGCACGCCCACAAGGTGGGCCAAACGGTATTTTATGCCTTGAGTCAGCCTCATTTACCTATTCTGCGACCCCTGCTGGCTGGCTTACCGGCTGCTCCTGTTTCTCACTACGCCCAATGAATCAGTCTCCTCCCTCCGCCGACAAGCGCCTAGTGGGCGCGGGTGTGCTGGCCTCGCTCGCGGCTTCACTCTGCTGCATTACCCCCTTGCTGGCCGTTGTTGGCGGGCTGGGCGGCGTGGCTTCGTCTTTTTCCTGGCTTGAGCCCTTCCGGCCCTATATGATTTTGCTGACGGTGGGCGTGTTGGGCTTCGCTTGGTACCAACAGCTAAGACCTCGGCCCGCCGATGATTGCGGCTGCGCGGTGGATGCGAAATCAACTTTTGTCCAATCCAAGGGCTTTCTGGGCGTAGTTACCCTACTAGCGGCGCTGCTGCTGGCCTTTCCTTACTACGGCGCGAAGTTTTACCCCTCATCGACTACGCCGGCGCCGCTGGCCACGAATGTGGCCGCACAGGTATGGCAAACGGCGAACTACCGCATCAGTGGTATGACTTGCGAAGCCTGCGCTAAACACGTCGAGCACGCGGTGCAGCAGTTGCCAGGGGTGCAGGCCGTGACCGTTTCCTACGCGCAGGGCACCGCGCAGGTCCGCTTTGATGCGGCCAAAAGCCCCGCCGCGCACGTGGTGCAAGCCATTGATGGCACTGGCTACCGGGTGCTGGCTACGCATTAACTTCCTACTGAATCATGCTCACACTCGAACCAAAAGCTCCCCTACTCACCTCCGTTTTGACGTGCCCAGTTTGCGGCCACGCGCAAGCGGAACAGATGCCGACCGATGCTTGCCAGTACTTCTATGAATGCACGAGCTGCCACACGGTGCTGAAGCCCTTAGCTGGCGACTGCTGTGTATACTGCTCCTATGGTTCCGTGCCTTGCCCGCCCATTCAGGTGCAAGGTCCCGGTAGCTGCTGTGGCTGAGGTACTTGGTTACTACTAATACAAAAGCCTTTAACTAAGGCCAATACTAGCGCATCCCATGCAAGCCGATAGCAGTGTTTCCCAGGTGCCGCCGCCGCCCGAGGCGCACCGACTACTGATTAAGAATATGGTGTGCCCGCAGTGCATCCGGGTGGTGGGCGAAGACCTGGCGGCGCTGGGCCTGCGCGTGCACCGCGTAGCGCTGGGAGAGGCTGATGTGTCCACGCTCGATGCCACAACGCCTGACTATGCCGCTATCCGGACCAGCCTGCAGGAGGCCGGGTTCGAGCTGCTGGAAGACCCGCGCGCCCAATTGGTAGACCGCATCAAAACGCTGCTGGTAGCCCTGATTCACTACCCCTCGCCGGGGCCCCGCTTGCTTAACTACTCCGATTACTTGGTGGAGCGCCTGGGCAAGGACTACCACTATCTCTCCCATTTATTCTCCGCTTCCGAAGGCCTCACGATTGAGAAATTCATCATCCGCCAGAAGGTGGAGCGCGCCAAAGAGTTGATTGGCTACGGCGAGCTGAGCATGGCCGAAGTGGCGCAGCAGCTAGGCTACAGCAGCCCTGCCCACCTCTCGCGGCAATTCCGACAGGTCACGGGCATTACGCCCACTGAGTATCAGCGCCTAGGCCCCGCCAGCCCCGCCCGCCGCAGTCTGGATTCGCTGATTTAGGGCTGCAGGGCGCCTTCCATTCCAGTACCTGAGGAGTAAAGCGCAGCCGCTCGTTTAACGGGCGGCTGCTTTTTTATGTTGATGAGGGTGAAACCCAGGCTCACCTTCGCAACCCTGCTCATGACCCGACAGCTACTCGTAGAATTCAAGGACTTATTTCGTAGCGACACGCCACCCGTTGCCGTGCTGCTGGATGGCATTAGCCGTTTGGACCGTTTACAGGGCGTCTCGCACCTGCTCGGCTACCTAAGCCAAACCGCGGCCCCCAAACGAGACTACGTGCTGGACATGCAGCAGATTTTCGGGCCGTCCAACGAGGCCTTTGGCGGTCAGGTCTATCATTCGACCCTGGCCTTGGCAAGCCGCAAGAGCACCAAGCTCAATTTCTTCCACCCCAAAACGACGCTTCAGCTGTTCGGCCACTGCTTCGAAATGCCGGAGGGCCCTGTGACTCAAACGGAGGCGGAGGTGGAACGAAACGTGTTCACGGCCTGCCTAGTGCTGAACGGGGCCTACATCCGGGAGCAATACCAAGCCATGACTGTCGCCCGGCAGCTGCTGCCAGGGCAGCCCCTTGCGGCGGCTGCCCTGGCAGGTACCTTCTCGGATTTTGAGTTGATAAACCACCGCTTGCCTCATATTGCCATGCTCCAACTTATCAAGTCGGTGCGGCTATTCGAGTTTCTGGAGGCCGAGCCCCGCTTCGCCCCGTTGCTGGGGGCCTTTCTGCAGCGCTTCAACTGCGAGAACTGGCAAGCATTCTTCCGGCAGCTAAGCGGCATTATCAAGCCAGTGACTCAGGCCGAAACCGCCGGCCGTATTGCCGTTGAGGTGCCGCCCGGACCAGACTATGATGAGGCTTGCGCATTCCTGCGGCACTTCACCTTACCAGAAGGGCAGCCCCTGGATATGGCGGACTTTACCAGCCTGCGCACAACGCCACTGTGCGAGGAGTCGCCGGGCACCTTCGTGCTGGAGTACCCGGTACTGGTTTTGGAAACCCTGCATAAGGGCCTGTACTTCCAGTTTAGCGCCGCAAACCGAACCCTACCCAAAGGGCAGCGGGAGACCGATTGGCGCTCCGTGTACTGCGACCTGTTCTCGGAGCAATACCTCCTATACCTGCTGCTGAATGCTACTTTTCGGGGCCGAGGTCTGGCCCTGAGCGGAAAGACTATCTTCGATGAATGGCAGCTGAAAGGGCAGTCCGAGCCGGACTACTATTTCCGTCACGACAACCGGGCCGTGCTGTTTGAGTCGAAAGACGTGCTGGTGCACAAGGATGCCAAGGCGGGCCACGACTTCGCTACCTATCTAGACGAGGTAAAGAAGAAATTTTACGAAGACGAGAAGGGCCACCCCAAAGCCGCAAGGCAGCTGGCTAACAATGTGGAGCGCCTGCTGCGCAAGCAGCTGCCGTTCGATACTGATTTTGACCCGGCCGAGCTGATAATCTACCCGGTGCTGGTCGTGCACGACCGGCTCTACAAC